>Ga0268280_1001822_pt1 | contig 13416 bp, 13 predicted proteins | sample saktaG_9_FD_190139 | JGI IMG/M metagenome (GOLD analysis project Ga0268280, IMG submission 190139) | Saline water microbial communities from Sakinaw Lake, British Columbia, Canada - sak_2011_5_24_40m | ecosystem: Environmental > Aquatic > Non-marine Saline and Alkaline > Saline ...
AGTGGAACCAAAGAACTTCCACAGCAATGCAATGCGCTTTGACGCGGGAGACTACGCAGTCAAGCTCTATCTCGATGACCAGGAAAAGATAACTCTACAATTCAATGTGCAATAGAAACTGGGGCTCAAATCATCGTAACCCCATGACACTCCCATAAGCTGAACGCGTGAAGCCGAGACCAGGATATGAAGAATAATAAGTCACCCATTAATCCGGTAATAAAAACTCAGAATGTGTGACTCGTGATAAGGTACATCGTAACTTGAGAAGCCGTACACTTATTGAGGGAAGGTCAATAGTTATACCTCTTTTTAAATTAGCCCCGCAAATGTCGGCAATGCCGCAAAAGATGGAAATCCGTATTACTGTTCCCTTAAGAATTTATCACAATTGAACAAACATCAGTAGGACTGCGTGTACTTAACACTCTATAGTCAATCTGCATTGCTAAGAGCGCTGCTCTGGATAGCGCCTTGAGGTAGTCCTGCACAGTCACGTCCACCGTCGGAAAGACCTGAGATCTATTGAATTCATTTGCCAGCCCGGAGCGTAACGCCATATCGCGCACGGGCTGATGCACCTCGGCTGATTGTCCCTGGTCAGCTCCCTCCTGCCGATTATTATGCATACGCTACACAGCTAAATCAAACATCAGTAACATCGACAGGCTTGTTGATATCTCCTGTCCGCCGTTTCTCGAGCAGCTTCTCCAGATCATCTATCTTTACTTCGAGCTCAATTTGCGACTGTTTTTGCTCCTGTATCAAACGCCTTATCTCTGACAGCGATACCCCCTGGTCGCCCGCCCCCTCATGAACCCGCCTCGCAAGACCCCTCCCTCTGCGTCCACGTAGAAAAGCGTTGGCCAGGAAACCGGTTAGTGTGCCGATAAGGGCAGTGCCCGCGGTCATAACGACGATCCCCACGAACCGCCCCTCCCCCGTCACCGGCACGACATCGCCGTAGCCGGTGGTTGTTATGGTCTGATAAATGAACCACATGGCATCCTGCCAGCTCTTAATCTGGGCATCGGATGCCCCGCTCTCTACCTGCAAAATGGCTATGCCCCCAAATTCCAGCATGAGCATGATGAGTAAGAGCACGGTAAGGAAGGCGCCTGCGGCGCTGCTTTCCTTCAGGTCCCGCTTAACATTTTGTGCCCCATAACTATGCAGCATCCGTACTGTGCGCACGATGCGAAAGATACGCAGCAGCTTGGCCCAGTGCGAAGGTGTTATCGAGAGGAGATCAGCCCAACCGAATTGCCGAAAAAAATACGCGGATTTGGACTTGGACAGGGACAGCCGTATTATGAAGTCGACCAAGAATATGAAGCTGAAAGTCCAGTCCATCACCCACAGCACACCGGCGATATCCCGGTCCTGAGTAAGGTAGAAAAAAAGAATATTTGATATTGAAATAACTGAGAGTGCAGCTATGAAAATTTCATAGCTGACATTCTTTAACTCTTCAGGCTGGCGTGTCATTCGCGTCCCTTCACATGGGCATGCTCCGCAGTGCGGCACCGTGTCCCGGCAATCCTCTTAATCATCGTCAAGAACCATTTTATACTATTTGAGTGGCCTTAAACCAGCACAGAATCTGCCTGCACGTAGTGAGACTGAAAATTTCCATGACTGAGCAGTGTTGACATCGCCTTCCTGTCCGCATAGAATACCAGCAAAACTTATTAGGGAGGCATGGAATGGCAGTATTTGGAACAATCGAGTGGGCAACCGCATTCATGGAGGCTATTAATTCCAGCAAACCTTACGAGGACGCAGCAAAAACATGGGAAGGCGATTTCTATTTCATCATCGAGCCGGGCGGCGCGATTAAAGAACCCGGTTACCAGTATGTGGACCTCTGGCATGGCAAATGCCGCAAGGTTGATGTCATACCGGCGGCAGAGAAGGATAAGTATAAGCCGGAATTCGTTCTGTCAGCTTCGATAGCTACCTGGCGCAAGGTGGCCGAGAAGAAAGTCGACCCCATCCAGGCCATCGTCACCCGCCAGCTTAAACTCACCGGCAATATGGGCAAGGTCATGCGCGCCGTGAAGGCAGCGCAGGAGCTGGTCAACTGCGTAACGCAGGTCAAAACCGAGTATCCCGAGTAGTAGATACATAAAATATTATTAAAATATCCCGGTATTTGAACCGAGGAGGAAGTGTTATGCAGTTTTTTGGTGTTCCTTTCACTGTTTTTGGAGACGATTCCCTGCAATACCTGAACACCATCCTGGCCAAACGCGCCTTTATCGTCACTGACAAAAATATCACCAAGCTCGGCCTGGCCGAACTGGTGGGAGCCGAGCTGAAGACTGCCAACATCGAATACATGGTCTTCGATGGCGTTGAGCCCGATCCCTCGATACAGACCGTAGAAAAAGCGACGGTCATAGCCAGGGATTTCAAGCCTGACCTGTTCATAGGCCTGGGCGGCGGATCGTCCATGGATGCCTGCAAGTCAACCATGGTGTGTTACTGCGCCGGCATAGGTCCTCTGGATATGTCGCCGTCCGATTTTTACAACCTCAGAGCCAAGGCGCGCCTGGTCTGTATCCCCACTACCAGCGGCACAGGCTCGGAGGCGACCTGGGCCATAGTATTGACAGATGTCGAGGGCCAGAGGAAGGTGGCGCTGGGCTCTTACGAGACGCTACCCGATGTGGCCATCCTCGATCCCCGCATGGTCATGAGCATGCCGCCGCATGTAACAGGATCTACCGGCATGGACGCTCTCACGCATGCCATCGAAGGCTACACGGCAACGTGGCGTACTCCATTTACGGACGGGCCGGGACTGATTGCCATTAAATATATCTTCGAAAATCTGAAGAAAGCCTACGATAACGGCAAGGATGAGGAGGCCCGCAAGTACATGATGTATGCAGCCTGCCAGGCCGGCACCTGTTTCGGCAACGGCATGGCCGGGCTGGCGCATAGCTGCGGGCACGCTCTGGGAGGCATCTTCCATACGCCGCACGGTGTGGCCATGGGCTTATACCTTCCATATACCATGGAATATGAAGCAAACGGCTCGGAAGAGACCCTTCAGAGGTACGCCACTATCGCCCGTTTTTGCGGCATTGCACAGGGCAGTGATAAAGAATGCTGCAAGGCTCTTGTTGCAGCTGTACGTAAACTGGTAAAAGATGTCGGGCAAAGCCCTTCAGTGAAAGACCTTAAGATCGATAAGGACAAATACATGAAGGCCATGCCCGAACTTGTCGACAGGGCGGTGAATGAAGCCATGAGCATCGCGGTAACCAGGGTACCCGACAGCGCGGACCTGGAGAAAATGTTCGTCTGCGCCTACGATGGCAAGCCAGTGGATTTCTAATCATCACCACAGGGACGGGTCATCAGGCCCGTCCGCCAAATAACAGTAAGGAGGGGCCGACATGTACGGATATATGGGCAAGATACTGGTTGTCGACCTGACCAAAAAAGAATTAAAGGATGAACCGCTCAACGAGCAGTATGCCCGCGATTTCATAGGCGCGGGAGGCATCGCCTGCCGCTACCTGGCGGACCTGACCACCGATAAAACCGACCCGCTGGGCCCCGATAATCCTCTCATTTTCATGGCAGGGCTGCTGACCGGCACAGGCGGGCCCAGCTTCAGTAGATGGGTGGTCGCCGCCCGTTCGCCCTACACAACCTACTACGGCGATGCCAACGGAGCAGCGCACTTCGGCTCGGAGCTGCGCTTCGCCGGCTATGACGGAATCATAGTCAAGGGGAAATCCGACAAACCCGTTTACCTGTACATCAAGGACGGCAAAGCCGAGCTTAAAGACGCATCTTCGCTCTGGGGACAGAACACTTATCAGACGATCGAGACGATCCGTAAGGAGTTTGACGACCAGCGGACCCGTGTAGCCTGTATAGGTCAGGCAGGGGAAAATCAGGTCCTGTTCGCCAACATCATGACCGAGGACGGCCATTGCGCCGGACGAGCCGGCATGGGCTGTGTCATGGGCTCCAAGAAGCTCAAAGCCATTGCCGTCAGGGGCAAGGCCAAGATCCCCATGCATGACCCTGAGAAGTTCAGGGAGTACGCCCGCGGCGCTATGGATGAGGTCAAGAGCGGCTTTGTCACCACTATAATGCACGATACGGGCACCAGCGGATGGGTAGATTCCGGCATCGCCTACGGCGATACGCCCACCAAGTATTACACTATCGCCACCATGCCCGAGGCCACCGATATCAGCGGCGTTACGCAGTCCGAGCAATATCAGGTCGGCAATACCGCCTGTTTCGGCTGTCCCATCGGCTGCCGCAAGGTGCTGCATATCAAGGAAGGCCGCTTCAAGACGGACAAACCCACCGAGGGACCGGAGTATGAAACGCTCATCGCCTGGGGGCCCCAGCTCATGATCGCCGATATGGGCGCAATCAACCATTTCAACGAGCTGGTCAACGGCTACGGCTTCGACAGCATCAGCAGCGGTTCCAGCGTCGCCTTTGCTTTCTATCTCTATGAAAAGGGTATCATCACCAGCAAGGATACGGGCGGGCTGGAGCTCAAGTGGGGCGACATAGACGTTACGCTCAAGCTGATCGATTTAATAGCTAAAAACGAGGGCTTCGGCAAAATTATACAGGAGGGCACCAAGCGCATGGCGGCCAGGTATAACCGCCCCGGTGAGGCCATGCAGGTCAAGGGCCTGGAGTTCCCCATGCATGACCCGCGCGCCTACTGTTGCATGGGCCTGGCCTACGCCACCAGCAACCGGGGCGCTGACCACAATAAAAGCGACGCCTACCTGGTTGAGAACGGCATGGGCAATCCCGACCTCGGCCTGAATCCGGGAGACCGCTGGGGCGACGACAAGGCCCCCATGGTAGTGCTGTCTCAGGACTGGCGCTCGTTGACCGATGCTCTGGGCATCTGCCATTTCGCCATGATGTCTACGCAGTCGATAGTGGATATGATAAATGCCTCCACCGGCTGGGGAGTTGACCAGGACGCTATTCTGAAAGCAGGCGAGCGCATCTTCCAGTTGATGAGGACAATGACCTGCAGGTTCGGCGTCACTCCCAAGGATGACGAGCTGCCGGAGATCGCGCTGCGACCCATACCCGATGGCGGGCAGGAAGGCAATGTGCCCAACATGGCCAAGATGCTGCCCGAGTACTACGAGATACGCGATTGGGACAAGGCAACCGGCAAACCCAGCAAAGACCGTATGGAAAAGCTGGGCATCGGCGCACTGGCAAGCTAATTGGGGATATAAAGCCGTAGGGGCGTTGCTTTAGCTGCGCCCGCTCTTGCGGACGGGTCTGAAGACCCGTCCCTACTTTTTCACATGTATAGGCTATGACAGTCAGAGTGGAGAAAGGCAGACGATTTATAGAGGCCGATTCATCTAAATGCGCCGGCTGTATTACCTGCATGCTGCGCTGTTCCTTCAGGTCCGGCAACAAATTCAACCTTTCCGCTTCCAGTATCCGGGTCGAACGGCTGGTGGGACGCCCCAATGAATTCGATGTCAGATTCAATACGGATTGCGATGCCTGTCTTATCTGCGCCCGCTATTGCCCCTACGGCGCCCTGACTGCAAGTAAAGAGGCGGCTGAGATCTGATATGAAGCTGGGCGGCTACGCGGGCAATATACTGTATGTGAACCTTTCGGACGGCACTTCACGCAAGCAGCCTCTGGACGAGGACCTCGTCAGAGAATGTATAGGCGGCGCCGCCATCAACAACAGGCTGGCCCTCGAACTTATACGTCCCGATATCGATCCTCTTTCACCCGGCAACGCCATTATTATCGGCACGGGACCCTTCAACGGCACATTTATACCGGGCGCCTCACAGACCATGTCTGTCTATAAGTCCCCGCTTAACGGTTCTTTCCCTCACAGCAATGCCGGCGGGGTCTTCAGCCACTTCCTCAAATCCTCGGGCTACGATTACCTGGTGATAACCGGACGATCGCAATGGCCGGTCTATCTGATCATTGAGGACGACAACGTCAGTTTGAAGCACGCTTCCGATATCTGGGGCCTGGACGGGTTCGACTCGTCCGACGAGCTCAGGCTGAGACATTCCCCCTGCAGCATCATTCCCATAGGGATAGCCGGGGAAAGGCAATCGGCCATCTCGGTTACACACATCGATAAGGGAGGTACCATAGGCTCCGGCGGTCTGGCCGCTGTAATGGGCTCAAAGAAGCTCAAGGCCATAGTAGCATGCATGGGCAGCAGGTCCATCGAAGTGGCCGATCCAAAGCGGCTGCGGGTAATTGTGGATGGGATATTGGAGAAGATCACTGGCTATCATTTGCGCGGCGAGATGATGAAGGGCGGCGCCATGACCATGACCTCCGCCTGGATACCTCCAGGCGTGGTGGCTCGCAATTCCACCGAACTCATGCCTTATCCACCCGATTTAAATGAGCTTAAGGCAGAGCTTTATGAATTACATAAAGCGGCCCGTAAAAAGATTGCCTGCGCGACCTGCCCGCTGTCGGATAAAGACCGCCTGGACGTGCCCGGCTATCGAGGCAGCTACGATACGGCTGTTTTTATGGAGATGGCCGCCATGACCTATTCACCCGCCCTCGGCTACAGCAGCGACGGCTCGGTTGCCGACAGATACCTCATGGCCATCCAGTACTATGACGAGATCAACAGGCTGGGGCTTGACCGCGTATACAGCTTCAACGGCCTGGCCGATTTCGTGATCACTCTTTACGAGCAGGGAATCATTACTAAAAGTGATACCAACGGGCTGGAGCTCGATCGCAGCTACGACACACTGCTGACCCTAATGCGCATGACAGCGGCCCGCGAAGGCTTTGGTGCGGTGCTGTGCGATGGAATCTTGAGCGCTGCGCGGAAACTGGGCAACCTGGCTGTCGGACGCGTGCAGAACGTGGTCAAAGGACAGTTCATTGCCTTCGATCCGCGTATGAGCGGCTTCCTCCCCATGCACCTCGGTATGCTGGTGCACCCCGGCCGCACTCTGGGTGTAGGGCCCGCCATGGGAGCGCCCTCCTATGGCCCGGGTTGGCCCCTTGCCGATCTAAAAAAACAGGCCGTGAGATGCGGCGTAACGCCGCCGGATATGGATCGCCTCTTCACAGCCGACTCCTTCAATCTGGGACGACTGGCCAGGCACGGTGAAGACTTCTTCGGGCTGTTCAATATGCTCGGACAGTGCCACCGTCTTTATATCTCTCGCTTCTACAGCCTGCAGACACTGGCCGACCTGTACTCGGCCGTCACAGGCATTGAAAAAACTCCGATTGAACTTAAAAAGGCCAGCTCTCGCATGTGGGATACGTGGCTGGAGCTTAATCGTCTGGCCGGATTCACCCACCGCGACGATGAGCCGCCGCATATCTGGTTCAAACCTCTTAAGAGCCCAGATCACGAGTACACGCTTTACGATTACAACCTGAAAAATCAACTCACTCGCAGCGACGTCCTGGGTTATCTGGATGAATATTACGCCGAACGGGAATTACAGGAGTAAAAAATGACTGAGGCAGCAAATACCAATTACATCGTATCCTGGAGCGGAGGCAAGGACAGCTGCATGGCACTTTACCAGGCACTGCGCCGCGGCTGTAAAGTTTCTCATCTGGTTAACTTTATCTCCAACGATGAGAAGAGGGTGAAGTTTCACGGGACCAACGCCGACCTGATCAGGCAGCAGGGCGCCGCCATGGGCATCCAGGTAGCGCAGTATGAGACGGATTGGGACGGCTATGAGCGTGATTTTAAAGCCGGGGTGCGTAAACTGCTCCCCACCGGAGTTAAAGGCATGATATTCGGCGACATCTACCTGGACGTGCACAGGGAGTGGGTTGAGAGGGTCTGTGGCGAGATAGGTATCGAGGCATTGGAGCCCCTGTGGGGCCGGCCCACCGGTGAATTGCTCGATCAATTTATCGAGCTCGGCTTTGAGGCAGTAGTCGTAGGCGTAAATTCCAGGCACATGGATGAAAAATGGGTGGGCAGGATGGTGGACACTTCATTCCGTGATTATCTCAAACAGAATAACATAGACCCCTGCGGTGAAAACGGCGAGTACCACACGGTTGTAATCAACGGCCCTATCTTCACCCAGCGATTATCTTTATCGACAGGCAGAGTGATTTCAAAAAATGAATACCGGCTGCTGGATATTCGCGATGTCAGGCAAGAGGCTGCTATCCCTTAACTGGTTTAAGGCGACCCTAGGGTATCCACTTCCAGCGCTTACCGGTAAAAAAATTAGAGGGAACGCTCCTGTACAATATCTCTTTTTACATAGACTTCATATGTCATTATTTGATAATATTTTCAGTGCTTTTAACTTTAGTATTACAAATATTTCTTTTCCTGCTGATAAATTCATCTCATTAAAAAGTTCAACAGTAATTTCTGCTTTAATAGAATTGGATGCCACCTGAATTTCTATCTTTGCCATATTCCCTGAAACCGACGTATTGGTAACAATCCCTTTATAATGATTCAGCGATGGCCTTGGTGGCAGGATATCGGAGATATAGACATCACGAGGTGAGACAGCTATTTTTCGAACCTGGTCTTCTTCAAGTGGAAGGATTATGCGCATCCCACCGCAATTTACTTCCGTTAAACCGGATCCGAGGATTCGGCTAGAATCACATTTCATAATGTTTAATGCCCCGACAAAATTGGATACTATTTCATTTTTTGGGGAGAAAAATATTTCATGCGGTTTATCTACCTGTTCCAACTTACCGTGACTTATGATCGCTATTCTATCCGCTATCTCTTCCGCCTCCGCCTGGTTATGCGTTACATGTATTGTCGTAACTCCAAGTTCACTGTGAATTCTCTTCAGTTCCAGCCTCAGATGTTTCGAAGTCTGAAGGTCCAGGCTGCTCAAAGGTTCATCCAGCAGCAGGATTTCAGGAGACAAAGCCAGGGCACGCGCTATACAGACGCGCTGTTTTTCCCCTCCGCTTAAAGCCTGTGTATCACGCTCCAGTATGTGAGGGATATTAAGCATATTTGACAGAGTATTCACCCGTTCCTGTACTTCAACTTTTGTATATCTATTCTGTCTGAGACCGAAAACTATATTTTGGCGCACATTTAAAAAGGGGAAAAGAATATAATCCTGCGGCACATACCCGATACCCCTTTCTTCCGGGGTCAGGTGCGTAATATCCCTGCCGTCTATCCATATTTCTCCCAATTTAATTTTATGCAGCCCGGCGATGCACTCCAACAGGACCGTCTTACCGGCGCCCGTAGGTCCCAGTATGACCAGATATTCCCCATTATTAACCGACAGGTCGATCTCTTTTAATAATGTGAATTTACCTGCGCGCAGTGAAAGCTTCCTGATATGTATCATATCGCATATCTTTTGCCGATTAGTTTTCGCATAATCAATAAAGCCGCTATAGCAATGGCTATAAGTATGAAAATGACAGCTATAGCCTTGCTGACATCACCGGAAGCAAAACTCAAGAAGATCGCGATGGGTAATGTTTCCGTTTTCATTGCAGTCGCCCCGGCCAGCATAACCGTCGCTCCAAATTCACCTATAGCCCGCGCCCATGTTAGTATGCAAGCAGAGATAAGTCCATTTTTTGCCAGCGGCATAACAATTCTAAAAAACGCTTCAGGTTTGCTGCAACCTAATGTTCTGCCTACCTGCTCATATCGAGGATCAATGCTGTCAAAAGTAGATTTGAGTAATCTGATTGCCAGCGCACTCACCACAGTTATCTGTGCCAGAATAATGCCCGGGATGGCAAATACAAATCTTATATTTGTATTGATGGCTGCGCCTACCCCTGTATTAAAAAAAACTAATAGAGCAGCGCCCAGGGCTATGGGTGATATCACAATAGGTAAATCAAGCAGGCTGTCTATTATATCCTTACCCCGGAATTGTGTTTTAGAAATGGTATAAGCCACAGGTATCGCAATAATCATTGAAATAACAGTCGCCGCCGTAGCCGTAAGCAGGCTAAGGATCACAGCGTAAATGATTTCTCTGGAAAGCAGCGCCGACGAGAAGGTATTCCAATCAGTGTAGGTTAGCATGGCCAGGACGATGCCAACAGAGAAAACCAGCAGTAGAACCAGTGCACTTATGCCTGCAAGTCTAAATACTCTTTCGCCACATACCCCTTTAAATATATTGATCATATTGTTTTACCCGCTATTCAGAGAGCCCGTTCGAGTAATCCAAAATGGGCCAGGAATCTATGATACGGCTTTTTATGACTCGCTCGAAGCTACGGTATATACTAATTCAAACACACTTATGTCTATTTAGCCAGTTCTTTATAGATTTCCGGCAGCTTATATTCACCCCCGATTGCCGCGTCAGGGGCGAACTTGCGAGCGTCGCTTTCCGTAGAGATATACCCCCATTTGCTGAAAATCCTCTGCGCTTTTTCAGAAACCAGGAAGTCCATAAACTTTCTGGAACTATCGATATCATGGCTGAATCTGGATACAGCTACAGGAATATAAGCGATCCTCGGAAGTTGTGACGGCTTAATATAAACCACATCTATTCTGTCAGGATTCCAATCATGAAAGACATGCCAGCCTATTACTGCGTCTACAGCTTTTAATGACAGCAGGCTGGCAGTCTTCTCACAGCTTTCGGCCTGCGTGATTGTATTCTTGCTTACATCCGTTAGAAGGTTGTTATAATCAAGTATCTCTATAGCATATAGCCCAAGACAAACTGCATCCGGGTTTCCTATGCCGACTGTTATTCCGGGTCTGGCCAGGTCCGCCAATGATTGAATATTTTTAGGATTGCCGTGTTGAACCGCAATGACAGGAATTAAATATGCAATTATCTTACTGGTACCGGGATCAATAACATTTTCTCTTTCGGCTTTGGGGATGTAATCGGGTGAGCCGGGCATATACAAATCGCCCGTACTCGAAAGTTTCATCTGAGAGAGGACAGTACCTGATCCGCCGTAGGTGCAGTAAACTTTGATACCTGTTTCAATTTCGAACGCTTGAGCCGCTTCATCAAGCGCCGGTTTACTCGCCGCTCCAGCGAAAACAGTAATGGTTTTCTCTTTTTCTCCGATGCAACCGGCGAATGACGCAAGAATAATTATGCCGGTTAAAATAAGAACACAAAATTTTTCCAGTATTGCAGGCTTCTTGCACATTAATGGTTAAAACCTCCTGTTTTAGTGCCCCCTATTATATCAGCACCGATGTTCATGTATTGAGAGATTTATATTCGCCGGCGCCGCTTCTCAGCCCCCGCTGACCAGCCGGTATAATTTGACTGTGTCGTTATCCTTGAGCACCGTAGCGTTCCAGACCGGCTCCTCGTTCACATGTACGATGACGGCCTTCTGCAGGTAGGCCGGCAGCTTGAGGAAAGTCAGCAGATCGCGCACCGTGCAGTTATCTGCCACCTCGACTATGGAATCGCTTCCGTAACCTTCTATTTTAATAAACTTACCATAGCTTAGATTTATCTTCATATCCATACCCCTGTCTTTTCACTCTCAATCAACACCTGAATGACCCGGTTCCTTATATTTCAATCTACTTCCGCTTCATCATACCCATGGAAACCGCGATAAGAACGCCGAAGAAGTTGAAGATATTTGGATTTCCAACCAGCTTCAAATTATAGTTGTTCATGGCCACCTGCAGGCCCGTATCGCCACCCAGCGCCAGTGTTTTAAAGCCTATATCAGCATTCTCGAAAACCAGGGCCAGGTCATAGTCCTTCAGTACCGTATCGGAAGAATACTTACCGTTAATAATCTTATAGCGTCTGCCTCTGGCGCCGTCCTTGGTCATGATGACATATGTGCAGTTGCGTATGCTCAGCATCTCTTTGATAGCCTTATTATTTCTGGCTGTCAGGCCTATAGCGAAACTCAAAACCGCCAGCAACATCGTAAACAACATATCACATACACCTCCGGATTTGATTCACGTGAAAAGATAATCAGAACAGCTCCATCATTTCCATGGCTTTTTTTGCGCTTCCCTGCTGGCAGCGCCACCCGTCCCGAAGAAAATGTTTTTCTCTAATGTAACTTGGGAAAAGCGCACTAAAAGCTCGTTATCTGTAGTCCAACCCACATCCAGTGAAAAGTCACCGATGCTGTTGATGATCCTCAGGTCCAAACTCACAGCTGTGCTCCCGCCGTCCTGCGGCTGCTGAAATCAAGAGCGCCGGTGCGCGCTTCGATTCGATTTAGAATATTAATTGCATTCTCATAGCGAATCCTGATCCTGTCGGCCGCTTCCGGCTTATCCCCATATCTGTCGACAGTTCGATTGAAACGTTCTTGCAGGGGCGTTACTCTGTCACCGCTGACCAGCTTATCGGCCAGATAGAGCACCTCCGCGGCGCTGACTTCTGCACCTGTGCCGGGGACGATATCCATGTGGGTTTGCATAATCTCGGCGACTGCGGGATATCCCATCCCGCGTATTATATGCGCCGACACCATCGCGTGGTCCGGACTCCCTTTCGCCAGGTCGTGCAGCAGAGCGGCAGACATGAGAAGCTCCCTGTCGATATTGAATCCGCACCGGTTCATCTCATCGGCAATCAATAGCGCTACTGATGCTACCGCTTTGCAATGAGCGATCACTGCGTCCGGCGCCGCGTGGATATCTCTCATTATGACCTTGCATTCAGCAGAGGTTGGAACATCCATCCTCGGCAATTTCTTGCGCAGGGCTGCATAATCCTCCGGCGTGTCCATATCAAGTAAGATATTGCCGTCCGGGACCGGCAGGGAAAGAATATCGGCGTTGTGAAGGTTGAGTACACCCCCCAGTCCACCTTCCCCGCTGTAATCCATGATCGAACCTGCAAACCGTGCAGCGATCAGCGGAGGATGCCCACGCTTTCCATCGAATATAGGGACCAGTATTTTATCCCGATGAAGATTATAGACCTCCGCAAGATATCGAATGGTCCCCGCCCTCACCAGCGGCACGTCGGCAGGCATGAGGAAAAACGCCTCCGTCGATGAATCCAGGCTCTTTACACCTGCCTGTACTGAAGAGAACATACCCGCTGCATAACGGTCGTTTATTATTATCCTTACACTCAGTCCGGCCAGTGCCTGAATAAGTTTCTCCTTAAAGAAACCTGCGACAACACGTATGTCCGCTATCCCGGCATCCGCGAACGACGATATCACCCGCTCTATGACCGGTTTCCCGCCCAGGTCCAGCAGCGGCTTAAACTGCTTCATTCTTTCCGAGTATCCGGCAGCCAGGATTATGGCCGTGACGCCTGGCTTTTCCATTTCCTCTTTTGTGCCCTCTCTTCTATCAATTCTCCCACTATGCTCACGGCTATCTCTGCAGGTGTCTCGGTTTCAATCTTCAGGCCGATGGGGCAATGCACTTTCTCAAGCTGCGCGGCGGTGAACCCGAGACACCTGCAGAGA
>Ga0268280_1001826_pt1 | contig 13378 bp, 11 predicted proteins | sample saktaG_9_FD_190139 | JGI IMG/M metagenome (GOLD analysis project Ga0268280, IMG submission 190139) | Saline water microbial communities from Sakinaw Lake, British Columbia, Canada - sak_2011_5_24_40m | ecosystem: Environmental > Aquatic > Non-marine Saline and Alkaline > Saline ...
GAGCAGAGAACTCATCCTGTACACATCGGCCAGGAGGGACAACTGCGGGTCTGCCTTATTCGTATAGATGGCTGTGGCGAGCGCCTCGAACCCGTAGGGGAAATAGAGTTCGGCCTCGCCATTGATGTGTTCGAACAGGGTATCCGGTGTGTAGAATTTCACGCTGCCGTCAAGAGCCCAGCCTTCGCCGAATGCGCTCCGGGACAGAGCGTTCTTCATGGCATCATCAACAGCTGCGCAGACCGGAACGGATGAGCACAACATGAAAACGAAGGCGCACAGGATGATCAAGGTGATCACACCGGGTCGACGCATGGCACCTCCCCCTTGTTTTTTGTCAGATCATTAATTTTCTCGCCTGTTCCATCCGGGCTGCAATATCGAGCCCATGGCCACATCTCGCCGTGCAGTCCGAGCAGTCAAGACACGCAGCGGCAGAGGCGTGCAAAGGGATTTCTTCGTAGGTTGCCCGGGCAAGCTCGGAGCTCTTGTAAGCCTCTGCATACATGAGGCAGCGGTTGATCGTGCTGATGGCAACGCCCTTCGGACAGGTTGTTTCGCAGTCTCCGCAGAGATGGCAATAGTAGGGTCGGATGGCGGCGCCGTATCGTTTCAGGATAAGTTTATCGAGGTACCCGAAGCGCATCCCCATGACGGCAATATCTTCTCTCAGCTCCGCCATGTCTCTCATGCCGGGAATCGCGTTTGTGATATGCTTGTTCTGAAGCGCCCATTTAAGGGCCGCCTGATGAGGGCTGATCGGGCCCAGCGCGTCTGTCTCGTAGCCTCCCGCCTGCGTTTTCATGGCGATGATCCCGATCCCCGCTTGGGCGGCTCTTGCGACGGCCTCCCTGACGGACGGGCCGCTCTTGAAGTTGTACGCCACAAGGGCCGTGTCAAAGAACCTTTCACGATCATCCACGAGGGCGTGGAGCACCTCCGCCTGGTTCGTGTGCGTGGTGACGCCGAAGAATCGCACCTTGCCCTGCTCTCTCAGTCTGACAAGGGCCTCCCGGGTTTCCTGAATATAAACTCTCTCCTGACCGGTAAGGTTGTGGAGCTGGATGACGTCGATGTAATCGATGCCGAGCGACCGAAGGCTCGTTTCAACATCCTTGAAAATGTCGGCTTTCGATGTCGAAGAAGGGCGCGTCTTCGTTGCCACATATACCTTGTCGCGCCTGCCTTTCAGCGCCTCGCCGACGATTTCCTCATTCCTTCCGTTCATGTATCTGCGGGCGGTATCAACATAGTTGATGCCATGCTCGAAAGCGACTTTTATCACCTCCGCCTCAGGAGTCAGCATGGCACCAAAGCTCACGATCGTGACCTTCAGGCCTGTCCGGCCCAGGGTCCGATAGACAGGTGCGGGAAAGACAAAGGCCTCCGGTAATGCGTATTCCACGGCATTGGCGAGGCCATCCCAACCGAGGAGCGCTGACACGGTTCCCGCAGCGCCCGCCCCGAGAAAAGCTCTCCTGCTGAACCCCTTGAGTCCTTTCTTCTCGCGCATCGCATCCTCCGTCAAGAGTCTGTTCACGAATGATTTCAATTTATACAGTAATTTCGGAAGAACGACAAGACTGATTCAGAGATGAGAATTTTTCGTCAGGCGGAAACGGCGGCGAGGAAAAGCAGTCCGTTGCACTATCTCGTTTTCATTTTCCTGCTCAGCCATCCAAATGGAATATCGATATTGAAGAATAAAACCATTTTCTCTCCGGTTTTCTTATTTTGGACTTCCATTTTGTCGTAATCATGGCCACCGAACTTCATTGAACTGCTCTTCGTTGTCTCCAGCCCGTTTGCATACAGAATAAAATATTCTTCTTTGACATCGATAACCACGGCAGCCTTCTCAGGAGTTGACCCATCCCCCGATTCATAGATGGAGTTCATAAGGCCGCGCAATACAAACTGGTGATAATCATATTTCTCAGGATCCCCCATATTCTTGTACACGATCCGGCAAACAAAATGAGCGTCCAAATCGACATAATTATTCTCCAGTATTGCTTGCGCAAACCGAAGGGCCTCTTCGTACTTCTTGTTGCGCAGGGCGTCAAACATCTGGTTACGTGCGCTGTCACTTGCGTAAGGGTTGTACTCCGGCGTTTCGGCATACGTGAGTCTGAGCGCGCGGAAGTCGACGGAGCGGTCGAAAGACTTCACCTTTTGCAGGAGAGCGGCATACGACTGTTTTTCCTCGCCGCATGCATTGCCCGCAAAGAAGATGGCGACTGATATCGGCAAAAGAAGAAAGAAGATGGCAAGGGACTTTTTCATTTTATAACCCCGTGAGACAAGCTCTGCCGGGTTCCGTTCTTCGGTGCCTTGCACATCATTCTCCTTCATTTATAAATCATCCAAGCAGCAATACCAAATCTACGGTGATCATGCCGATTATCCCGAGACCTGCCAGCAAGTTTAACAGCGGAGCTATCCAGCCGAGATACTGGAACCAGAGCCCTGCGAAGATGCCCACGGCGTATCCAATCAGAAGTCCCGCCGCACCACTCAATGTTCCCAAAAGGAGTGAGTGGTTGAGTGAGCCGGCAAATATCCCGGCGGTTATGCCCAGAAAGACAAAAAAGAAAAATATCCCCACGAGAAAGCGGTCATATGTGGGCCGGGTCCCAAGTTGAGAGAGCACGCTGATCGTGAAGAAGGTCAGGATGCCCAGGATCCCTATGATGCCCAGTATCCACCCGACCCATGATCCCCGCGCCATCCCGGAAGGCAGTCCTGTTAAGGCAAGGACCAGACATACGGCAAGCATGATCGTGAATTCCATGCTGTTGGAAAAGGAGGTGCCTTCATCTTCCCTTTTCTTCAGCCGCAGTCTGGCTGACAGCAAATGAGGAAAAAACGTCGTGTGAAATGCCCCGGAGAAGATGCTCGGGGGAGCCGCGTTGCCGGTCATTTTGAGCAGGCTGCTACGGCAGCTTCGTTCAGCTTGTCATACCATTTGCCTCCGAATCCCCCCTGATAGGCTTTCTCCTTTTTTTTGGGGTCCTGCCGGACGATCCTTGCCAGGCTCTCTCCGCAGAGGATATGCCATTCCGTCTCTCCGGTTTTCAGTTCTCCTCTATAAACGACTTTCCACTTTACGGGTTCCTTCTTCGCCGGCTCAGCAACCGCTGCTTCCTTTGTCGTTTGCGTTTCGCTTTTTATTTCGGTTTTTGTTTTTATCTCTGCCTTCGCCTTTGGCTTTACCACCGGTTTGGCCTCAGGTTTTGCTCCCGCCTTTTTTGCTTCAGCAGCGGCCTTTGCTTCAAATTCCTGCTTGGCGGATGCGACCTTCTCCAGCTTGTTTTTGATACCGCTTACCAGGGTCTCCAGAGATGCCAGGGACGGATTGCCGGCGGGAATTTTTTGTTTCAGCGCGTCGAGTTCGGACAGAGCCTTTTGGTAAGTCGCTGCGGCTTCGTCAAACTTATTTGCCGCAAGCTTGGCATCCGCCTCGGCAACGATTTTCCCCTTTTCGTTGATTTCCGCGTTGTAGTCCGGCTTCTTTTCCTGTGCACAACCCAGAAACAGGCTGAACATAACAAACACTGCGGTGGCGATAAAAACCATTCTCTTCATAAAACGTCCTCCTGATTTTAATGAGTATCAGTCCCCCTTTTATAAGGGAGGATTTCGCATTATCATCCTATCGTCTTGCGTTGCAGGCCTGTCGTCACTGATCCGGGATGGGATTTCCGTACGCGGTTCACAGAGGATCCCCCAGGAAGACAAAAGCCCCCCAGTAGTAAGGATGATCGTAGCCGTAGCGTTTCTTCACAATATCCCTCTCTGCGAGAGCCGCCTGACGGAGCGCTTCCCCATGTGCGGTTCCTTTTTGCAGATTGAGGTAAAAGTTGACCATCAGTTCCTTGGTCTCACGATCCGGCACCTCCCACATGCTCATGACAAGTCTTTTGGCGCCGGCCTGGGTAAACGCTCTTCTTAAGCCGTATACCCCTTCGCCGCTCCTGACCTCACCTATGCCCGTTTCACAGGCGGATAGCACCACCAGATCCGTCCCCGTCAGGTTCAGGCCCAGAATTTTATCTGCCGTAAGTATCCCTTCTGCGGCCCCTTCAAGAGCAAGGGAATTGTTTGCTCCCGCCAAAGCAAGACCGGAGCGTAAAAGCGGATTTTCAATACGGACCGGCTTCTGGTCCAACAACTTCTTTTTCTCTACCAGGGTAATTCCCCGAGTATTTTGATCCATGAAGGATGACCAGTCCTGGTCGGAAAGGAAAAATCCATGCGTCGCCATGTGGAGTATCTGGGGGCTTTCCTTGCCGTGGAGAACCGATTCTCTGGCATCTTTACCCATGTAGATATCGCACTTGGACCGGCCCAGAATATTGGCGATGGCCTTCACTTCCTCTCTTGTCGCTTTCAGGCGAGGAAAGGTAACCCCCTTCATTTGTCGGGAGCGGGCCCGGGCCAATGATACATCTCTCTTCTTATCCGGTGTCTTCGCCGCCAGGTCGAAATCGGGGTCTCCAATCAGTACGTATCTCCTCCCCTTTTCCGTTTCGAGACCGAAGCCGGTAATATCCCTCCCGGCGGAAACATAATTGAAGTTGTAGGTCTCGATGAGGAACCGGCCCTCTTCATCCCTGAGCACTTCGAAGGGTATAAGATTCAAACTGCCGTCCGGCGAGATAAATATCTGTTGCGCATTGCCGATGGCTTTCTTGAGGGGGGCAAAAACCATGCGGTATAGATCGGTGCTGTTTTTCATCAGGTTTTCATGGGGCGCTGCGGTATCCTTTAACGTTTTTTTAAGGAGCGATACCGTTTCATCTATCCGCTGGGCCTCACCCAGATCGACGAGGGATACGACGGCATATTTCGACGGCGCAAGAATGAAGGCTAAATAACGTTCGGATGTCCATTTGCCGGTCTTGAAATCGAAGTCCTGGATTCTGGCAATCTCGAGAAGCACCGATTGACGCGGCAGTATGGTATTGATTCCCCATGTCTTGTCGGAATACCAGGAAAGGCGCTTCCTGGCGAAGGACTTGCTGAGACGACTGAGCTCGGCCTCCAGGTCCTCCTTTTTAGCATTCAACTCGGCAATGCGCCTCTTGTGCGCGTCCGATCCTCCCTCACCGATACCTCTTAATACAAGTCCGGCCAAATCTTGTCGAACCTGTACCAGGTTGTTGAAGATTTCCCGTGCCTGGGGAGAAGAAACTTCGGAGAGGAAATCCTGAATTCTCTGCTGTGTTTCAAGAAGAAGCCCCTTGCGGGCGAGCCATTTCCTCAAGGCGCTGTTTACCGTTTCCGAATCATCGGGAAAGTACCTGTAGATCAGGCTAAGGTAAATATAGAGGTCGCTATTCGTCTCTGTGACGAACAGTCTTTGCTGATCTTCGGAGGTAAATCCCATAATTTGATTTAACTGATTCTGGTCTATTTTTTGGACATTTTCCATCAAAGGCAGGGCGTCCTTGGTGCGTCCTGACGACGCATACAAAAGGGCCAGGTTATGCATGATCAGCGCCGTGTACGGATGCTCCCGACCAAGTGCTTTTTCATCAATCGCCAATGCTCTTTTGTAAAGGGGTTCGGCCTGATCTCGGTCGCCCATCTTCACATTGAGAAATGCCAGGGATGCCAGCGAACTCGCTGTTTCGGGATGCTCCGCCCCCAGTATTTTCTCCCGGATCTCAAGGGATCTTTTCAGAAGGGGCCGTGCCTGGTCGTAGGACCCTTTCTGAATGTAAACCGTCGCCAGATTGCCCAGTATTGCCGCTATGTATGGATGGTCCGGACCAAACGTTTTCTCGCAGATCGCCAGAGCTCGCTGATAGAGGGGCTTTACCTGATCGTATAAACCGATATCGCTATAGAACGTTGCGAGGTTGCTCAGGGATATCGCCGTATCCGGATGATCCCAACCATGCACTTTTTCATGGATGGCCAATGACCTCCTGTAAAGCGGCTCCGCCCGGTCATAAGAACCGATACGTGAATACAGCGTAGCCAAATTACCCAGGCTTTGTGCTGTATCGACATGCTCAGGACCTGAAACCTTCTCTCTGATGGCCAGGGATCTTTTCAGGAGGGGTTCCGTCTGGTCATATAATCCCATTCTGAAATAGAGCATGGCCAGATTATCCAAATACAAGGCCGTCTTTGGATGCTCCGGCCCGTTCGTCTTCTCGATAACGGCGACGATCTTTTTGAGGATCGGTTCTGCTTTATCGTAATAGCCCCTTTCCATGTACAGGGAATAGAGTTGGTGGAGGGTGATCAAAGTGTCTGCATGTTCTTGTCCCAAATACTTTTCCCGGAAGGCCAGGAATTCTTTCAAAAGGGCTTCTGCTTTCGTAAAGCGGCCTGTCTTTCCGTAAAGTTTGACCAGGCTATTGACGGCTTCTTCTATATTTTTGTGCTTGGCATCCAGGTTCTTGCTATAGATCCTCAGGGCTTGTCTGTAGAATGGCTCTGCCTTATCGTACGCCTTTTTTTTGTTGTAAAGATTGCCCAGGTTCCATACGACGACGGCCGTATCCAGCTTGTCGGGCCCAATGGTTTTCTCGTAAATTTTCAAGGCTCGCTGGAAGAGCGGCTCCGCCTTGTCGTAGTCACCTTTATGGTAGTAGTAATAAGCAAGATTATTCAGGGATAAAGCAGTGCCGGTATGCTCCTGCCCCAACGTTTTTTCACGAATGGCCAGGATGCGAAGCAAAAGAGGTTCCGCTTTTTCATAAGCTCCGGTGTAATAGTAAATGTGAACCAGATTATCCAGAGAGGTTGCCGTTTTTGGATTCTCCGGTCCTAAATTTCTTTCGCAAAAGTCCAATGCTTTTTCTGCATAAGGAAGAGCTTCCTTATATTTACCTTCCTTGTAAATTTTGACGACTTCACTGTTCAACCTGTCAGCTTCCTGCAAGGTATCGGCCCGGACAAAGGAGGGCGATACTGAGATCGCATAGACGACCAGCGTCAAGAAAACGATGAAGGTTTTATTTGGGAAGGTTATGCGCATCTTGAGAATCAACTTCTAAGAAGAGAGAATTCAAGCACCCAAAATACGCATAGAATATATCATGACATCGAAATATTTGTAAGGGTTATCATATTCTTTCAGCAGCTTTTATGCAGATGTCCAAAATTTATTAAAAAATACAACTTGCTTCAAATACTGTGCCCACATCCCACCTGTGTAGCATGCTGTATTCATGACTCCTTCTCCCTGCGCGACCGTATGACTATCGATCGTTGAGGATACTGAAAACCGGCACGATCAACGCATGCTGCGGGACCGGCCCGATTTCAGTTGGGGTGAACCAGCGAGCAATGGGGACTGGGAAAGGTCCTTCCTTCCTCTCCTCGCGCCTGAAGCAGGCCGCGAAACCGGCGGGGAAGAATGGGCATGTCGCTCCACGGTTTTTTTCGAGGCCTTTGTCAGACCCGGTCGCTTCCCCGGGCGTCGCGAGCGGCCCGAACCCTCGCTGGATGCCGGCGCGGGGATCGTGTAGTCAAAATTTTCCAATATCCGCCTTTCCAGCTTTTCACCCAAAACATTTTCAATGGCCCACACAAAAGCCCTGTCCGGACGCGTCACAAAGGTGAACGCATCCCCGGTGCGGGTGGCCCTGCCGGTGCGTCCGATGCGGTGCGTGTAAGCATCGACCGTGTCGGGCATGTCAAAATTGATCACGTGCGATATTTTCGAAACATCGATACCGCGGGCGGCAATGTCAGTTGCCACGAGAACATGGTATTTGCCGCTGCGAAAACCATCGAGCGCCTCCTGCCTTTTGTTCTGGGACAGATCGCCCTGAATCGAGGCCACAAGAAACCCGGATTTCTTCATCTGCTTTGCCAGGCGGGTCGCGCGGTCCTTGGTGCGCGTAAAGACGAGCACCGATGTCATATCCGTGCAGTCCAGAATCTTCATCAAAAGAGATGTTTTGAGGTGCGGATCGACAGGATAGATGGCATGGGAGACCGTGGATACCGGAACCGCATCGCCGACCTGGACAATGACGGGATTGCGCAGGATGCTCTCCGCAAGATCCCGGACATCATCAGGCATGGTGGCCGAGAAAAGAAGCGTCTGCCGCTGAACAGGCAGGCGTTTCAGAATATTTCGGATGTCCGGCAGAAAACCCATGTCGAACATCCGGTCCGCCTCGTCCAGGACAAGCACTTCAATGCGGGACAGATCAATCATGCCCTGATCCATGAGATCGATCAGGCGCCCGGGGCAGGCCACGATAATTTCCGCTCCGCTGCGAAGCTTGGTGATCTGGGGGTTCTGGTTCACGCCGCCATAGATGGTGACGCTCTTCAGTTTCGTATAGCGTCCCAGCTGACCGATGGCCTCGTGCGTCTGCTCCGCCAGTTCTCTTGTCGGCGCCATGATGAGCGCCCGGACACGCTTCCGCGGTCCTTCCATCAGGCGCTGGAGGATTGGAAGAACGAATGCGGCCGTCTTTCCCGTTCCGGTCTGTGCTTGACCCATGACATCCCGCTTCTGAAGAATGGGTGGTATTGCCTGTATTTGAATCGGCGTGGGTGCCTCATAACCGATGGCGCTGATGCCCGATTCGATGTGGGGGTGTAGATTAAACGATTTGAAATTCATTTTATTCCTTTTTTTTGTTGATGGGCCAAGTATAATCCTGGCCCGTCCGCCCTGGGGCGGATCGTCGATGGTTGATGCTCAATTATTCGAGGTTTCGAGGGGTTGTTCTGATGTATGGGATCCCTCGGACTCCGTCCTTTTATTCCTCTCGCCCTGCCGCCTCGCCATTTTATCCCTTGCTTTTTGCATGCGATCGAGCTCTTTTTTGCGTTTGATAAATTTGTTTTGACTTTGTCTTGCCATGTTCCTCCTAATAGAAAATCCCCAAAAGCCGTCTACGAGCTCTGGGGACGTAAACTAAAACGAGTTTCATTATGATATGCGCTTTAAGCTTCAAGGGTGCCGATGCCTAGGATGAATCCGGATGAACCAGGAACGCATTTTCGTTTAACGATATCTCTGGCCCCGCGATCTGCTCTTCGGCGGCTGGGCAATGTCCACTTTCAGGTTGCGCCCTTTGAAATCGCTCCCGTTCAATGCTTTTTTCGCTGATTCAGATTCGGCTTGATTCGACATTTCAACGAATCCGAACCCCTTGCCTTCGATCAGCTTGACATCTTTTACCTCGCCGTGGGCAGAGAAAAGAGCCTTCAAGTCCTCATTGGTTACTGAGAAGCTCAGGTTTCCTACATAAAGTTTGGTCTGCATTTTTGCCGTCCTTTTTTCTAGATGTTTCGTGGTGACCATGCCGTAAAGGCAATGATCTGATTTTACTTGTCAGCGGGTACTTTCATCCGGGCCCGCATGATCGGAATTTCCATGCAAGGAGGCACCGTCAAATGACTTATCCGCCGGCCTGAAATCCTTTCCGGAGGGTTTACGAGCCTTCTTCTGCTTGGCCATCATGCGTTTAGACGCCGCCTTGATATGTTTGAGCCGTTCCGCTTTTTCTCTCTGACGTTTCGCTGAATCATTTTTGGGTTTCGCCATTCACGAGCTCCCACGGCCTATTTCTCTCATTTATTTCGAATAGGACCCTAAAAAAAAGAGGCGCTTCCCTGCAACATGAACTTGCCATGAAGCACCTCTCCCTTTCCGCTGGTGAATTTATAAAGGTTTCACGTTTTCTGCCGCCGGGCCTTTTTTGCCCTGCGTCACATCAAAGCTGACCCGCTGGCCTTCTGCTAACGTCTTGAAACCGCCGGCCTGGATGGCGCTGTAATGAACAAACACATCACCGCCGTCATCCTTTTCGATGAACCCGAAGCCTTTACTTTCATTGAACCACTTCACTTTTCCTTCTGACATCGCTTGTATCCTCCTTTCTTAAATTTTCCAAAAGTCGGATTGTCACTCTGGCAGAAAGAAAAAAGCCACCGCACTCTAAAGAGCTGTGGTGGCCACCTTTGCACTTCAAAATGTTCTATCCAACTTTAAGCGCACCCCGCTTTCCAATGGAAAGATTGAGGGTGCGAAATAGTGTGCGTAGTGTACGATGCCATTCAGTGAATGTCAAGGCATATTAAAAATTATTTTCATCGCCCATTAAGAGGGATGGTCTCCGCTTGATTTAATGGACGCACAAAATTGTTTTGCAAGGTGGCTGACTTGATTGTTTTTCTGGTGGGCCGTGAGGGATTTGAACCCTCGACCAACGGATTAAAAGTCCGCTGCTCTACCGAACTGAGCTAACGGCCCATGGATTGTTTTTGAGGGTGCCTCTCTTAACAGCGTGCTTCCGGCCTGTCAAGCAAAAACTGTCAGGAAGCGAAGGGGTTCTTGATGATGATGGTTTCGTCCCGGTCCGCCCCGACGGAGACGAGGACGATGGGAATGCCAAAAAGTTTTTCCAACCTGTCGAGATACTTTCTCGCATTTTTCGGCAGGTCTTTCATCTTTTTCGCCTTGCTCATGTCTTCCGTCCATCCGTCCATTTCCTCGAAGACAGGCCTGCACTGAGAGAGGGTCCGGAGGTTGGAGGGCACGGATTCCGTGAATTCTTCCCCGTCACTCCGGTATCCCACGCATATTTTTATCTTCCTGATTCCTGTTAACACGTCGAGCTTCGTGATGGCGATGCCCGTGATTCCGGAGATCCGGATGGACTCTCGGAGCTGTACTATGTCGATCCAGCCGCATCGGCGTTTCCGCCCCGTCGTGGCGCCGAATTCCCGCCCCACGCGCTGCATCTGCTCTCCGATCTTGTCCGTGAGTTCCGTCATGAAGGGACCGCCTCCGACTCTCGTGGTGTAGGCCTTCACGATTCCCACGATGTCCGTGATGTTTGTCGGGCCGATCCCGGATCCGCTGCAGGCGTTTCCGGCAACGGTGCTTGAGGAGGTGACGAAGGGATAGGTGCCGTGATCGATGTCGAGGTGCGTTCCCTGGGCCCCTTCGAAGAGAATCTTTTTATTTTTCCGGATCGCTTCTCCCAGGATGATGGAAGTGTTCGCCGCGTAGGGTTTCAGGCGCCGGGCGTATTCGCTGTATTCCTTGTAGATGGCCCCGCCGTCCAGGGGCTCTTCCTTGAAGAGTTTCGTGAGATAGAAATTTTTCTCTTCCACGTTGCGCTTGAGTTTGGCCTGAAAGACCTCGTCATCGAGAAGATCACAGAGCCGGATGCCCACGCGGGCGATTTTGTCTTCGTATGCGGGGCCGATCCCCCGGCCCGTTGTTCCCAACTTGTCCGCACCCTTGGCGGTTTCCCGGGCACTGTCCAGCCTCTTGTGATAGGGCATGATCATGTGGGCCCGCTCGCTCACGCAGAGCTTCGTGTCGGGCGGGAAGAGATTTCTCCCGGTGAGCTTGTCAATTTCTTCGATGAGGACGGCGGGATCAACGACCACGCCGTTGCCGATGATGCAGGTCTTGTGATCGTGGAGAATGCCTGAAGGGATGAGGTGGAGGATGGTCTGTTCCCCCTTCACCACGAGGGTATGGCCGGCATTGTTTCCGCCCTGGAATCTTGCGATGACGTCGGCGTCTTCCGCATAGAGATCGACAATTTTCCCCTTGCCTTCATCGCCCCACTGGGTTCCAATGATAACGACACTTTTCATGGTCCTTCTCCGGAGTTGTTAAATTTCAAGCTTCTTCACGGAAATCACATTGGGCAGGCCCAGAAGCTTATTCAGAACCTCTTCCGGGACGACGCTGTCCGTGCTCAGGACGACAAGGGCCTGTCCATCCACCTGCTCGCGGCTCAACTGAAAACGGGCGATATTGATGTTGTTGTTTCCGAGGGTGGTGCCGATATTGCCGATGACGCCCGGCTTGTCGTAGTTATAGAGAACCAGCATGTTTCCTTCCGGGATGACTTCCATGGAGAACTTGCCGATTCTCACGATCCGGGGATCCTGCCTTCCGAAGATCGTTCCCGCGATGACACTCACTTCCTCCCGGGTCTTGATGGTGATGGAGATCATGCTCGTGAAATCCTTGACCTCGCTGCTCTTTGATTCGATGACCTTGATGCCCCGCTCCTTGGCCACGATGGGCGCGTTGATGTAATTGATGTTCTCGTTCAGGATGGGTTCCAGAAGGCCCTTGATGAGCGAAATGGTGAGGGGCGCCACGTTGTAGTTCAAGATCTCGCCGCTGTACTCCACCCGGACTTCCTCGATTCCTCCCGCCACGATCTGAGCTTCGAATTTCCCGAGTTTCTCGGCCAGCGCCAGATAGGGCTGGATCTGAGTCAGAAGTTCCGCCGTGATGGAAGGGAAATTCACGGCGTTTCGGATTTCTCCCGTGGTCAGGTAATCCACGATCTGTTCGGCGATGGCGATGGCTACATTTTTCTGGGCCTCTTCCGTGGAGGCGCCGAGATGGGGCGTGCAGATGACGTTCGGGAGGGCGAGAAGCTCGGTGTTCTTCGTGGGTTCCTCCTCAAAGACGTCAAGAGCGGCGCCGGCCACCTTGCCGGATTTCAGGGCATCGGAAAGGTCTTTCTCGTTGATGATTCCGCCCCGGGCGCAGTTGATGACGAAGACGCCGTCTCTCATCTTAGCAAACGTAGCGGCATTGATCATGCCCTTTGTCTCCTTCGTCATGGGCGTGTGGACGGAGATGAAGTGAGAACGCTTGAGAAGATCGTCGAGCGACACGAGGGTGATCCCCAGCTTTTCCGCGGCCTCATTTGAAATGAACGGATCAAAGGCGATCACGTTCATTTTAAGGCCCAGTGCCCGTTCCGCCACGATGGAGCCTACGCGCCCGATCCCGATAATACCCAGCGTCTTATTGTAGACTTCCGATCCCATGAATTTATTCTTTTCCCATTTCCCCGATTTCATGGAAGACGTGGCTTGGGGCACCTGCCGCGCCAGAGAGAACATCATGGCAATAGTGTGCTCGGCAGTGGTGATGGTATTGCCGCCCGGGGTATTCATGACCACGATGCCCTTCTTGCTTGCGGTGAGATGGTCCACGTTATCGAGTCCGATACCTGCCCGCCCGATGACCTTCAGTTTCACGGCATGCTCGATTACTTCCTTGGTCACCTTTGTGGCGCTCCGGATGGCGAGCCCGTCGTAATCCTTGATGACGCCCTTGAGCTCGTCCGGTGTGAGATTGGTCATCACATCCACCTCGATCCCCGGCGCCCGCTTGAATATTTCAATTCCCTCTTTGTCGAGGGTATCGCTTACCAGAACCTTTTTCATAAATGGCATTCCTCCAACTACAATGTTTTTATCTTTTCCCCATACACCTTATCGAGGGCTGTCAGGGCCTTGCGGATGTCCGACGGTTCTATCGTCGGGCCGCACCAGAAGCGGAATCCCGGCGGGGCATCCTTGTAGGAGTTGATATCCTGGGCCACGTTCTCCCTGCCAAGCA
>Ga0268280_1001831_pt1 | contig 13355 bp, 12 predicted proteins | sample saktaG_9_FD_190139 | JGI IMG/M metagenome (GOLD analysis project Ga0268280, IMG submission 190139) | Saline water microbial communities from Sakinaw Lake, British Columbia, Canada - sak_2011_5_24_40m | ecosystem: Environmental > Aquatic > Non-marine Saline and Alkaline > Saline ...
TTTGCTGAATATTCCCGCTATAAAGGCGGTCAAAGAGACTTTTAAAGGATCGAGGGTCATCCTGGCCGTAGATCCTTATGTCAAAGAGCTGGCCGCAAATATATCCTGTGCCGATGAAGTTATAGCATGGAGAAATGGCAAACACTCTCTGCTCGAGATCATCAAATTCAGTAATGCGTTAAAAGAGAAGAATATCGATATTGCGATCGTTATGAACCCATCCAAAGATACGAATATAGCCGTTTATTTGGCAGGTATTCCTGTTAGGGCAGGGTATGACCATAAATGGAGCTTTTTGCTCACCAAAAAAATGAAAGACCTGAAGCATCTTGGGCAAAAGCATGAGGTGGAGTATAATCTCGAGCTGGTGGGGCTTGTAGGGGCTGAGACTGCTTCAGAGAAAAGGGGTCAGACCCATCAGCAAATTAATATACGCGTTGGGTCAGACCCCATTTTTCCAACCGGCTTGGTGGGATCACAGGCCGGATTTATTGTCGTTCACCCATGGACGAGTGACGACGTGAAGCAGTGGCCGGTAGAGCGTTTTCGCGAACTGGCGTTAAGGATAGTGAAAGAGACGGATTCAGATGTTTTGATCGTAGGCGGTCCGGAAGAACTGCAAAAGAGCGCGATATTCAACGATCTCGATAAGCGCATAAAGAACTTAACTGGCAAGACGACGTTAGTTGAGCTCGCATCGGTGCTGAAAAAGTCGAAACTGCTCATCTCGGGAGACAGTGGACCTGTTCACCTGGCCTCTGCTGTCGGGGCTCCAGTGATCGCCCTATTCAGGAACGATATCCCTGGCAAGGGGCCAAAGAGATGGGGGCCGTGGGGTGAGGGGCATATTGTAATTGAGAAGAAGAGTCTTTTGGATATAAGCGTCGATGAGGTCGTGAAAGCAGCAATTAACCTTGTATTGTAGCCAATATTACCATAATACACCCTTGTATATTAGCCATTTTATGACGCCATGGTCTATTTCTTATTGATGTTATAAATAACACTTTAGAGAAATGCATGAATAAATATTTAATGGTAAATAAACTTCTTGCGAATGCGGTGAATATGTGTTATATTCTCCGCATGAGGTGCGGAGAATAATGCGGTATATACATCAACTTAATGCCTGGCCAAAGTTTGTGTGGGATCATGAGAAGATCGTGACCCTGCTTGGCGCTGTGCGTAACCGCCAAGGGCGGTTACTGGGGCGCATGGAAGCGATAGGGCTTCATTTACGGTCAGAAGCGCTGCTGCAGACTCTTACACTTGATGTCATAAAGAGCAGTGAAATTGAAGGCGAGATCCTTCGTCCTGATCAGGTGCGGTCGTCTATTGCCCGAAAACTTGGGATGAATATTGTGGGCCTTGTCTCTTCTGATCGTCATGTTGATGGCGTGGTGGAGATGATGCTGGATGCAACGCAGAAATTCGATCGACTGCTTACAAAAGACCGTTTGTTTGGCTGGCACGCGTCTCTATTTCCCACAGGGCGTAGCGGAATGCGTAAAATTGTTGCCGGCGCCTGGCGTGATAATGAGCAGGGCCCTATGCAGGTTGTTTCCGGGTCAATGGGGCGCGAACGGGTACATTTTGAAGCGCCGGATGCCGGTCGTCTTGATTCGGAAATGAAGGATTTTATTTATTGGTTTAATCGTACTAAAGCGATCGATCTTGTGTTAAAAGCGGGAATTGCTCATTTGTGGTTTGTGACTATTCATCCTTTTGAGGATGGCAACGGGCGCATAGCGCGAGCGATCACGGATATGCAGCTTGCGCGCGCAGATGGTAGTGCCGAGCGTTTTTACAGTATGTCCGTACAGATCCGCAAAGAACGAAATGCTTATTATGCTGTGCTCGAAAAGACACAGAAAAATACGGATATGGATATTACCGCTTGGCTTGAATGGTTCTTAGCGTGTTTGGATCGAGCGCTTGTCACGACGGAAATTTCTTTGGCGGATGTCTTCAGGAAAGCGCGTTTTTGGGAGGCTCATCCTTCGGGGTCGATCAACAAGCGGCAACGAATGATGATAAATAGATTGTTCGATGGATTTGAAGGCAAGCTTACGTCTTCCAAGTGGGCCTCCATAGCAAAGTGTTCGCAGGATACGGCCCTTCGGGATATTCTCGAACTTGTTGAAAAACGGATCCTTGCCAAGGATTCTGCCGGAGGACGGAGCACAAGTTATTTATTGAGAGACTAGTAATGTCGTAGGGTGAGAATTCTTCTGTGAAAATCATAATAATCAATCCGTTCGGTATCGGGGATGTGCTGTTTACGACTCCCGTGATCAGGGCTATAAAGGATCGGCACCCCAATAGCTTTATAGGATACTGGTGTAATGAGAGGGTGGGAGAGCTCTTATGCGGCGAGCCGAGTATTGATAAAATATTTCCATTATCAAGGGGAGATATTAAAAGGATCTATAGGGAGTCAAAAGGGATTAATAGGGTATTAAAAGGATTTATAGCGCTTCTATCCCTGATAAGGAAGATAAGAAAAGAGAAGTTCGATATCGCCTTCGATTTTTCTTTGGATAGCCGGTATGGGCTATGGTCAAAGCTTGCCCGGATAAAGAAGCGTATAGGTCTTGATTATAAGGGCAGGGGGCGATTTCTCACGGACAAGATAGCCCTAAAGGCATATGCCGGCAAACATGTTATCGAGCATGATCTGGACCTATTGAAATTCATCAATATAGAACCAAGGTGTAAGTCGCCTGACCTGGTGGCTTCAGAAAAAGATAAGGCTAAAGCTCGCGGGATACTGAAAGAATATGGAGTGGCAACAACAGATATTTTGATAGGAGTAGCGCCCGGTGGTGGGGCGAGCTGGGGGAAAGACGCAATATATAAGCAGTGGTCCGCGGAGAAGTTTGCTGAGGTGGTGTCCGCGTTGGGAAAAAATAATGTGACGGTGGTTTTGCTGGGGAGTGTAGAGGATAAAGAAATTGCGGAGATTGTGAGGGGAAGGGGTCAGACCCAATCAGCTCATAATAGACGCGTTGGGTCAGACCCCATTCCCCTCGGGTCAGACCCCATTCCCCCCATTATAGATCTTACGGGGAAGCTAAACTTAAAAGAGCTTGCGGCTATAATAAGCGAACTGAAACTTTTGATATGTAATGACGGAGGACCGCTGCATATGGCGGTGGCGCTGGGAGTGAAGACCGTCTCTATCTTCGGGCCGGTTGATGAAAAAGTGTACGGACCTTACCCATCAAGCGCAAAACATATTATCATAAAGAGAGATCTATCGTGCAGGCCGTGTTACAAGGACTTTAGGTTCACAGGCTGCTCTAATAACAGGAAGTGCCTGGAAGATATAACGGTTGATGAAGTATTTGTACAGGTAAAGGGATTGCTTCGGCCCTCCGGGCCTCACAATGACGAGTTATGATGTGTGATATAGTGATAGCGGTGTGGAATAATCTCAATCTTACAGAAGCCTGTGTAGATTCCATAATCAAAAATACGGATATAGACTATAGGCTTATCATTATCGACAATGCCAGCAGCGATGAAACGAAGAAATATCTCGAGGCGCTCAAGGATAAAGAAAAGACGAGAGTCTTATTGGTCAGGAACGAGACGAACCTTGGATTCCTAAAAGCGATGAATCAGGGGATCAAGCTCTCCGGTGCTCCTTACGTCTGCCTGATAAATAATGACACTATTGTCAACAGGGGTTGGTTGGGCGAGATGATCAGGGTCGCAGAGAGCTCCGATCGTATAGGGCTCGTCAATCCGTCGAGCAATACTCTGGGGCAGAAGTCCGGTGATGGAGAGCCCACGGGGGCTTATGCCGAGATAGGTTCGTCTCACGGTTTTTGTATGCTGATAAAGAGAGAAGTCATAACTAAAATAGGCGTCTTCGATGAAATATACGGCATGGGGAACTTTGAGGATACCGACTATTCGCGCAGAGCAATAAAAGAGGGCTATATATGCGTCAGAGCTTGCCGCGCATATGTTTATCATAGCGAGGGCAGTTCTTTTGGGAGAGACTCTTCTTTTGATGAAAGGTTTGAGCGGAACAGGCAGATCTATGAGTTTAGATGGGGCAAGCGCAGGTGGATAGCTTACATAATCTCGTCGTTCGATGATAATTTGATCAAAGCGCTTGAAAGAGATATTATGCCTGTGGCCAGGCTTGGCCTGTGGGTCTGGTGTTTTTCGCTTAAACCGCTTGCATTACCGGTCCATTCTAATATAATAGCGAATGTCTTCGATAGATACTTTTATTTAAAGACTTTGTGGAAGGTCTTGACCAAGAAGAAGAGATTCAGCGAGATATTTGTTACGGACGAAAGGTTCGCGAAAGTCTTAGAGAAGCTCGCGTTTGTTCACAAGGCAAAAGTGCATTCATACTGAAAGGGCTTAAAATGGAAAAAGTACCTGTCTCGGTAGTAGTCATAACAAAGAACGAAGAGCACAACATAGAAGACTGCCTGAAGAGCGCTTCATGGGCTGATGAAATAATCGTCGTGGACGACGGCAGTATGGACAAGACCGTGGAGCTGGCGAAAAAATTCACCGATAAGATATTTCGAAGGACTATGGATAATGAAGGCAGGCACAGAAATTACGCCTATAGCCTGGCGAGGAATAATTGGGTATTTTCCCTCGATGCCGATGAGCGGATTAGCCCAAAACTTCAGGAGGAGCTGCGAGAGCTCTTTAAACATCCAATAACAGACATTGTCTTTGCTATACCCCATAAGGCATATTTGGGCAAGAAGTGGCTTAAGCACGGTGGATGGTATCCGGCAGGTAAAGACAGGCTCTTTGACAGGCGGGTAGTCAGCTTTGAAGAGAAGGGCGTCCATCCAAGAATAATCTATCATGGCACCTGCGGCCGCTTTTTAAAAGGCGATATAATCCATTATTCTTATGAGAATTTTCACGCGTATTTCCAAACGCTGAATAATCAGACCACCCTTGAAGCGCAGAAGTGGTTTGAAGAGAGGCGCAAGATAAATGGTTTAAAGGCATTCAGGAAGTTTTTGACGAGATTCCTGAGGTACTATTTTTTTGAACAGGGCTTCAGGGATGGACTGATCGGATTTATGGCCGCCTGGGGTGGGGGATACTATCAGTGGATGTCGTATGTTAAGTATTGGGAGATGCTTCAGAATGAAGATAAAACTAAATGTGATGGGAGGCCTGAATGTCCGCAACGCTCTCAGTTGTAATGCCCATATATAATGAGAAGAACACAGTCTTAAAGATCATAGATAAGGTTTTGAGGCTCGATATAGTGAAAGAGCTTATATTGGTGGATGATTGCTCTAGCGATGGCACCAGGGAATTACTCCAGAGTACAAAATTTGACGGTCGAGTAAAGCTATTACTTCATGAAAAAAATATGGGTAAGGGGGCCGCTATCAGGACAGGGTTTAAGAATGTCTCGCAGGATGTGGCGGTAATACAGGATGCAGACTTAGAATATGACCCGAACGAATTGATAGACATGATAAAGCCCATATCGGATGGTGTGGCGGACGTGGTCTATGGCTCCAGGTTGTCCGGAGGTAAGCCACAGCGTGTGCATCTATTCTGGCACAGGGTCGGCAATGATTTCCTGACATTTTTGACCAATCTTCTCTACAACACGACGCTTAGCGATATGGAGACCTGCTACAAAATGTTTAAAAGGGAAGTCATATCCAAAATAAATATACGATCAAATGATTTCTCCGTAGAGCCGGAGCTTACAGCCAAGATATTAAAGAATAAGTCTTTGAGGATATATGAGATGCCTATATCGTATTATGGGCGTAATTATGCTGAAGGCAAGAAGATCAATTGGACACACGGCTTTGGCGCTCTGTGGGCGCTCTTAAAATATAGATTTGTAGATTAAGAATGAGAAGAATAGTCGTAAGACTAATATTGGCGGCCTGGGTTATCATCTGGGCTATATTTTTAATAAGGCCTTATTTTAAAAAAGACCTGTTGGATAGATACAGCTCTCTTATAAAACTTTCCACAGAAGCTAAGAGGGCTTTTGTGACAGGAGAGGACTTGTACGCTTTTATAAAATTCTGCAAAGAGTCCATAAAAGAGCGAGCGACCTACCAGGTAGAGGGGATAGAGAAAGACTCTATTGAGCACAGGCGTTTCAAATATTATATGTATCCCGATATCGAAGCTAAGAACCCAGAGTATATCTTCATTTACAAAACCAAGCATCTCCCGCAGGATGGCTATAAAGTATTCAGCCGGATGAATTCTGAAACATATATCTTAAGGAAGACAGATAAAAAAACATGAGAACATTTTTTCTAGCGGAGAAGGCAGCGCTTATTTACTGTGTAGGCCTCGGTCTATTGACTATGGAGATGGCCGTGCTTTCGTTGATAGGGATAAAGTTCAGCGTATTCTCGCTCTCCGTATGCATAGTGCCGATTATCGCGGCGGCCGTCTTAATCCCACCTCGTAGGTGGGATTCTCCAAAGCCCTTCTCAGTTATCGAAAAGTTTTTCATAGGCGCGATTGCCTTCGAGGTTCTCTATGCTTTTTTCAGGACGCTGATAATGCCCATGGAGGGGTATGATGCCATAGCTATCTATGCCTTGAAGGCAAAGATATTCTATCTCGCTGGGGCTATCCCGCATGATTTTCTTACCGCGCTTAAGGGATTTGTGCCGCATATAGAGTATCCGCTGCTTATCCCATTAGCAGAAACATCATTCTATACATTTTTAGGCTCTTTAAATGATCTGGCGGTCAAGGTCATATTCCCCTTATACTATCTGTCGCTATTAGTGGTCTTTTATTCTGTTTTAAAAAGATTTTTAAATAGGAAGCAATCTTTACTATTCACATTTTTGCTCGCGACGCTCCCCCAGGTGACGGATTTTGCCACTAACGGATACGCGGATCTTCCATTCGCGTTTTATTGCTCATCGGCCATATTTTATCTATATCTGTGGATGCGAGAAAAACAGAAATCATTTATTATCCTCTCATTTATATTATCCATCCTTGCTATGTGGACAAAGACGGAAGGGTTGATCTTCGCGCTTATCAATGCCGTGATTGCGGTAATTTATTCTGTTAAAGAGAGATCTTCCGCAACTATGGGATATGCTTACGCCGCGCTCTCCGTGCTAATGGTCGGGGCGTATCTTTTTATAGGGCGATCATTGGGGCTCGCGGTTAACTCTGATTTTGTATCTTCAAAAGCTTCCATACTGACAAGATTAACAACGGGATTCGAAAGGATCCCCGCGATACTATATGAATATCAAATACAGTTTTTTGGCCCTAAGAGATGGAATTTAATATGGATACTCTTTATAGCTGGCCTCATCATAGGCTTCAGGAAGATATTCTCAAAAAATTTGATGCCGGTGACCGCATCCATTATCCTGGTATTGCTGGGCTATACGGGCGTTTATATGATCTCATGCTCGCCTCAGGGTATCGGTTGGCATCTAAGCACGTCAGGAAGTAGATTATTTCTTCATTTTGTGCCATTAGTCGCACTGTGGCTCGCCCTGATGTTTAAGGAGTTAAATCTAGATCTATGACCCCGCCCCTTCTTATGCAAATTATAGATTTTAAGTGGTGGTTATATGCTTAAAATGAACAATAAAATATTTTTGGTAAATAAAAAAAGAAGGGGCGGGGTATGATAGTTTGCCCGGTTTGTGGATCCAGGATATGGATAACGCGTTACAAGATAGGCAGCTGGACTATCGAAGAGTGCGGCGTTTGCGGTTTCGCTCATATCGATCCGATGCCCGTGAGAGAGAATAGGGCAGAGTGCTATTCCAAAGAGAGGGTCGTAGAGAGGAATGTTAAAGAGAAAAATTCTCTGCAGAAGCTTTCGAGGCTCCTGAAGAGACTCTTTAGTAAAGCGACAAAGCGCGATAAGAGCGCCATATTTTATAATAAGCTCAGCCGATACCTGGCGCCTAATTCCAAAGTGCTTGATATAGGTTGTGGCGACGGCAGTTTCATATGTAAGGCAAAAGAGAGCTTCATCTGCACAGGCATAGAGATATCGGAATATCTCGCGTCCCTGGCAAGGAATCGGCCAGGGATCAATGTTATTACCGGCAATTTTCTCAATACAGAATTTAAGAGCGAAGAGTATGATGGCGTGACATTGATATCGCTCCTGGAGCATCTGGACGACCCTCTCTTGGCTATGAAAAAGTGCTTCGGGTTTTTAAGGCCCGGCGGCGTACTATTACTGAAAACGGTTAATTATAATTGTTTAAATAGAAGAATAAAAAAAGAGGGCTGGACAGGGCTTCGTCCGCCGGACCATGTAGTATATTTTACGCCATCGAATCTGAAATTATTGCTAAAGAAGATAGGTTTTAGAAAAATAAAGATCTCTGCGATGCCATTTAATGATAATATGTACTGCGAGGCCTGGAAATGAAATATCTATTTATAGACAGGGATGGAGTGGTAAATAAAGATCCTGGTGGTTGGACCAAGACCAACTATGTCACGGATTGGAAGGACTTTCATTTTGTATCCGGCACCCTTGAAGCGCTGAAGATATTAAAGGATAAGGGTATAAAAGTAATAGTAGCTTCAAATCAGGGAGGCGTTAATAAAGGCCTCTACACGAAGGACGAATTGAGCAAAGTAAATGCGCTCATGTTAAAAGAGATAGAAAAGGCCGGCGGCGCTATAGAGGAAGTATTTTACTGTATACATAAGGATGAGGATAACTGCGACTGCAGAAAACCGAAGCCCGGCATGCTTAAAATGGCAGCCGAGAAATACGGCGTAGATCCAAAGACTACATATTTTATAGGTGATGCGCCAAAGGATATTTCCGCGGGCAAGAGAATGGGGTGTAAGACCGTGCTTGTGCTCTCAGGAAAGAGCTCACGTGAAGAGATAGAGGACTGGGAAGATAAGCCGGATCATGTATTTGACAATTTGTTAGAAGCTGTTAATTGGTTAACGAAAGATCGCGCTAAGGAGAGTAAATGAAAAAAGTATTAATCGTATATGCGACGGCGGGAATAGGGCATAAGAAGGCGTCTATGGCCGTGAAGAAGGCTTATGATGAAATGAATCTACCCGGCCTAGAGGTGACATTGATAGACGCCCTCGACTACACCAACGACTTCTTTAAATGGTCGTATCTACAGGCATATCTATTGATGGTGAATAAGCTGCCTACTCTTTGGGGGCTATTGTACTATTTTACGGACATCCCATTTGTGGATCTATTTGTATCATATATAAGAAGGGTAAACAATTGGGTTAATTCAAAAAAGCTGGTCAATTATATATTGGATACAAAGCCGGACGTGATCATTTCGGCACATTTCTTTGCCAGCGAAGTGATAGCTGATTTGAAACAGAAGAGCCTCGTGCTATCAAAGCTCATTACGATAGTGACCGACTACAGGCTCCACGCATGGTGGGTATGTGAAGGCACTAATGCTTATATTGTGGCGAGCGAAGATACTCGCCGTGACCTCGAGGCCCGTAAGGTCGACCCCGCAAAGATAAAGGTGATGGGTATTCCAATAGAGCCGATATTCTCAAAATCCTTGGACAGGCCTAAAATATTCAAAGAGACGGGATTGCGCGATGATATATTTACGACGCTCGTTATAGGCGGCGGATTCGGGGTGGGGCCTATCGAGGGGATAGTGAAGGTGATAGCCGATATCCCAAAGGAGCTGCAGACTATCGTTATCTGCGGCCACAATGAAGAGTTAGTGCGTAAGATACAGAGCTTGAAGGATGAATATAAGCTGAACATGAAGGTCGTGGGATTTGTAGATAATGTCTACGAATATATGGATATATCCGATATCTTGATATCAAAATCCGGAGGCATTACAGTCTCCGAGAGTTTAGCTAAGGAGATACCGCTTGTCGTAATATCTCCGATACTTGGCCAGGAGACCGGCAATTGCGCATTCCTGGTGAGGAATAACGCCGCGGTAAAAGTGAGCGGGCTGAATGACCTTAAACCTGCGCTCGAAGGCCTCATAGCCGATCCTATGAAGCTGGATAAGATGAAGGAATCTATTAAATTGATCAAGAAACCTAACGCCGCTTACGATGTCGCTAAATTCGCGTATGAGCTCTAATCCCACCGGGCCGGTGGGGTTAAGAGAGATAGTTGACTCTATAAGAGCATATATCGAGCTCGACAGGGCCTCGGGCATAAGCGAATTTTTTACAAGTAAACCCAATACCCAATACACAATACGCAATACAAGCGACTTGGAATCTCTGAAACATGAGATTTTGAATTGTAAGCGCTGCAACCTTTATAAGACTCGCCACAATATCGTGCTGGGCGCAGGTAGTCCCAAGGCGGAGCTGATGTTTATAGGTGAGGCGCCCGGAGAAGATGAGGACCTGCAAGGACTGCCGTTTGTGGGCAGGGCAGGACAGCTTCTCACCAAGATCATCGAGGCTATGGGGCTTAAGAGAAGCGATATATATATCGCGAATATACTGAAGTGCAGGCCTCCTAATAATCGCCCGCCGGAGCCCAGCGAGATAAAAGAGTGCGAAGATATACTTAAAAAGCAGATCGATATAATAAAGCCAAAGGTGATCTGTACGCTCGGAAAATTTGCCAGCCAGACATTGCTAAGGACCGAAATAACTATCAGCAACTTAAGGGGTAACTTCAAAGAGTATAATGGTATCAAGCTCATGCCTACTTTCCACCCGGCGTATCTATTACGCAATCCCAATGACAAGAAGCTTGTCTGGGATGATATGAAGAAGATAATGAAGGAATTGAATTTGAAATGCCCAAGTTCGCCCAAATAGCAATAGCTCTCCCCATAGACAGGCTCTTCCACTACAGGATCCCGGAAAACCTTTCAAACGAAATAGCTATAGGCCAGCGCGTCTTCGTACCTTTTACCAGCAGGAGAGTGGTGGGATATGTCGTCGGTTTTAGCGATGAGGCCGAGGTAAAAGAGGTAAAGGATATAGAAAGCATAATAGATAAAGACCCGCTCATCACCGAAGAGATGCTTAAGCTTACCAAGTGGATAAAAGATACATACTTTTGCTCATGGGGCGAGGCGATAGAGGCGGCTATACCCAGCGGCATAAAGAAGGGTAAGCGAGAGCTGGGCACGAGAATAAAGGGTCTCCATATAGGGGCGGAAGATTTTCTTATTCAAGGAAAACATAAGCCTACCGAAGAACAATCCAAAGCTCTAAAGAGCGTCATCGATACAATAGATAAAAAAGAGTATGTGACATTCCTCCTGCACGGCATTACGTCGAGCGGAAAGACGGAGGTCTATCTCCAGGCCATAGACCACGCCCTGAATAAAGGCAGGCAGGCGATAATGCTGGTGCCGGAAATATCGCTTACGCCTCAGACGGTCGAGAGATTCGTCGCCAGATTCGGAGATCTGGTGGCGGTCATACACTCCAAACTTACCCCGGCGAAAAAATTCCTTGAATGGAAGAGGATAAAAGAAGGAAAGGCGAGCATCGTCGTAGGGGCCCGCTCCGCGATATTCAGCCCGATGAATAATCTGGGCGTCATAATAATAGATGAAGAGCACGAGACGACCTATAAGCAGGACGATGTGCCGAGATACCACGCGCGCGATGTGGCTGAAATGCGGGCGAAGCTTAATAATTGCCCTCTCATATTAGGTACCGCGACACCGTCACTGGAATCTTTCTATAAAGCCAAGCACGGCGAGTATAAGCTTGTGAGGCTTACCAAGAGAATAGATGACAGGCTGCTGCCAAAGGTGAAGATCGTAGATATGCGTATGGAGATCGCCACCAAGAAGAAAATAGCGATATTTTCCAAAGTGCTTTTGGATGCCATAGATAATACTTTAAAGAAAGGCAAGCAGGCGATAATATTCCTGAACAGGCGCGGGTTCTCGACCTTTATCAACTGTAAAGCTTGCGGCCTTGTATTAAAATGCAGAAGATGCGACACGGTGCTCGTATACCATTTTGAAGAGAAAAAATTAGTCTGCCACTACTGCGGTTATACGGAGGAGCCGCCGGATATCTGTCCTAAATGTAGGAGCGGCTACATTAAATATGCCGGCTTAGGCACCGAGCGCGTGGAGTCGGAGATAAGCCGTCAGTTCTCCCAGGCGCACATATCGAGGATGGACTCGGATACCACGACAAAAGCCGGTTCGCATGATAAGATATTGGGAGCGTTTAAGTCCGGAGAGACGAGCCTCCTGGTCGGGACGCAGATGATAGCCAAGGGGCTCGATTTTCCGGAGGTGACGCTCGTGGGAGTGGTCTCGGCGGATGTGACTCTGAATATCCCTGATTTTAGGTCGAGCGAGAGGACATTTAATCTATTGACTCAAGTGGCCGGTAGAGCCGGCCGCGGCGAGCATGCGGGGGAAGTGATAGTCCAGACTTATGCCCCCAGCCACTACGCTATCCTGACAGCCGCAAAACATGATTATGAGAAGTTCTATGAGGAAGAGATAAAGTCTAGAAAAGAGCTGCTCTTTCCGCCATTTGTAAATCTAGTGAAGATCACAGTGAGGGCGAGGAATGATGAGTTAACTCTAAAGACAGCGCAGAGTTTAGCTGATATAATAAAGGGCGAGATCCAAGCTGAAGGGGTCAGGCGCCTTTTAGGGGTGGGCCTGGCACCTTTAGTGGCGGGGCCTGCGCCGGCACCGATCACGCGCATGAGAGGATATTTCAGGTATAATATACTGCTAAAGGGCAAAGACCGGACCGCCATGTGTACCTTACTACGCAAAGTCTTAGGCAAATTTCGCAAACCGCATGGCGTCCTGATAGCAGTCGACGTCGATCCGATCAGTATGTAGAAATGAATATGATCAGGAGTAAATTAATGGGCAAAAGAAATAAACGCGACGATTTCTTCTCTATGATACCGCCTACTGTTAGTAAGATCCTGGATGTAGGCTGCTCGGATGGAGACTGGGTCGACAGGATGGGGAAGCGTGACTTAGAAGTTATCGGAATAGAGAGAGACGAAGCATCGTATACTAAAGCGCTTAAAAATCTTAAACGAGTCTTTTTGGCGGACGTAGAGAAATTCAGCCCACCATATCCAGATGGATATTTTGATTGTATCGTATACGCGGATCTCCTTGAGCATCTTGTAGACCCATATGGCCTTTTATCGAGTCATAAAAAGTATTTAAATGACGGAGGATGCATAATAGCGAGCATCCCGAACGTGCGTTACTATAAAGTTATTCTTAGGTTGGCTTTGGCGGGCGTCTGGGACTACACGGATGGCGGCTTGCTCGATAGAACACACCTACGTTTTTTTACACTGACCAATATTAAAGAATTATTCATTAATGCAGGGTTTGATATAATAGAGGTCAAGCGTAATATAGTCGCCGCGAGGG
>Ga0268280_1001832_pt1 | contig 13353 bp, 9 predicted proteins | sample saktaG_9_FD_190139 | JGI IMG/M metagenome (GOLD analysis project Ga0268280, IMG submission 190139) | Saline water microbial communities from Sakinaw Lake, British Columbia, Canada - sak_2011_5_24_40m | ecosystem: Environmental > Aquatic > Non-marine Saline and Alkaline > Saline ...
CCCGGACCTGACCTATTCCCTCATCAAGGAAATCCTGATCGGGCTGGAGGAATTGGAGCAGGGCGAAAAAACGGAATACAAATTCGGATAGGCGCCATGGCCATATACCAGTCAAAATCTTTCGCTCAGAAGGTAAAGAAGATGCGGAAGCAGGAAAAAGAGATCCTGGATCAGGAGGTGCGAAGAATCGCGCAGAACCCTTCGATCGGCGAAGAGAAGAAGGGAGACCTCACGGGGGTATTCGTTCACAAGTTCAAGATGGAGACGGCTCAATACCTTCTTGCCTACCGAAATATCGACCCAGACCTGGAGTTGGTTATGATTGGGCCTCACGAAAACTATTATCGGGATTTGAAGCAGTATCTGAAGAACCGATAAACCGGGACGGGATAGAAATAGAGGCCGGAAATTAAGTATACTGTCCGCGGAACTCCGGATTGATTTTCAAACCCCGTGTCTCGACAGAGTGCGTGGTTTTGTGTTTTAATAATTCCGTAATTTTTGTTCAGAGGTTGTAATCTATGTTGGGGAAAATGATTTTTGATGGGGATTGTGTAGAATATAAAGGGATCAACTATTGCTGGAGAAAAGAACGCTGGTGCTACGCCCAGAATAATCTGATAGTTCCTCTTGATATGGACCAAGAATTGAGCAGAACTTTCAAGCCTGTAAAAGAGAAGATATATCCTGAAAAAAGGCGCCCCAATGGTCTGTCGCAGTCATCGCGAAAAATGTTCCAATATTGTCATGGTGGAATTCCCGGACTCGGTAAAAGACGTTAAAAGGTTGAACAGATTATGACTTCCTTTAAAGAAGATGAGAATATTTTTAAATTGATTCGAGAAATTTTGGAGATTGAAAATGAACTCGGGATTGACAGTTCTTCCCCGATACACGCTGTATTATCAGCTGATAAAAGACAGCAATTAGAGAAGCGGAATGAAGAACTTAGTAATATGTATATTTCATCCAAAATTGAGCTCGATAGAATACGAATAAGAGAAACACCTCATTATACGGACGTATGTTATTTAATAGGAAAAACTATAGCTTATAAACCCATCGAAACAGATGAATTCAAAGAATTCTGGGATGATCATCATGAAGAAATTCTTGATGTTTATCAGGATCAGGGTAATGAACTGATTGAGCGATACAAGTTTTGTCGCAATTATTTCAAGCTAATACCTCCTTATGTTAAGGTTGGTACAAATATTCCAGAAGGGATTCAAAATATCTATCACGAGTCAAGATGGTGTTTTGTTTATGGACAATACAGCGCCACTATTGCTTTGAGTAGAACAGTCGTAGAAACTGTCCTTAGAGATAAATTCCACATGGAAGGAGATTTAAAGGAAATAATTGAAACTGCTAAAAATAGGCGTCTCATAAGCGATAATACAGCGCGTAATGCAAATAAAATTCTTCACACAGCAAAACCAGCAAAAGAACTTACAGCAAAGAATGCAATAGATGATGTATTAGTTTTCTTAGAAGAAATTTATCTATAATTGGAGGGTAATCAAATGATTCTTTTTAAAAACAATCAGAATTTTCAAGAATATCCCTACGACAGAGAGGACGAATTAGAAAAGGAGATTGTCTTAAACAGCAAATTATTTTTTGGCAAAGACACCATTTTTATTGAAGCAAAAAAGAAAATAGAGACAAAATCCTTTGGAGGCTCGATTCCGGACGGTTTCCTTTTTGATTTTTCTGATGGTGATAATCCGGAGTTTTACTTAGTTGAGGTTGAACTTTTCAAACATGATTTTTTCAAACATATATTCCCACAGATCACAAAATTCTTCGCATTTTTCAAAAATAGCAAAAATCAGGCTGAACTTGTAGAAAAGATATTTGCAATCATAAACAATTCTCCCGAGTTAAAAAAAGAATTGAAAAAATATCTTGGGGAAAAAGAAATTTATAAATCGATTAAGGATACCATAGAAAATAGCCAGAAAATCTTGCTCATACTTGATGGAGATAAACAGGAGTTACCCGAAATCATTGAAACATATGCAGATACATGGGGAAAAATTGTTAGGACCATGATTTTAAAGAAATACATGAATCAAAATGATTTCATATACAGTTTAGACCCAGAGTTTGAAGGTCTCGAGATTCCCATTGAAACTCCGATTGACGGTGAAGGAAAAAGTGAGGATATTGTTTATACACCTTTTACAGAGGAATATCATCTTGAAGGATTAAATTCTGAAATTAAAAATATCTATTCTACGATTAAATCAGAACTTCAAAATAGGGATAACTCTATAAATTTTAATCCACAAAAATATTACATCTCAATACGGATAACTAAAAACGTTGCGTACGTGCAGCTTGGAAAAAAGAAAGTTGGTATCGTCGTTATGTTACCGGAAGATGTAATAGAAAAGAATATTAATCATTATAGTATAACAAAACTTTCGCCGGGTGTTAAACAATTTTATAATGGACCGTGTGCGAGAGTAAATATAGAAAATTCAGAACATTTAAAAGAGGTAATTGATCTATTAGAAATTGCTCTATCTAGCAAATAACGCTTCCTTTTGAGATGGTGGGAAGAGTAGGTTACCGAATGGGAGGATGTCACTGGACATAAAGATATAATGAAAGATGTCTTTCAATTGGAACGGAATACTGTCATCCCTCGTGAAAAATCATATATCATTTCTTATCCTTATATTTTAGACTACTTTCAGAACATCAACAAATTTACAGCACGAGATTTTGTCTGTGGGGCACACATTGTTTATGGTTGGATGCCAACAATTCTTGACTTATATCCTGGAAAACAAAACATTAGTCTTGAACAGGGTGCTGAGTTGCTGACAAGAACAAAACAGAAGGGATCTTTGTCTACTCGCGATATTGAAAATCTTGCAAGCATCGTTAATAACTCTCTTGTTGGTGCGTCAAAGTTACTTCATTTTACATCTCCAAATCATTATCCCATTTGGGATTCCAATATCTATTATTTTATATTCGGGGATAAACCGCATAATAATCGGGTTAGGAAGGTATCAAACTATCTTGAATACATATCTCAACTTCAGAAAATAAAAAATCAACCAGATTTTTCACTATTTCATAAATCGATTAACACCAAATTAGGTTATGAAGTGACTCCGTTGCGAGCTATTGAAATTGTAATGTTTTTGAATTCATTTCAGGAATAATTTAGTAGGAACAAATAATGTCAAAATCACACATCTAAACCATTGAACAGAGCTCTCGTCAGAGTTGAAACGCTTCGAAACAAAAGGATATAAGTTCGGATCTCACCATGAGATCAACGATATGCGGCGCGAGATAGATTTAAGAGATACGTCATTGGAACTGGCAGTTATTGAAAACATCCGTAAGCTTTTGCGGAGCATTACTGTCCATTTAAAAGAGTAAAAAATGATAAGCATTGCTGAACTTAGTAATATGAACACGGGAGGATTAAAGTCCACCCATATAACTGGTAATCTTCAATGCTTTTATCACATCCGTTTCAAAGACTCGTAGGTGCTATACGTAACCTTTTTACTAAAGCAGTGCATCGCTGTCATCTTGCCATCAGAAGCGGATTATTGGTAATCGGCAAACGCTACGCTATCCATATTGAATTCCTTACTGCAAGGAAATAGGAACCCATGAATCGGGAATATGACGTCATCGTTGTCGGGGGAGGACATGCGGGCTGCGAAGCCGCGCTCGCGGCGGCCCGAATGGGCTGCGAAACCCTGCTCTTCAACATCAGCCTGGACGCGATTGCGCTGATGTCCTGCAACCCCGCGATCGGCGGTTTGGCCAAGAGCCAGCTCGTCAAGGAGGTCGACGCCCTGGGCGGTCAGATGGGGCGGATTGCCGACCAGACCGCCGTCCACTTCCGGCTGCTGAACGCTTCCAAAGGGCCGGCCGTCCAGTCCTCCCGTTTCCAGTGCGACAAGCAGCTTTACCGTCTCGCAATGAAGACCGTGCTGGAGAAGGAGCCGCGCCTTCACCTTCTTCAGGGCCTCGTGGAGCGTCTCGTCGTTGAGGATGGGCGGATCCGCGGCGTCATCGATCAGACCAACGTCTTCCATGCCGGCCGGGCGGTCGTGATCACCACGGGGACCTTCCTCGGGGGATTGATTCACATCGGCGACATCCGGTATCCCGCGGGTCGGGCCGGCGAGATCGCCTCCCTCGCGCTCTCCTCATCGCTCAAGGATCTCGGTTTCGAGATGGGAAGGATGAAGACAGGGACGCCCCCCCGGCTTCGCGCCTCCTCGATCGATTTTTCCCGTCTCGTCCGCCAGGACAGCGACCCCGATCCGGAACCCTTCTCCTTCACGACGGAGCGGCTCCGCGAGGATCGCCTCCCATCCTTCTTTTCGGCGACGACGGACGAGACGCACCGGATCATCCGTGAAAATATCCGATTTTCTCCGCTCTACGCCGGGGTAATCCAAGGGGTCGGCGCCCGCTACTGTCCTTCTCTCGAAGACAAGGTAATGCGCTTTGCCGATCGGGGAAGCCACCCGGTGGTTCTCGAGCAGGAAGGTCTGGAGACCGAGGAGATCTACGCGAAGGGGCTGGGGAACTGTCTTCCGCCGGATCTTCAGGAAAGGGTCGTCCGGAGCGTTCCGGGCCTGGAGAAGGCGGAGATCATGCGCCTGGCCTACGCGATCGAATACGACTTCGTTCAGCCGACCGAACTCCGCATTACCCTGGAGGCGAAGCGGGTTGCAGGGCTTTATCTGGCCGGTCAGATCAACGGAACCTCCGGCTATGAGGAGGCGGCGGCGCAGGGGCTCTGGGCCGGGGTAAACGCCGCGCTGGCGATCCAGGGGCGGCCCTCCTTTTTTCTGGACCGGTCGGATGCCTACATGGGCGTGATGGTGGACGATCTCGTCACGCGCGGCGTCGACGAACCCTACCGGATGTTCACCTCCCGTGCCGAGTACCGGCTGATCCTCCGGGAGGACAACGCGACGCTCCGCCTGATGGGAAAGGGGCGGGAGCTCGGCCTGATCACAGAGGAGCAGCACGGGCTTCTCCGGGAGAAGGCCCGCCGGATCGAAACCGGTATCCAAAAAATCTCTTCCGTCCGGATCTTTCCGGTGGAAGAGACCAACCGGACCCTCGCGGAGATGAACACGGCGCCGATCAAAAATCCGGTTACCCTTTTCCAGCTCCTCAAGCGCGAAGAGATCGGCTACGACGACCTCTCCCGTTTCGACGGCTGGGAGGAGGTCCCCGATCGCGCGGTCAAACGGCAGATCGAGATCGAGGCGAAATATGAGGGGTATATCCGGCGGCAGAGGGAATTAGTCGAAAAGATGAAGGATATCGAATCTATGAAGCTTCCGGCGGACTTCGATTACGCCGCCGTACCGGGGCTTTCCAATGAGCTGAAAGCGAAGCTCTCCCGTGTAGGGCCGGCCACGGTCGGCCAGGCGGAGCGAATCCCCGGCATGACGCAGGCCGCCCTCACGGCGATCCTCATCGTGATCAAAAAGCGCGAGATGGAGACTGCCCGAAGGGTCTGAATGGGGGAGAATGGGGCTCAGTCCCAGTTTTTCCGACCGATGCCAGCCCGCCCAACTTCGACACCTTGAAGGTGCAGAATCATATCCAACCAATTGATTAAAAACAGGATTAATCAATATTAGGCGGCTTGTATGTAGTGTATTATATATATGAGATATCTCTTGACAGGCTTGTTATGTTTGTGTATAGCGTAGGCTATGTATGTTCGCCTTCATCGCCAACGGCACAGAGGCAGGGAGTACACCTCTGTTCATCTGTGCGAGAGCTACCGCGACCCGGAAAAGGGCGGCAAGCCCCGCAACCGTGTCATTGCCAACCTGGGACCCGTCGAAAAAATCGGCATGGACGCGGTACGGAACCTGGCCGACGGATTTTCCCGGATTGCGGGAGAACAACAGAACGCCGAGCACTTGCCCCGTCTTCTTGGCGCCAAGGACTTCGGACACGTCTTTGCCGTTACGGAAACCTGGAAGGGCCTTGGACTGTCGGCGATTCTTTCCCGTGTCGGGATCGAAGGCGAGACAACCTTTCCTACGGCAGATCTGATCGAATTGATGGTCGTCAACCGGCTGTGCGATCCGTGCAGCAAGCTCGCCCTTTTGGAGTGGCTCGATGGCGTGTACTTTCCCGGATATGAAGAGATCAAACCGCCTTATCATCATCTGCTTCGTGCGATGGACAGACTGATTGCCGTCAAGGAGAAGGCCGAACTTTTGATCGCGAAACGTTTCCTGTCGCTTCGCGAAGGACCGGTGGACCTGGTTTTCTATGACATCACGTCGACCTACTTCGAGGGGGATAAATCGCTTTTGGAGGATGACATCCGCAAGTTCGGGTACAACCGGGACGGGAAGCTCGATTGCCGGCAGATTGTCATCGGGATCGTGATGACCCGGGAGGGGATACCGCTGTGTCATCATGTATTCCCAGGGAATACGGTGGACAAGTCCACGGTGGTTTCCGTGATCCGTGACTTGAAGAGCCGGTTCCGGTTGGACCGGGTGGTTTTCGTCGGGGACCGGGGAATGCTTGCGGTAGATAACCTGGAGACCATTCTTGATGAAGAATTGGGGTTCATCGTTGCCCATACCTTGCGGCGCAACGCCGTTGCCGCCGACGTGATCGAGAAACTGGGGGGCCGGTTCGACCGGACACGGGATGAAGAACAGTTTCTTTCCGACGAACGGACATCGGTGCGGTTTGTTCTGGCATACTCCCCCGAGATCGCATCCACGGTCCGCGCGAAACGTGCGGCATTGTTGTCCCTGGCTGATGCATTCATAAAAAATGCGCTGCTTCGGTTGTCCAACCCGTCCCCCCGCGGCAGAAAGCCCACACCGCAGGGGACCTACGACCGAATCCGGGACTACCTGCGGGATCATCATCTGCTGTCCCTCTACCAAGTCGAGATCGAGGACGATCGCGTGATGGTCCATCCGAACGAAAAGAACCGCTCCTGGGAGGAGAAGATTGACGGAATGCTTCTTGTGGAGACGACGGATCTTTCCTCTTCCCTGGAGGAGATTATTCATCGATACAAGGAGCTTGCCGAGATCGAGCGGGGATGGCGGGCATTGAAAAGCACCCTGCTGTTGCGACCCGTCCATCACTGGACGGAGGACCGGATCAAAGCCCATGTTTTTATCTGTGTGCTGGCGCTGCAGATCGAGCGGTTGATGCGGAATCGGCTGAAAACACTCTCTGTGAGCAAGGCCCTCGACCGGTTGCGACGGATCAAGGTCGGGGAAATCAAAGTCGGCGACACCGCCACGCTTCTGGCCACGGAGGTGACGGCAGAGCAGAAGGAGATCATGAGGAAATTGGGTGTTCCCGCGCTTCCATCTGCTTTTGTATGAAAATGTAGTGTATAAAACGGATGGTCAAAAATTGTATATAACCGATTATTCAGGGTAATTAGGAAATGGGGTGTCAAACTTCGGTGGACGCCCTTCGCAACTACGATGTCAATCCCATTCCCTGGTCAAGAAGGGAAGAGGCTCGAATGGATTTGGCCGCATAACAAAAAAGAGAATCAACATGCCTGAAGATATTCACTGGGATCGGGGAGGGATTGCTTTATGAGTTGTTCAATTTTATTATGCCATTATAAAATTAGGTCTAACAATTGCCGATGGAGTAGGTCTCTATCACCTTTTGTCGGCAAAAGCGCAGTTCCTGCGGTTTTTGGATGATAAAAACTAGCTTGGGCGAAAATCATCTAATAAATAAATATCGCCTATATAGATAAAAGCTTCTCGGGAAGCCATATCAAAAACAATTACAACATAATCACTTGGCTCACCCCCCCTTCGTCGGAAAAAAGGTCCCAGCGACCATGCTCTGCTATCTCTTACTACTATTTCTCCGATGGGGTTATCATCAGCAGTTTTAAGAGCGTAATGACCTTGCAGATATTCTTTTATGGCAGCGGGAACGTTGAACACACCAGATATAATAACGCTTTGAGAAAGCTTTAAGGCCAACCAAATCTTTCCTTCACTTGTCCAACCAAAATCTTCTAAGACTTTGTACACTTTTCTGGGACTCGCTAGCGATTCTAGATATCCAGGATAAACCTTAGCCCCTCGAAGACCATAAAGACCGATTCCATATTTTGTAATTATCGGAGAATAAGATAAATGAATGTAAAATGTATCTCGATTAATGCCAGCGTTTAAACACATTTCTTCAAGTACTTCCCTTTGCTTGACAGGGCCGTGTTCCATCAATATGGTGCAAATAGTTCTTTCAACGTCTGCAAGTACTTCCCTCCACTTCAGAGGTGGTGATGAAGAGACGGAACGACCATCCACTTGACACCATGAAATATGGCGACAAAGCTCAAGCAAAACTCGGCTTGGGGGAGAAAAGCCTACCATTCTGTGATGTCTTGCTACACCAGCACGTAATTCCGAGATATCAATTGTTTTACTTACTGAGAGTATCTTTTGTATTTGATTTATCAACCTGTTTCTCGGTACTGATGAAAGCCAAAACCACTCATTTTCTTCGTCTAGCCAATTAATACCTTTAATCATCTTGACAGTTGAAATTATAAAATCTTTTTCACAAGAACATCCTGCAAATTCTTCTTTTATTTTGAAAGACACATCTTCAATGCTCCCTACACCATAATGGCTCACAGATTTCTTAGCCAAGCTTATTATTTGCCTTGCTGTTTTTAATAAGTTATCTGATAGAATAATTTTTTTTCCGCTAATCTTAACTATTTTAAATGCCACTTTCATACCTGTAATATGAGCTGCCTTGATTATACCGTCGATGCTAATATTTCTTTTCGCATGACCTTTAGCTGTGATCATTGATTCCATTATATCGGTGTTTACTGGGATTGAATCCTTTATGAGGTTTAAAGTCTCTTCAAGAGTTGGAAAAACCGCGGATTGTGCCCTCCATTTTTTTTCAACTTTACTGCAAATTTGCCGAACTCTTTCTCGCGAAACTAAGAATTGATCACCAACATTCTGCAGTGTTGTGGGTGCAGCTCCATCCCAACCAAAATAAATCATTGCCATCTTTTTGTCTCTAATATTTTTGAGAGGCTGTGTTAGATAAAACAACTCATCTTCCAATGCTGAAAGGCCTCTATTTGTATCTATCTCAATCATTTTTTTACTAACATAGGATTTTGCTGTTTCAATTTCATTCTTTAATGTAATCAATGACTCCTGTATGTGACTGTCTGTCCAGATAGGAATTTGCATATCTAAATGGAGATCTATCAAAGCAAGCTTTTTGTTAATTTCTGATAACGATTTCCGTCCAAAATTCTTAATCTTTAAAAGATCATATTCCCGTTGTTGTACCAGATCACCAATATATTTTATTTTACTCGAATTTAAGCAGTTTGATGTTCTTAGTGAAAATCCAAGTTCTTCAACTTTGATTAGTAATTTTACAAATAACTCTTGATCTATTTTGTTTTCTGGAACCTCTTCCGAATTCTTATTCTGTTCAAATTCTATGGCAAGTTGCTTAACATCACCAAACCAGTCTGGTAATTGCATGCCCAATGTTAGATTAATCGATACAAGAGCCTCCTCAATTTCGGCAAGGCTTTTTCGACCTAAGTTTTGTTGTTTTAATAAGTCATATCTTGTCTTTATAACCAGTTCTCCGATACTTTCTATACCCATTCTCTTGAGGCAGTTACAGGATCTAACAGAAAGGTCTAACTCATCCCAATGTTGATGCAAGATGCTTAAAGTATTTATTGTCTGGGATGATATTTTGTTGTTGTTTAAAATTGCAGAATGATCTTTTATCACGATCATAAATCCCCTAAAAAATCTATTGGGAATATAGATGTGCGGCTTTGCGTGCGATTCGGTTTATAGTATCACGTATATCGATTATTGGATCTGAAATTTCCATATACTGATCCCGAGAAGCCAATTCTGATGATAGAGCTATCGCATATTCAGCAAAGGCTATTTCATAGGATAGTTTTTGGAATAAAGGATCGTCGATGGATTTTGTTCCTTTAGCTGCCAAGAGCTGTGGATGGTCTGTATTTATTAGGATTATACGTTCTTCCCGAACATATCTTGCCCGTTGCTCATCAATGCCCATTGGTCTGAATTCCACATGGAATCCGCCGCGTGACTTTGAGCGAATGGCGTTTTCAGATGCAGGTCGTCCTATTTTATTCGCCTCAGAAGAAGCAGGAGGTGAAACAAGAGGTTTGAGCGTTCGAGGAATTTTGCCCTCAGACGGCATACCACTACCATCAGCCCCAAGACCTCCAGAAGGTTCTATAATGTCAGCAGGCAACTCAGAACCAAACACAAGATCATCTTGGTCTTCTCCTTTATTTTTTTGACCACGCTGATCAAAACTTCCAGCGCTTTTAGCCTTTGCTTTAGCTACTCTATCCCGAAAATCATTGAAATCGTCATTGATGATTTTTGCAATTGTTTCGGCTTGTTTAGCAAACCTTTTTGCTTCCTCACTTGCTTTCATATCCTTATATTTTTTAACAAGATCCCTGCGCACAATGTCTACTTTATGTCCGATAAAAGCGTAGATGGCCTGGACAAGATCATTGTTAGGGTTGAGATGTAATGATCGACTTAAATCGAAGGGAGAAATTGGAGATTTATCGTCATCAAGAAGAGGCACATCAATTTCTCCATAGATATGTTGAGACATCTCACGTCCTTCGTTGCCAGCCAAAGTTGTTTCATGCCAGACTTCATTGGCGAATATGGCTATACCTCTCATTTCTTCATCCAATGGTGCTGCTGCAATTTTTATTGTCAGAGTAACATTGCCTATCTTTTCTTTTTCCTCTTCATTAGGCTTGAATTCTCTGGTTTCAGCTAAAGGAGGTTCAACAATTTCACACTCATGATTATTGACGAAAACGGTAGCATTTCTCCATTTTGTCAGGTTTCTTTCAATGAACTTGATTATTCCCGCTTGATCCAATGTTTTTAAATGGATATCCTCAATTTCTACAAGGGTGCCGTTTGGTAGATTGCATGGCTGTTCCTTGATAAGGCACCTGACGGGTATAGGTTCTTCTGGATCTTTTTTTATATAAGATTCAACATCTTTTTTTTGCAACTCGACCTTAGAAAGCATCTTGTTACGAATAGTTGTCAATCTCAAAATATCTGCTATGCCAAATGCTGCGGACTTGCCTGTACCAAAGCGCCCTCTCCCTGGTCGTCCTTGCTTCCGATCAATATTTTCTCCATGCATGATAAAAAAATTATGCAATCCATTCCAATCCATTCCACTCCCATTGTCTTCAATGGCAATCATTCGTTTTTTGCTATCGAGCCTTACCCTAACAATTGGATTGGTCCCATCGTCTATATATTGTAAACCGTTTGATACATATTCCCAGACAACTTTCTTGTCTGTCTGGAATAACGCGGCATTTTGCAGTAGGTCTCGTGCAATATGGGTTTTCACTACAAGTTGATTATCGGAGGTAGTTAATGAAGTCATTTTTTAGGCACCTTTCCGGCTAAAATAACTACAGCCTTTCCAATATCTGGATCATCCCTATACGTATTAAGTATTCTAACAATTCTTTTCTCACGTGCTGTTCCAGTGATGTAATCATCTACACGAAAAAATGATTCTGCCTCTTGTACGGTAATCATGTCTTGATCATGCTTCATTTTCTCTAAGACAGGGTGTGTTAACATACGTGATTTTTCTCGATGCATCCAACGCCTTTCTTCTTGACTTATAGATTTTCTCGTAAGGATCGTATTATTAAGCTCCTTAAGATTTTGTTTTGCAAAGGTCACCCCCTTCTCTGTCAAAAGCCATCCTTTTTTGCCTGAACCCAATAAGTAAGCACCGTTTTTTATTTTTTTTGCATCAGACAAAAAGGTCCTTACGTTTTCAATGTTAATTTGATCGTGATATTTACGCCAATTAAACCGACCAGGCGCTAATTCATTAACCTTCATGGCTATATCTTCAGTATCAATTTCCTTTGATTCACCGCCAAGAATATAGACGGCCAAAGTCACAATTTCATGATTAGCAAAAGATTGGTTTTTCATTGTTATCCTTTGATATTCTAATTCTTCTAAAACAAAGAACCCCGATTTCTTTTTTCGAAATGGGGGTTATATATTCAGATCCTATTTCCCTCCAGCATTGTTATATGGGATGGAACGTATTCAACTGTTTTATGTCTTGAATACTTATATCACAATTAACATTTGAAATCTACTACATGAATGAAATTCATCCTCCTATTGAGTTCAGGAAGCTAAGTGGATCCCCCCGATCATACGAAATATCTCCCTCCCAAATCCGCAGGTTTCAAGCCGTTAGTGCGCCACATTAAAAAAACACAAGAAGTCCCATGGATTTTTCCCCAGCCGTTTGCAAACCGGACCACGCATTCCCGCACCGGCCAGACATTCGTGCCCTATCTGCCTGAAGATTGCTTCCTTTCTCCCGCGGCTATTCGTATATCTCTTCCAGGAGTTTCAGAATTTCCCCCTCGCTTGGGGTGGTGGGATCGGTGGCCATGTTCACGGCATCCCGGGAGGCATAAAAGGCGATCTTCTTCAGGTCGTCCCGGGGAATGCCCAGCGCCTTCAAGCTGATGGAAACCTCCAACTGCCGATAGAGCGCAAGCAAACTCTCCTCCAGATCGTTGGAGCGGTTCAGCAGTTGCGCCATGTCGATAAACGACTCTTTGCAGGTCTCTTTGTTGGCCTTTACAAAGCAAAGCAGCCCGTACAGGGCGGCCCGGCCGTGGGGCATATGGTAATGGGCGCCCAGCACATGGGTGATCGCGTGGCCGATTCCCAACCCCTTCAGAAAGGCGAGGCCGCCGCAGACCGCGGCCATGCACATATCGGTTCGGGCGGCCACGTCGTTTCCGTCCCGGTAGGACCGGGCAAGGCTTCGTCCGACCAACTTCGCACCGTAGAGCGCCATGGACTCAAAATAGGGATGGTAGGGGGTGGCGAGCGATACGTATCCCTCGATGCAGTGCGCCAGCGCGTCGATCCCGGATTCGACCGTGAGGCCGGCGGGCATCGTCCGGCAGTAGAGGGGATCGATCACCGCCAGTTTGGGGATCAGGTGGTTGCTCATGATGATAAACTTCAGGTCGCGCTCCCGATCGGTAATGACCGCGCAGGGATTGACCTCACTCCCCGTCCCGGAGGTGGTCGGAATGCAGACGAGCGGTGGGAGGACGGGTTTGATCTTGCCGCCTCCGCCGACGATCCCTTCATACTCCCGGAGCTCGCCGGGGTGGGTGACCCGGAGCCCGACCGCCTTGGCCGTGTCCATCGAGCTCCCGCCGCCGAGGCCCAC
>Ga0268280_1001834_pt1 | contig 13348 bp, 10 predicted proteins | sample saktaG_9_FD_190139 | JGI IMG/M metagenome (GOLD analysis project Ga0268280, IMG submission 190139) | Saline water microbial communities from Sakinaw Lake, British Columbia, Canada - sak_2011_5_24_40m | ecosystem: Environmental > Aquatic > Non-marine Saline and Alkaline > Saline ...
CGGGCGCATGGCCTGCAGGTCCGCGACGCCGCGGGCGCTATTGTAGACGGTGCGCCCGTCCTTCGCTACGAGAACCGCCACTCCGGGCTCGCGTTCGCCGATGAGGCCCTTGAGCAGCGCGTCGACTTGCTTCGCCCGCTGGTCGGCGCCGTCCACCCGGACAAGGGATGTCAGGAGGATAGACAGCCCGAAGATCGCGCTTGCTAGGATCGTACGTCCCGGGAGAGTTTCCACCTTGAGGCCATCGTAATGCATGCGGCCGGGAAATATCAAGTGCATGTCGCCCGTCCGGGGTGGGGGGAAGGAATCACCGTCCGAATCACCCCAGAAGGGGATTGCCACCGGCGGACCCTCACCGGAAAATCCCGGGTAGGGGAAAAACGCCTCACCCCGGGAGTGTGCGACGATGAACAGACGCAGAAGAAACCGATTCGTCGAACGGAACGAAGTCCTCATCCGGACTTCCCTGAATAGGTATCAGGGGGCGGGGACCCCGGCCACCACGTACGATATCTCCACGGGCGGGGCGCGGATCATCACGTCGAAATGTTTTGCCGTCGGAACCGCCGTCAGGATCAGGATCGACCTTGCCAAAACGGGACAGTCCGTCACTCTCGATGGAGAGATCAAATGGCTCCGGGCCAAAGAAGGGGAGGACCTGTATGAGCTCGGAGTCGGATTTCAAAATCTGAAGTCCCATCAGATCCTGGCTCTTCTCAGGCACCTCTACGGCCAGGATACGGGCATTCCCTCGTCCATCGCCTAAGACGCGAGCTCCCTCACTCGAACTTGAAGTTCTTATCCTGGAAGAGCTTCAGGCAAGCGTCCACGACCTCGCGGTCGTAGAGCATGCCCCGCTTCTGGGAGATCTCGTCGAGGGCCGCCTGGATCCCCAGGGCGGGCCGGTAGGGACGGTGGGAGGACATGGCCTCGACGACGTCCGCGACACAGATGATCTTCGCTTCGAGGAGGATGTCCTTTCCGGCGAGGCCCTGGGGGTAGCCCGAACCGTTGATGGCCTCGTGGTGCTGATGGACGATCTGGGCGATCGGCCAGGGGAAGTCGATCTTGCTGAGGATGGTGTAGCCGGCCTGGGCGTGCATCTTGATCATGGCGTACTCGAGGTCGGTCAGCTTGGTCGGCTTGCTCAGGATCTCGGCCGGGACATAGAGCTTGCCGATATCGTGGATGATGCCGGCGATCTCGATGGCCTCGACCCTCTCACTGGCGAGCCTCATCTCCAAGGCGATGGCCCGGGCCAGCCGGGTGACGCGCTCCTGGTGGCCCGCCGTGTACGGGTCCCTCATTTCGATGGCCGACGCCAGCGCGTCGATGGCCGCTTTCAGGGTCGTCCGCAGCTTGGCCAGGCCCTGACGGAGGCCCTCCTCGGCCTGCTTGCGCTCCGTGATGTCCCGGCAGAGATAGACGATGCCGTAGGGATCCCTGTCCGGGCCCCGGAGAATGGCGCCGTCCACTTCGAACTTGATGCTGGGCCCGTTATTGAGCACCAAACTGATCTCCTGCGGCGCGACGCGTTTTTCGAACATGATCTTGGTGGTCCGCATGGCCTTCTCGAGGTCCTCCGGGGCGACGAAAGTGAAGACGTTGCGCCCGACAAGGCCTTCGACGCCGGCGTTCCCGGTCAGGCCCACGGCGACCTCGTTGGCGAAGGTGATGTTCCCCGCGAGGTCCGTCCGGATGATCATGTCGGGGATGGCGGCCACGAGCCGCCGGTGGAGCTCCTCGCTGTCCGCGAGGGTGTTCTTAGCCTTGATGCGGTCCGTGATGTCCTCTCCCGAACTCAGCGTGCCCTGGACCTGGCCGGCGTCGTCGGTCACGATCGCATTGTGCCAGGCGATGTTCCGTTCCTCCCCGGACTTGGTGAGGACGATGTTTTCATGGTACTCCTGCTGCTCGGCGCGGCCGGCCATGATTTCCTCGAAAACCTTCCGGACCTCTCCTCTGTCTTCCGTTCGGAGACACGTGTCGAACCAGCTTTTTCCAACGAGCTCGGCTTCCTCATATCCCAAAATGCTGGCGCCTTTCCGGTTGATCATGACGATCGTCCCCCGCCGGTCGCGCACGAGAAGCATGACCTCGGCGATATCCAGGTATTTCTGGATCCTGTCCCGCCCCTGGGCCAGAGCCCGCTCGGCCCGCTTGCGTTCGATCGATCGGGCCACCTGGGACGAGACGAATTCGAACATGCGCAGTTCCGCGGCGCCATAGGCGTTCGGGTCGCTGTAGTGCTGGACGACCATGGCCCCTGTCGTCGTTCCGTCGACGATGAGGGGGACGCCCAGCCAGATGGCGGAAGGCACGCCGATGAGCTCGACTTCGCCCCGGCTGCACAGATCCTGGTCCGTGGCCGCGTCGCAGAGCAGCGGTTTGCCGGTTCGGATCACATACTCGGTCAAGCCCTTGCCCGATTTCTTGGGGGCGGGCGGAGTGTCCTCCTCGTCGACGAAATAGGGGAAGCTGAGCATGTCGTCCTTGTCGTCGTAGAGGGCGATGTAGAAATTCCCGGCCGGCATGACGGTGCCGATGATATCATGGACGGACTTGAAGAGATCACCCAGCCCGGCCGATGTGTCGGTGGCCTGGGCGATCCGGTAGACGGCGTTCTGGAGGAGCTCGGCTTGCTTCCTGCTGTGGATGTCCTGCATCATGCCGATCATCCGCCGGATGTTCCGGTCGTCCTCGATCAGGAAAAAGCCGCGGTCGTGCAGCCAGCGGTAGCTCCCGTTCTTGCACCGTAACCGATAGTCGACGTCGTAAGTCGCCCGCTCTTTCTCGGCGACGTCGAGGACCCGCAACGCCTCGGCCCGGTCTTCGGGATGGATCATCGCCGCCCATTCTGCGATACCGCCCATATCCTCCCGCCCGTAGCCCAGGACCTGTTCCAGACTGCCGCTCCACAAGATATCGCCCGTCGTGAGGTCGTAGTCATAGACGATCTGGCCGGAGGCCGCGATGAGGAGATCGTACTTTTTGCGCTCGTTGATATAGGGCACTTTGACGTGCCGAGGCTCCGTCCGGATGGTCGCTCTCGCGGACATGCCGGCGGCGGGCTGGATCTCGATGGACATCGCGGCAGGGCTGGCGGGAGAGCGTGGAACGAGGCCGGATTCCTCCCCCGGCGTTTTCGTCAAACTCTGAGGCATCCGGTTGAAGATCTGCATGGTGTTCTCACAGCGATTGTGACGCAAGGAAATGCGGTCATCCATCCCCTTCCGGAATCATTTGGGGGGTGATATTTCGCTCACCCGCCTCACCCGGAGAGAGGAGGTGCCCGAAGAGGCGGCGCGTTCTTTCCCGGGAGCTAGAAGAGGAATCCGCCGCGGCGGCTTTTCATGGCCAGCGCGGCCATCCGGATGATCATGAATATAATGCCGCCTCCCAGGGCGGCGGTATAAAGTGTCAAGAGGACGGCGTTGAGCCGGGGGAGTTTCTGCGAATAAATCCAGGGATAGACCAGGTCGAAGAGGGTCTTGCCGAAGAAGATGATCAGGAGAGTGAGCCCGAGAGCGGACCGGTAGAGGTAAGGCTTGACGTTGGACATATCGACCTGGTCAAGGTTGATCAGGGGATAGAGGAGCCAGGCCGCTAGGACCCAAAGGGCGAGGGTCAGAGCTATAAACCAGCCTCGATCCCGCGCGTTCTTCGGCACTCCGTTCTTTCTCTCAATACCGCCAGCTCTTGAGGTCCGCGCCCTTCGGCGCCGTGGCCTCGATGCGCTTGACGATCCGGGGAATGTACATCTGATGGTAGCGGAGGCGCGAGATCGCGTTCGGCCGGTCGTGGTCGCCGTTCCAGCAGTGCTCGGCCCGGTCGCCGTAGTCGACGTCGCCGGCGTAGTACGGATCATTGGTGCTTTCGAGGAACGCGTCGGCCAGGTACACGGCGTTATTCAGATAATAGTTGTCCATGTCGCCGACGTAGATGTGGATCTTGCCCTCGAGCTTCGGGCCGAGCGTCTTCCAGTCGCGCTGGAGGATATGGACGAGGTCGTAGTTCTCCTTCCAGTAGTCCGCCACTTCGCGGTCGATCTCGCCGGTGAGCTTGTCCCAGATCGGCTTGGGATAGCCATCGCCGCCGACGGGCCCGAACACGGCCTGCCAGATGTCCCACTGGTCGCCCGACCGGGAGTGCGTCCCCAGCGCGAGCTCGCGATGATTGGTTTCCTCCAGGGTCGAACTGACTTCGCCCAGGTAATTCCGGAGGGCCGGCCGCGACGTTTTCTTCCACGGGCTGTCGACGAAATAGGCGTTCCGGTGCTCGTAGATGTTGACGATCGTGTAGGCGCGGAAGTCGATCGGGTCCGGGCAGCAGGCGTAACAGCCGTTGAACGCGTCGGGGTAGAAGACCTGGGCGGCCAGGGCCTCCCAGCCGCCGGTCGAGCCGCCGTAGAGGAATCTCGCCCAGCCCTGGCCAAGGCCGCGGTATTTCTTCTCGATATAGGGGATGAGCTCGTGGACGATGGCGTCGCCGTAGGGACCGAGGTTGGCGGAATTCACGGCGTAGGAGTCGTCATAGTAGGGATTGGCGTGCTGGATCTCGATGATGATGACCCGCGGGAAATCCTTTCCCGTCCATTCCTTGTAGAACGCGTGGGCGTATTCCTCCTGGATCCTGTTGTAGCCTGCGAGGTGGAAGCGTTCGCTGTAGTCGGGCTCGAGATTGGGGTCGGGGGGCGTTTCCCGAAAGCCGTCGAAGCTGTACGGAAAGTGGCCGTGGAAGATGACCAGCGGGTAGCGGGCCTCGGGATGCTCGTCGAATCCCTCCGGGAGGAGGAGGCAGGCCCCGATGTGCATGGGCCGCCCCCAGAACTTGGACAGAAGATCGCTCTTGATCTTTTCGTGGCGGATGTATTTCGTGTCCTTGGGTGGCGCGATGGGCGGGATCTCCTTGTCGAGGAGGATGCGGATTGTCCCCGGTCGGCCGGGGTCGATGAAGAGCTTCCGGGGCGCGCTGTAAAGGTTGCCGGGGGCGGCGTTCCAGCGCTGGCCTTCGCCGCGGTCCATGGGCAGCTTGACCGTGTGACCGTCGGAGCGACGGAAAGTTTCGTATCGGTGGAGGAGGGCCTGGACATAGTATTCGCCCGCCGGCAGCTCCGCCAGGCTCCTCAGAGGATAGCCGAAGGCCGACGCGTCGACAGCGGCATCGGCGCCCGGGGCGAGTCCTTCGACGTCGATCCCGAAGACGAGCTGGGTCGCGGGGCCGTCGTTGATCTGGAACCGGGGCTCCGCGTCGCCGTTCGTCGACAGGAGCAGGAGCACCCGGCCGTCGACAGGCGTCCTGGACCGTTCGGCCGGAAACGAGACGGCGAACTTGACCTGGGCGAAAGAGCCGAGCGGCGCCGCAAGCAGGATGACAGCCGCGGCGAGCGCGGCGGCCCAAGGCTCGGGCCGGAAACGGAGTTTTTTCATGGAACCCTCCTTGGGGGAACGAAGGCCTTAGTCATGAGAGGAAAATACCATAAGAGGGAGCCGCCTGTCGACTTACCCCGGGTGAGGTGACAAAATCCTCCAGGCGTTCACCCCTAGGGGTGATTGACCGGGGCGGGGGGGTAGCCGGATGATAGGGCCGGAATAAGCCGATGAACTCGCGTCCGGGCGTTCCCGTGCTATAAGCCGCCCAACGCATTTCGAAAGGAGCAGGCCCATGGCCAAGATTCTGTTGCTCGATTTCAGCGATGCGGAGAGGGACCACCTGGTCGCCAAGAAATACGACATCGAAGCGCGTGCCACGGGCTGGACGACTGGGAATGACGAGTCCTTCGACCTGTCCCAGGAAAGCGAGATCGTCTTCTACCAGGTCGGCGGCGCCGCCGCCGCGGGACCTGCCGCTATCCATGCGGGGGTCCACGAAGCCCTCATGGCCCGGGTCCGGGAAGGCGTCCGGGTTGTCTGTTTCATCGGCGGCGGCGAGACGTCCCAGCTGACGAACATCGTCGGGCCGATCGAGGGACTCCAGATCAAGGACAGCGCCCGGACCGAGGCGGTGGTTTTCAATCCCCGCGCCCTGTTCCATGTCCCCTTCGAACGGTTCCGGCCGTTCATCGACAAGGCCTACCGCCTGCTCCCCGAAACCTTCGCCGAGGGCGTCTGGGAGAAGGAGACGGCCTCGAATGGCAAGTTCGAATTCCTGGCCAAGAGCACGGACGGCGCGCCCGTGGCCATGATCCTGAACAGAGGCAAGGGCCATGTCCTGCTCCTTCCCTCGTTCGGGGCGAAGAACGTCGAAGTCGTCGACTACATCCTGAAGGATAAGCTTCCGCTCGGCCCCGATCTTTCCGAGGGGCCGGCTGGCGACTGGCTTGACGGCGAAGACTACGCCTTCCCCGAACTCAAAGCCCTGATCGGCAAACGGGACGAGGAGAAGAAGCGCTTCGACGAAGTCCTCGCCGATTTCGACCGCCAGATCAAGGAGATGAAGGCCGGCGGCCAGGAAGAGTTCCATCACCTGCTCAAGGGGGATGGGGCCGTCCTCAAGAAGGCCGTCGTCCATGCTTTCCGCTATCTCGGCTGGGGCCGGGTGGTGGACGTCGATGAATACTGGAAGAACGTTATCCGGAACAAGGAAGAGGACGCCTGGCTCATCGACCCCGGCGATACGCCTGTCGAGACCGGCATCCGCAAGGGCGAGCTCGTCATCATCCTTGTCCGGGGCGGCAAGAACTGGGCCACCGACGACGAGTGCGCGCTCCTTCAGAAGTACAAGGGCCGGCGGATGCAGGAGTTCGACAACACCCGGATGAAAGCCGTCCTCGTCGGCAATTACTTCTCCGCGATCGAAGCCAAGCTCCGGGACAACCCGTTCTCCGCGGCCCAGGTCGAGGAGGCCCAGAAGGACGGCAACGGCCTGCTTACCACCTTTGAGCTTTTCCGGGCGATCAAGGCCGAGAGGGAAAAACGCATCTCCAAGGATGCTCTTCGCGAACAGATCAAGCTCAAAGCCGGCCTGGTCAAGTTCGACATCTAATTGGGGACACAATACATGTTTCCGAATTTCGTGGCCTGATTCTGATTCAACGTCGGCTTTCCATACACGAATTTCGGAAACATGTATTGTGTCCCCGATTTATCTCGTATAGAATCTCCTCCCGCGGAGGAGTTCTTTGAACCTCACCTGGATCGACTGGGGCATCGTGGTCGCCGTCCTGGCCTTCATCATCGGCGTCGTCATCGTCAGCAAGCCCCTGATGCGGAGCGTCTCCGACTTCCTGGCCGCCGGCCGAACCGGCGGGCGGTACCTGATCAGCCTGTCGCAGGGCACGGCCTCCCTCGGGGCCATCACCATCGTCGGCATGCTCGAGATGAACTACATCGCCGGCTTCAACATGCGCTGGTGGGAAATGGCCATGGCCGTCGTCATCGTGGGCATCAGCGTCTCCGGCTGGGTCCTCTACCGTTTCCGGCAGACCCGGGCCATGACCATGGCCCAGTTCTTCGAGATCCGCTACAGCCGGAATTTCCGCATCTTCGCCGGTGCCCTGGCCTTCCTCTCCGGGATCATCAACTTCGGCATCTTTCCGGCCGTGAGCGCCCGTTTCTTCATCCATTTCTGCGGCCTGCCCAGGACGATCGACGTCCTCGGCCTCCATGTCTCCACGTTCGCCCTGATCATGATCGTCATCCTCTGGATCCCCCTCTACTTCGTCTTCTCGGGGGGCCAGATCGCCGTCATGATCACCGACTTCCTCCAGGGGATCTTCGTCAACGTCGTGTTCATCGTCATCGTCATCGTTCTGATGCTCAAGGTCGACTGGGCCCAGATCTTCCAAGCCCTGTCCCTGGCTCCGGCCAACGCCTCGCTCGTCGATCCGTTCAAGACGGGAAGCACCAAGGACTACAATTTCTGGTATTTCTTCATCGGCATGATCGGGGTCATCTACGGCAAGCTGTCGTGGCAGGGGACGCAGGCCTACAACGCCTCGGCGAAGAGCGCCCACGAAGCCAAGATGGGCGACGTGCTGGCCAACTGGCGGGGCATCCCGCAGTGGGGCCTGTTCCTGGTGTTCGTGCCCATCGTGGCCTACACGTTCTGGCACGGTCCCGGCTTCGCCGCCGCGGCCGCGTCGGTCAGGCCGGTTCTCGACGGCCTGGGGTCCGAGGCCCTGCGGAGCCAGCTGACCGTGCCCTTGGCGTTGACGAAACTGCTCCCCGTCGGGCTCATGGGGGCCTTCGCCGCAGTCATGCTCGCCGCCGCCATCGGCTGCAACGAAACCTATCTTCACTCCTGGGGGAGCATCCTCATCCAGGACGTCGTCATGCCGCTCCGGAAGAGGGCCTTCGCGCCGCAGCAGCATCTCAAGCTCCTGAAACTGTCCATCCTGGCCGTAGCGGTCTTCAGCTTCGTCTTCAGCCTTCTGTTCCAGCAGAGCGAGTACATCTTCCTCTTCTTCGCCATCACGGGCGCCATTTTCGCCGGCGGGAGCGGGGCCGTGATCATCGGCGGCCTGTACTGGAAGCGCGGAACGACGGCCGCGGCCTGGGCGGCGATGGTCGTCGGCTCCGTGGTCGCGGTCGGCGGGATCGTCCTCCACCAGCTCAAGCCCGATTTCTTCATCAACGGGCAGATGTTCTGGGGGCTGGCGATGGTCGCCTCGAGCCTGGTGTATGTCCTCGTATCGCTCGTGACGGGACGCCGGAAAACCTTCGACATGGACAGGATGCTTCACCGGGGGAAATACCTGATCCGGGAGGAGTACACAGTGGTCGACGCGAAGCCCGTCAAGGGCTGGAAAGTCCTGGGCATGGGCCGGGAGTTCACCCGCTCGGACAAGGTCATCTATGTGGCCACCTACGCCTGGACCGCCGGCTCGTCGTCTTCGTCGTGGGCACGGTCCTCAACCTGACCGGCGGGGTCGCCGCCGGGCCCTGGATGCGCTTCTGGAAGACCTACATGATGATCTATCTCGTCGCCTCCATCTTCGTCATCGTCTGGTTCTCGGCGGGAGGCATCATCAACCTGAAAGAGATGATCCGGACCTTGAGGGTCATGAAGCGCGATCATGCCGATACGGGTTTCGTGACCAAGGACGGACTGGAGGCGTCCGGGCGGTGAACCGGACGGACGGCGGGACCCGATGAACTACGGACATTTTTCCGACGACGGCCGGGAATTCCTCGTCACCGACGTCCGGACGCCCAGCCCCTGGATCAACTACCTTACGAACGGCCGGTATTTCGCCACGATCTCCGCGAACGGCGGCGGAATATCCTACGACCGGAGCCCGCTCCACGGCCGGATCACCCGCTACCGGATCAACGACGTTCCGCCCGACAGGCCGGGAAAATACATCTACGTCAAGGATCGGGATTCCGGGGAGATCTGGAGCCTGACCTGGCAGCCCGTGGGACGCGAACCCGCCGCCGCCTACCGGGTCGCTCACGGCTTCGGTTACACCCGGGCCGAGGCCGAGGTCGCCGGGATCGCCTCGTCGGTCCTCTTCTTCGTGCCCATCGACGACGACCGGGAGATCTGGAAGGCGGTCCTGACGAACACGTCCACTCGTGTCCGCCGGCTCTCGGTCATCGGCTACGTCGAGTTCGCCCTCGGCCACGCCCTGGTCGACCTCATCAACCAGTGCGACGACCAGCATTTCAATCGCGTCCATTTCGATGAAGGGCTCGGCGCGCTCTTCGCCACGAAAACCTACTGGGTCACCGAAACCCGGGGCACTCAGCAGCAGGAGAACAAGGAATGGGACCGCTGGGCTTATTTCACCGTGAACCGGCCGGTCGCCGCCTACGAGACGGTGCGGGAGAGGTTCATCGGGCCCTTTCGGAACGAGACCGACCCGGCGGCGCTTGGGAGCGGCCTGTCCTCCAAGGACATGGATTGCGGCAACGCGGTCGGAGCGCTCCAGGTCGACCTCGAGTTCGGGCCGGGGGAATCCCGGGACGTCATTTTTTCGCTCGGGGTCATCCCCAAGCCGGAGTTCGACCGCTTGAAGCGGCCCTCCGTCGAGAAATACCGTGACCCCGCCGCGGTGGATGCGGCCCTGGGCCGCGTCCGGGAGGAATGGGAGCGTTTCCTCGGCCACACCCGGGCCGCGACGCCGGACCCTGAAGTTAACGTCTTCATGAACTATTGGGCTCCCTACCAGGCCAAGGTCGCCTTCGACGTCGGCCGGGTGGCCAGCTTCTATTATTGGGGCATAGGCCGGGGCTTCGGCTACAGGGACACGGCCCAGGACACGATCGCCATCTCGATCGCGGAACCGCGACGGGCGCGGGACCGCGTCTTGCTCCTCGCCCGGCAGATGCGGCGCGATGGAAAAGTCTATCATCACTTCTATGGCGACGGGCAGGGCGAATTTACCCGGCACTGCGACGACCCGCTGTGGTTCATCCTGGCGGTGACGGAGTATATCAAGGAGACCGGGGACTTCGGCCTTCTCGACGCGGCCGAACCGTTCCTCGACGGGGGGGAGGGGTCGGTCCTGGAGCACCTGCTGGCCGTCGTCCGGTTCGCGGGGGCGAACCTCGGTCCCCACGGTCTGCCTGTCTTCGGCCGCGGCGATTGGAACGACACGCTCGACTACATCGGCGGCAAGGACGGCGGCGAGAGCGTCTGGGGCGGGATGTTCTATGTCGCCATGCTCAACCGCCTGCTCGAACTCTTCGAATTCCTGATGATCGCCGGCCGGCATGACGGCGGCCTTGAATTGCGCGACCGCTTGGTCGAGGCCCTCGAGAAATTCGCCTGGGACGGCGAGTGGTACATCCGGGCGTTTGGAGAAGGCGAGAAAAAGATCGGCTCGAGCGGGAACCGATACGGGAAGATCTTCGTCAACTCCCAGAGCTGGGCCGTCATCGCCGGTCTGCCGGATCGGACGCGGCTCGTCCGGGCGATGGACAGCGTGGCCGGACACCTCGACACGCCGTACGGCCCGAAGATCTGCGCCCCGGCTTTTCGCGAGATCGACCCGACGATCGGCCTCATCACCCGCTGTGTCCGGGGGAAAAAGGAAAACGGAGCGGTCTTCTGTCATCCGGCGGCCTGGGTGGTCCAGGCGGAGTGCCTTCTCGGCCGGGGCGACCGGGCCTTCGGTTATTTCAAGAAGCTCCTGCCGGACAGGGTCGATTCGGATATTTTCATGGCCGAACCCTACGTCTATTCCCAGTACATCACGAGCGACGAGCACGAGACGGCCGGCCGGGCCAGCCATTCCTGGCAGACGGGGACGGCCGCCTGGATGTTCCGGGTGAGCTTCGACCATATCCTCGGCATCCGGCCTTCCTATGAAGGGCTCGTCGTCGACCCGGTCATCCCGCGGGCTTGGAAAGCGTTCAAGGCCGAGCGCGTATTCCGGGGTACGCGGTATCTCATCGAGGTCGAGAATCCGGACGGCGTCGGATCGGGCGTGAGATCCATCATCGCCGATGGGCGTCCTGTTCGCGGGTCTGTCTTGCCGCGACCGGACGGCGCGGTCTGCCGGGTGCTCGTCACGATGGGCGCGGCCGAGGGATCCTGAAAGGGGAGAGCGATGAAGCGTCATCCGGCAAATCCCATCCTGACCAGGGCGAGCGTCCCGGCGATCCCGCCCTTCTTGACGGATGTCACGTCGGTCTTCAATCCCGGGGCCGTCAAATTCGGAGACCGGTACCTGCTGATGCTCCGCGTCCAGGGCCGGTCGCGGGAGACCTTCATGGTCATGGCCGAAAGCCGGGACGGCGTCCGCTTCGCCGTCCGTCCCGAGGTCGTCGAGTTCAAGGGCCTGGAGAAGGTCGAAGAGAGGATCTACCATGTCTACGACGCCCGGATCACCCGGCTCGACGGCGCGTTCTATATCATGTTCGCCATGGATATGGACAGCGGTTGTCAGCTGGGACTCGCCCGGACGGAGGACTTCGAGAGGTTCCGTTTTCTCGGCGTCACGTCGACGGACGACGTCCGCAACGGCGTCCTGTTCCCCGAGAAGGTCGGCGGCGTCTATCTCCGGCTCGAACGGCCCAACCGGGCCCGGCTCGAGGGAGGCCCGACGACGGGAAGCGAGATCGGACTGGCCGAGTCGGACGACCTCATCCGTTGGAAGGGGCGCGGTCCGGTCCTCGGCGGCCGGTTTCACTACTGGGACGAATACATCGGGTCGGGGCCGCCGCCGGTGAAAACTCGCCGGGGCTGGCTCCACGTTTATCACGGCGTTGCCACCCACTTCGGCAGCGCCAACATCTATCAAGCGGGGGTCGTCCTCCTGGACCTCGAGGACCCGGCCCGGGTCATCGGCCGGTGCCGCGGCAACATCCTCGAGCCGCGGGAACCGTACGAGCTTTCCGGCCAGGTCCCGAATGTCGTCTTCCCCTCGGGCCTGATCGTCGAGGAGTTCGACGCGGAAGGGTTCGCCCTCGTCTCGAGCCCGGTCAAGGTCTATTATGGCGCGGCCGACACGGTGGTCGGCCTGGCCGTGACGACGATCGGCGAGCTCCTCGAGGCCGCTTCCGAAAGCCCCATCCCGGCCTAGCCGACGCTGAATGCTGCCCATCCCCCCGGATGCAGAACGCCGCCCGGGTGGCGTCACTATTCAGTTGAGTTTGACCCCTTAGGCCGATTGTGCTACAAAAGGTGACTGTCGAATCGCTCCGCGGGAGAGAGACATGAAGAGAACGGAGAGGCACCATCTCCAAGAAGACCAGATGGCCCACGGCCTGAGCTGGCTCTTCGATTACGCGAAAAAGTGGAAACGGGAGGTCTTTATCGTCGCCGGAGCGCTGGCCTTCGCGGCCGTCGTCTTCAGCGCCCTGGCCCTCGTCCGGTCCCATAACCGAAGCGTTCAGAGCGGGATCATCGGCCTGGTCGGCGACGTCGCCGCCGAGGCGGCCCAGAAACCGGAGAAGCTGGCCGAGCTCGAAAAGCTCGCCGGAGAAAAGCGCACCGCCCGGCTGGCCGGCTTGGAGCTGGCCAAGTACTGGGCCGAAAGGGGCGATTGGGCCAAAGCGGAATCCACCCTTGGCCGCATTACCGGCGCGCCCAAGGACCTCCTTTACTACCAGACCGAGGACATCAAGGCCCAGGTCGCCCTCGGCAGGAAGGACTTCGACAAAGCGATCGCCATCTACCAGAAGATCAGCGACGAAAAGCCCAAGGTTTATCCGCTCGACGCCGTCCTTTTCCACCTGGCCGAGAGCCGCGAGCTCAAGGGCGAGACGAAGGAGGCCCTGGCGATCTACCAGAAGCTCCAGGAGGAATATTCCCAGTCCTACTACGGCTATGAGGCGTCCCTCAAGGCCGGCCGCTTGGGTCTCCAGAGATAGTATGATAAAATAAACCCCGAATAAACCGAGGAGGAATTCCATGGCTTTCATCATCACCGAAGAATGCATCAACTGCGGTGCCTGCG
>Ga0268280_1001837_pt1 | contig 13342 bp, 15 predicted proteins | sample saktaG_9_FD_190139 | JGI IMG/M metagenome (GOLD analysis project Ga0268280, IMG submission 190139) | Saline water microbial communities from Sakinaw Lake, British Columbia, Canada - sak_2011_5_24_40m | ecosystem: Environmental > Aquatic > Non-marine Saline and Alkaline > Saline ...
GATACAGCGGGGGAGCTTGAATAATGAAAAGAGACAAGCTGCTGGTGGTCGATGATGAAAAGGATTTCGTGGGGCTAATTTCCGAGCGCCTCGAGGCCAAAGGATTTGACATCCTAAAGGCGTTCGATGGAAAAGAGGGGCTCGGCATGGCTCAGTCCCAGCGTCCGGATCTTATAATACTGGATGTCACGATGCCGGAGATGAACGGCTATGATGTATGCAGGACCCTTAAGACGGACGAGAATTACAAGCATATACCGATCATCATGCTGACTGCTAAGTTCCAGCCAAATGACATCATGTTTGGTAAGGAGATGGGCTCGGACGCGTATCTTACAAAACCTCTGGAACTCGAATTATTACTCAATACTGTAAACACTCTCCTAAGTTCGCAAAAACGCAAGACCGGCCTTAAGTCCTACTTATAACTTTCATGCTAGCCATCGTCTAACCGCCGCGGTTAGACGAGCTCATCTAACCGCCGCGGTTAGTAGCCGGTTAGTAGCGCACCCTTAAGGGTGCGCTACTACTCCATGATAACCATTGGTCAACCGCCCCGGTTGGTCGACCTTAAATTTATCACAAAAAACACGTCAAAGCATCCTAGCCAGTCTACACGAGAGGGCGACAGAATAGTCGCGGTTAAAAAGAAAAAAGTGAGTTTTTGCGACTTGCCAAGATTGAAATCATAATATATACTTAATTCTGGTAGTTATTAAACCCGTTCTTTAAAGAAGTATTTGTTCGAACGATAATGGCAAACCATCCGAAAGGGTGGCAACGCAAAGCAATAGGGCCTTCGCCCGCGCGACAATAGCGTGGACATGGCAGCCTGGCCGCCGAAACGACACAGTAGTGTTCGGCCGGAGATTCGTTCCGGCCTTTCTATTACCGTCATTTCATGGTTTGCCGATTATCAATAACCAGGAGGTGGCGGTAAATGTTTTTACACAGAGAAAGATACATAACGGCGATTTTCGGGACCTTCCTTATACTCACGGCCCTGTCGGCCATATACGGCCTCGGGCAGGCTCGCGGGACCATTCCGTATCCTATGTTCCAGAAGGGCATGAACTACGTTACATGGCGCCAGGACGCTTTCGCGACCCCAAAGTCGGATGAGTCCATAGCTTCCATGGCTAAGATAGGTGTCAATTTTGTTGCCATAGTGACCACATGGTATCAGGATGCCTATAATTCCACAGAGATGAAGGCCAATGACCGCACACCTTCGGATTCAAGTATCCGTCACGCGATCGCCACGGCTCATGAGCAGAATATGTTCGTCATGCTGAAGCCTCACATAGATCTGATAGACGAGTCGGGCGCTTCGCGCTCAGATATCGGGTTCCAGTCGGATGAAGATTGGGACACGTGGTTCTCGAATTACGAAAAGTTCATCGTTTACTATGCCCGTATGGCAGAAGCCGAACATGTCGAGATGTTATGTATAGGTACAGAGCTGACATTCGCGGCGAGCCGCTCCGAAGAGTGGCGCAACCGCATCATACCGAAGGTCCGTAAGGCATTCTCCGGGCGCATAACCTATGCCGCAAACTGGGATGACTACGCGGATGTCACTTTCTGGGACAGGCTCGATTATGTAGGTATCGACGCGTACTTTCCGCTTGCCGATGGAGCCAATCCCGACATCGACGAGATAAGGGACGGATGGAGGAAGTGGGCCGGTGAGATAACTGAGTGGCAGTCGACCGTGAATAAGCCGGTCATATTCACGGAGTGCGGATATGCAAGTGTCGATATAGCGGCCTCGAAGCCCTGGGAAGAATCGACGCTCGGCTCCGCGAATCCGGGCCTTCAGACGGATTGCTACCGCGTTATGTTCGAGGAATTATGGGATAAGAACTGGTTCTTCGGCGTCTATTGGTGGAATTGGAATACTTATGAAGGCTCCGGAGGGCCGGACAATAAAGGATTTACGCCGCAGAATAAGCCGGCCGAAGAGCTTATTAAGGAATGGTACGCGAAAATAGTGGATAGGAATTTCATATATGACGAAGAGGGTCAAAAGGCCACTATGAATATGCAATCGAATGAAAGACAGAATATAGCGGGCTCGATCGAAGAGAGCGCCAGGCAGCTTAAGTCCGTCGGCGTTACCGCGACCGGCGCAATGGCAAAGAGAAGCGAGAGCTATAATGGTAAGGAAAAGTAACTGATGTCATTGCGACTGTATCGCAATGACTGTGATGGTGCAGTTAACAAAGGAGGAGAGTATGAAGAAGCTGATGATGTTTTTAATAGCATGTCTGTTGCTGGCAGGCTGGCAGGCAGCCGGATATTGCGAGCTTGGCTCTGAGTCGAGTTCAGTCGGCGATAGCGGCATCGCTTCGTCGGAATCGGCTATGGATTCGAATCTCGGCTCTGAGGTCAAATCGAACGAGGCGCAGGCCGAAGACGAGATCGCCCAGGTGAACGAATCGGTCGACAGCGGCGGAATGACGAATTGAGACCATCGCATGAGTCAGGTCTCATCCTGAGGAGCCTCGCCACCATCGAACTTCGTTCGGTGTAATTCCGGTGGCGGGCGACGAAGCCTGCCTGCCTGAAGTTTATAGCGCGCAGTCAGGCAGGGATCTAGATCCTTCGTCCGCCTTCGGCGGACTCAGGATGACGGAACATGCGGCAGACTCAGGATGACGGTTAATCGAGTTTCATTTCCGGGCCCTCTGTGATAGAATAAGTCACAGAGGGTTTTTTATGCATATTGAAGATGAAGTGAAAACAGTTAAGACGCTTTCGGTATCCGGACTGCGTAAGAAGTACGGCGATACGGTAGCGGTGGACGGAGTGTCGTTCGACCTGGATCGAAACCGTATAGTGGGGCTTCTCGGACCGAACGGCGCCGGCAAGACGACTATAATCAATATGATACTCGGCGTCCTCGAGCCGGATGAGGGGAATATCGGCATAGAAGGTTTCGATATCGCTATGCGTCGTTCACAGGCCGCGGAGCGGATGAATTTCGCGGCCGTGTATGCCCCGCTGCCCGGAAATCTTACTGTGTCCCAAAATCTTCGCATCTTCGGCCGCCTTTACGGCATCCGCGACCTGTCAAACCGCATCGATGAGCTCCTCGAACAATTTGATCTTACCGCATTCCGGAATAAAAGATGCGGCGTGCTTTCGTCGGGAGAGCAGACGCGCGTCAGTCTGGCAAAGGCGATGATAAACCGCCCGCGCCTTCTTCTTCTCGACGAACCGACGGCATCTCTGGATCCGGCTACCGCGCGCGAGATCCGCGCCGAGATCCGGAAATTCGCTCTGGAGGGGTCCAGCGGCGTACTGTGGGCGTCGCATAATATGTACGAGGTCCAGGAGGTCTGCGACCGGGTCATGTTCCTGTCGCACGGAAAGATCCTTCTGGATGGCGACCCGAAAACTTTGCCGGCCCAGCACGGCAAAAAAACTCTCGAGGAGCTATTCATAACCGTAGCGCGCGAGCCCCTGACGCTGGAGACCGGATAATATCATGTCCTTTTACCGCACCTTCGCCATAGTCATCCGCCAATTCTATCTCATACGCGGCAGCTTTTCCCGCGTATTCCCGCTATTCGTATGGGCTGGCGTCGATATGATATTATGGGGGTTTCTCACAAAATATCTTAATACGGTCGCGCCTCCCGGGTTTAATTTCATACCGGCGCTTTTAGGCGCGGTGCTCCTCTGGGATTTTTTCATACGCATCATGCAGGGCGTGACGATGGCATTCTTCGAAGACGTCTGGAGCCGCAATTTTCTCAATATATTCGCCACGCCGCTCTTAATATCCGAGTATGTCGCCGGGCTTGTCCTGTCGAGCATACTTACGAGCATCGTCGGCCTGGCGGTGATGTTACTGATAGCGCTTGTCGTATTTAAATTATCTTTTTTAGTTTACGGCCTCATGATACTGCCGTTTCTTCTGGTGCTGTTTTTATTTGGGATATCGCTCGGCATATTCGGAAGCGCGCTCGTCCTGCGCTTCGGACCGGCGGCGGAATGGTTCATATGGCCGATCCCGGCCCTCATCTCTCCGTTCGCCGGCGTCCTGTATCCTGTATCGACGCTTCCCGGATGGATGCGATGCGTATCTTACGCATTGCCGCCCTCATATGTATTCGAGGCGCTCAGAGGCATAATAGCGCTCCGCAGCGTCCCGGCCATCTCGATCGTAGGGAGCATTTGCCTGGCGCTGGTATATATTTTTCTGGCGTATTTCTTTTTCAAAAAGACCTATCAAAGCACCTTAAAGAGCGGACTCATAGCCCGTTACAGCGCGGAAAATATCAGCTAAAACATGAATATCAGCGACGTTCGAAAAATTATAAAGAAGCTCCGTAACAAGAAAAAAGCCGCGCTCCTCCAGCGCTATTTTAAGACCGGGCCGGGGGAATATGCCGAAGGGGATATCTTTTACGGCATCACGGTCCCGGTATCGAGGAAATTGGCGGTGCGATTTAAGGAATTGAAATTAGAAGACATTATCGGATTATTGAAGTCGCCCGTGCACGAAGAAAGACTCGTCGCTCTCATTATTCTCATATCAAAATACCGAAAATCCGATATCGCGGGCAGAGAAAAGATATATTCCATTTACCTAAACCATACGCGGTATATAAATAATTGGGATCTCGTCGACGTGACGGCGAAATGTATAGTAGGGGATTTTTTATTCAATAGGAATAAGGCGCCGCTTTACGCCTTAGCGCGCTCGCCCTCGGTGTGGGAGAGAAGGATAGCCGTTTTATCGACTTTTTATTTTATAGGCAAAAATGAGTTCAGCGATGCGCTCAAAATAGCCCGGATGCTTTTGTCGGATGAACACGATCTCATACATAAAGCATCGGGGTGGATGCTCCGCGAAGTGGGTAAGAGGAATATGGCGGCGGAGGAGGGTTTTTTAAAAAAATATAGTAAGAAAATGCCGAGGACTATGTTAAGATATGCTATTGAAAAATTCCCGGAACACAAAAGGAGGGTTTATCTATGTCGTTAGATAAATGTCTGGTGGCGGTTATATTACTGCAGCTGTTAATGGTCGGACCCAACATTCAAGGAGGAGCTTTTGCTATGGATAATAATACGGTAATTCTGGAGACAACGCAAGGATCGATCGAGGTTGAGCTTATGCCGTCGGTCGCGCCGAAGACCTGCGAGAATTTCAAGGGCCTCGTGGAAAAGGGTTATTACAACGGTACGATATTCCACAGGGTCATAAAGGATTTTATGATACAGGGTGGAGATCCTACCGGAACGGGCAGGGGTGGCTCGTCGATATGGGGAAAGTCTTTTAATGATGAGTTTAATAAGGACGTGAAGTTTGACTCACCCGGGATACTCGCGATGGCGAACTCCGGGCCCGGCACGAACGGCAGCCAGTTTTTCATAACGACCACCGAGACGCCGCATCTTAATATGAGGCATACCATATTCGGAAAGGTCGTAAAGGGCTACGATGTCGTGGAAAAGATAGAGAATACGAAGACCGCCGGAGGCGATAAGCCCGTAGTCGACCAGAAGATAATAAAGGCATACGTCAAAAAGTAACTTGAATATAAATGGAAAAGGTCTACCTGTCGATAGGCAGTAACCGTCCCGCCGCATGTTCCGGCAGAAAAAAGCTGCTGTTAAAAGCAGAAGCGCTTGTCCTCGACAGGATAGGCTCGCCGGTCAGAATATCTTCCTTTTATGAAAGCGATCCGTGGGAGCTTAAAGATCCGGTCTCATTTTATAATGCGGTCATCTGTGTTACGACCGTGTTATCTCCGGAAGGCGTACTGGAGAAGATTCGGGAGATAGAGGGCATTCTGGGCCGGAAGCGCGAGAGCGCCATAAAGTCCGGGCGACGGAAGGGAGTCAAGATCCGCGCATACGCGCCGCGGACCATGGACATAGACATCCTTTTTTTCGGCAGCAAGAAGATATCGAACGCCGAGCTTGAGATCCCGCATCCGCTTCTGCACCGTAGGATGTTCGTGCTCGTTCCGCTGGCCGAGATAGCTTCGGACTTCATGCATCCATCGCTCGGAAAGAAGATCCAAGACCTCCTCTCATCCTGCCCCGACAAGGGTAAAGTCCGCAAACTTCCGCTTCGCCCGTAATTTTCTTCCGTCAACTCGACAGCAATTCCCGCCCTGCCGGTAGGTTTCCTGCCTGCCTGAAGTCTATAGCGTGCAGTCAGGCAGGCGCCTAATTTTGCTTATCAAGGATAATACGGCTATCGTATCTAAGATGTTACTTTTAATGGTAGGGGACACTTTAGTGTCCCCTACGGCGCATAGGCTAATTTTTAGTTAAGTACTGCGCAAAATTTATACGGCTCAGCCTACGCGGCAGGGCGGGAATTGCCCGCTGTTTTAAGCATAAGAAAATCACCAGCTCCGCTCCCTCTTTTAAAAATCAAAATTAACCGCGTCGGTTGTTACGCGTAAAGCGACATGTAACCGACGCGGTTTGAGATGGGTAAGCGGCACCTGTCTTTTGAGCTGAAAGCCGAATTTGGCGATTGGGCTTGTAGTTTTGGACTTTATAGTGTATACTCTCATGCGTGGTGCGGGATTGACCCGCGCTTAAATAAAGGGGGTTGTATGGGATTTCAGGATGGCGGAGGCGGGTTCGGCGGAAGGCCGAGAGAGATGCATAAAGCGGTTTGCGCGGAATGCAAAAAGGAGTGTGAAGTTCCTTTTAAGCCGAGCACAGATCGTCCGATATATTGCAAAGAATGTTTCTCTAAGCGTAAGAACGCAGGCCGTTAAAAGCCGGCGTTTTATCGCAGAATAAAAAAGTAGCTGACATTAAAATGTCAGCTACTTTTTTTGAAGTCCTGTTAAGAGCTACTTTATTAGGCTCTCGATATTCTTTATATCCTTTGCCAGCGGATCGGATTTTGTTACGAAAGCCACGCCTATGCCTAATGTGTCATCGCCGTTATCTTCGATCCGGACGACCCTGCCTACGAGCTTGTTATCCAATATCAGCGCGCGCTTTTCTATTTCCTTACAGATGCTGGCTGTTCTGTAATCGAGGTTGAGCACAAGGAGACTTGCTATCGCGGGGGCGTTTAATGCTCCGGTCGTGAATAATATGCCCGAGGCGCTCAGATTTTTGGACATCGCGCTTACGAGCTTTGAGGCGAATTTACCGCTCTTAATTGTATCCAGAGAATTGTATTCCATCGGCTTGTTATAAGCGTACCTGAAAAATTCCCTCTTATCTTTTCCCGCGAACTCGTTCATCGTGCCCTCCTATTTTTGTAATGGTTCGGATGTAAAGTAATTTTCATTGTAGGGGAGGTTTAAACCTCCCCTACAATGCTATTAGCTACTATTGCGGATACCGCATGCACAGTAAGTATAGCACATCATCCGTAAAAGCAAAAGAATATGTTGCGCGCCAGGCCGGTTTTATGTAAAATCATCACAACCAATAACAAACGGAGGTATATGATGAAGGCATTATTGACTTACTATTCGTTCAGCGGTAACACCGATAAGGTGATGAAGATCTTTGCCGGAGTAATAAATGACGGCGGAGAAGCAAAGCTGCAGAGGCTTACTCCGAAGGACGAGATAAAAGATTTTCTCGGGCAGTGCATGGCCGCCAGGTCCGGCAAAAGGTCCGTATTGCAGGATGGAATAGATTTTGACGCCAGCCATTACGATATCATAGTGATAGCGTCGCCGGTATGGGCTTTCGCGCCGACCCCGGCAGTAAACTCGTTTTTGGACGGCCTGACGGGGCTTAACGGAAAGCGCGTGATAGTGCTCCTGACCTCCGGAAGCGGCCTAGGGGTGAAGAAATGTTTTAAGAATATGAGGGTCGTTTTGGAGAATAAAGGCGCCTCGACCATTGACGAAATAAATATCCCTGATAGAAAGCAGAAGGACGAAAATTTTATCAAAACCTCAATGGGGAATATTCTTAAAGGAAAAGGCGAGGGTTGTGCGAACTGCCGTATACTATAGCAATTCCGATATAAGGATAGAAGAGCGGCCGAAGCCGGAGATAGGCGCCGGCGAGATACTTATACGCGTCGAGGCCAGCGGAATATGCGGAACGGACTGCCTGGAATGGTACCGCATAAACAGAGTGCCTCTCATCCTCGGTCATGAGATATCCGGAGTAGTAGTCGACGCCGGGAAAGGCGTCAGGGGAGTTAAAGTCGGAGACAGGGTCTCGGCGTCCCATCATGTGCCCTGCCTCGAATGCCGATTCTGCCGCTCGGGCCATGAGACGGTATGCGACACTTTAAGGAAGACGAATTTCGATCCCGGAGGATTTGCCGAATTCGTCAGGGTCCCGAAGATAAATCTGGATAAGCTCGGCGTATACAGGATCCCGAAGGATGTATCGTTTGAAGAAGCCACTTTTATAGAGCCGCTCGCCTGCGTCATGCGAGGCCAGAGGCTCGCCGGTATAAAGAAGGGACAATCGGTTCTCGTCATAGGAAGCGGGATATCCGGGCTTCTGCATATAAAATTGGCCCGGGCTTCCGGCGCCGGAAATATAATTGCCACCGATATATCGGAAGCCAGGCTTAATGCCGCGAAGAAAAGCGGCGCGGATCACGCGATAAGCGCCGCGGATTATTCTCCGGAAAAATTGCGCGCGCTTAATTCCGGATCTCTGGCGGATGTGGTCGTGATATGCGCCGGGGCGAAGCAGGCGTTTGCGCAGGGAATAAGGTCTGTAGAGCGCGGCGGCTCGGTGCTTATATTCGCGGCGGCGCCCAAGGATGAACTTCTTCCGGTATCGATAAACGATATTTTCTGGCGAAATGAAGTGACGCTTCTAAGCTCCTATGCTGCGAGCCCAGCGGAACATGCCGCGGCGCTTCAAAAAATTGCCTCGAAAAAGATAAGTGTTTGTGATATGATAACGCATCGTTTTCCACTAGCGGATATCGCGAAAGGATTTAAGCTCGTCGCTGAGGCGAGAGATTCGATCAAAGTTATTATTGAACCAGGTAAATAAGCGTCAATAACGACGAAATTACCAATAACCAAAAATCAATAACCAAGGACAGAATACGACATGGCTACACCTCTGGAGAGATGGGTTGAAGAACAGGCGAAGCTGACGAAACCGGATAATATTTACTGGTGCGACGGATCCGAAGAGGAGGCGCATCGTCTGGTAGAGATAGGTATAAAAGAAGAGAAGATAGAGGGAAATCCTATCTTCGCGCCTCTCAACGGCATGACGTTCCCGAACTCTTACTATCACAGAAGCCATCCCACAGATGTAGCCAGGACCGAGCATTTAACATACATATGCCATCCGGATAAGGATACGGCAGGGCCTAATAATAACTGGATGGCCCCGGATGAAGCCAAGAGAAAAATGCGCGAGCTCTCCGACGGCTGCATGCGCGGCCGGACCATGTATGTGCTTCCCTATATGATGGGGCATCCGGACTCTCCTTACGCGAAGGCATGCGTTCAGCTGACGGACGTATCTTATGTCGCGATAAGTATGCGCATAATGACGCGCATGTCGAAGAAGGTCATAGAGAAGATAGGAAATAGCAAAGATTTTGTCAGGGGCTTACATTCGGTGGGAGATTTCGATCCCGAAAAACGTTACATAATGCATTTCCCAAATGAACATTTTGTCTGGTCGATAGGTTCGGGTTACGGCGGTAACGCGCTTTTGGGGAAGAAGTGCTTTTCACTTAGGATAGCTTCGTATCTGGGCCTTCAGGAGGGTTGGCTCGCCGAGCACATGGTGGTGATAGGCGCGCAGGATCCCAGCGGCGACACCACATATATCGCCGCCGCTCTTCCGAGCGCATGCGGTAAGACAAATCTTGCCATGCTCGAATCTGTCCTTCCGGGGTACAAGATATGGACGGTAGGGGATGATATCGCATGGCTTAATGTGGGCGAGGACGGCAGACTCTGGGCCATAAATCCGGAGACCGGATTTTTCGGCGTGGCCCCGGGGACGTCGATGAAGACGAACCCGAATATGATGAAGACTATAAAGAAGGGGACATTCTACCCGACTTTATTTACGAATACAGCTCTGGACGCGGATAAGAACGAACCATGGTGGGAAGGCATAGACGGCGACATCCCGAAGAATCTTATAGACTGGCAGGGAAAGAAGTGGGATCGCTCCTCCGGCACCAAGGCGGCGCACCCGAATTCGAGATTCACCGTGTCGGCGTATCAGTGCCCGACACTTTCGCCGCTCTTCGAAAATCCGCAGGGCGTTCCGATATCGGCCATTCTTTTCGGAGGCAAGCGTATGACTTTAAAACCTTTGATAGTCGAAGGTTTTAACTGGCAGCACAATGTTTTTCTGGGCGCCAGGATGGGATCCGAGACTACGGCCGCGGCAAGCCACAAGGAAGGCGTTGTGCGAAGAGATCCCATGGCGATGCTTCCTTTTTGCGGTTACAATATGGCCGATTATTTCAAACATTGGCTCGGCATCGGGAAACGGCTCATCTATAAGCCGAGAATATTTTCTATAAATTGGTTCAGGACCGACGATAAAGGAAGATTCCTGTGGCCGGGATTCGGAGACAATGTTCGTGTCCTCAAATGGGTTATAGACAGGGTGCACAGCAGGGTGGGCGCCGAGGAGACTCCCATAGGCCTGATACCGCATTTAAAAGACCTGGATCTCACAGGCCTTAACATACCGGAAAAAGATATGAAAGAACTTTTCATGATAGACCGCAAAGGCTGGATGAAGGAAGCCGATGATATCGCGGAGTTCCTTAAAAAGTTCGGCGACCGCATGCCGAAAGAGATGTGGGACGAGCTGAACGCGATGAAGGCGAAGCTGTAGAGTTAACAGTTAACGGTTGACAGTTGACAAATTAGAGAATTAGGATAGCTCCAAGTAGCGTTTATCAAAGGAGGGTGACATGGATTGGGGGATGAAGAACAGGCTGTCGCGGTTATTTAATACGAAAACCGGGAAATGCGTGTGGCTCGCGATAGATCATGGATATTTCCTGGGGCCGGTGTCGAACCTGGAGGATCCGGCTAAGACTATAAAGCCGCTCATCCCGTTTACGGATGCGCTTATGTTGACGCGCGGGATATTGCGTAATTGCGTCGAGGCGTCCCTCGGCGTGCCGTTCATACTTCGCGTATCCGGAGGCAATAGTATCGCCGGCCCGGCGCTTTCGAATGAAGGAATACAGACATGCATGGAGGAGGCGCTGCGATTAAATGCCTCCGCCGTAGCGATATCGATATACGTCGGCACCGAGCACGAGCACCAGACTTTAATGGCGCTGGGCAAACTTGTCGACGAGGGCCAGAGATACGGGATGCCGGTCCTGGCGGTAACGGCCGTCGGCAAAGAGCTCGAAAAACGCGACGCGCGGTATCTCGGGCTGTCATGCCGTATAGCCGCTGAACTCGGCGCCAGCGCTGTGAAGACATACTATTGCGAGAATTTCTCGAGCATCATAAAGTCCTGTCCGGTCCCGGTCGTCATAGCCGGCGGACCAAAACTGGAGACCGAGCTCGACGCTTTGAAACTGGCGCATGACGCTATTAAGGAAGGCGCTTCGGGAGTGGATATGGGGCGCAATATTTGGCAGTCCCCCCGCGCCGTAGGGATGATAAAGGCGATACGTGGCATAGTGCACGATAAGATGCCGGTCAAAGAAGCCGGTAAGCTGCTGAAGTAAATAAACCTTCGTCTAACCGCGGCGGTTAGATGAGCTCGTCTAACCGCCGCGGTTAGACGAATTTATTTTAGTTTTTATTTGATTTCGGTATGTATCGGATGTATACTATACAAGATATTTAACGAAAGGAATGTCATGAGGAGAAATATTTATTTTATAGTATCGATTTTAGCGCTGTCTTTGATAGCCGGATGCGGAACGGTGCCGAAGCAGTTCAAGGCCGAGGTTTCGGACATAAAGACCAGGGTCGATACGCTTGAGACCAGGGTCGACAGCGTAGAGGCAAAGACCTCCGACGCCGAACGCGCCGCCATGGAGCAGGCCAGAGTGCTGGATGAGGTCAGGGCCAGAAGCGAGAAACAGGCGACGACTAACATCAGCGTGAAACGCAGTTCAGGCTCCAAGTCCAGGGAGGGCATAAGGGATATTCAGACCTCTCTTAAGAACGCGGGATTTTACAATGGTAAGATAGACGGTATCAAGGGCAGACAGACGAGAAGCGCCATAAAAGAATTTCAATCGGCCAACGGTTTGAAAGCCGACGGCGTAGTCGGGCCTAAGACGAGAGAAGCTTTATCGAGATATTCATCCGGCGCCGCGCAGCCGACGGGTGCGGGTACGGAAGAAGGGCCGGTAACCAAATAGGGCGCTTGCGATCAAAGAGCGTAAGGCTTTAAGGGGCGGCCCTCTAAAGATAGAGGGTAGCCCCTTTTTAGCATGAAGTAGCATGAAATGAGTTAAGGAGTAATAGTTCAGTTGTAGAAACGCTTGTCATTCTGAGGAGTCCGCCTCGCCGGCTGAAAGCCGGCGGGCGAGATGACGAAGAATCTAAAGGATTAGATCCTTCACCCCTTCGGGGTTCAGGATGACAAACTAGACTGAATTTCAAAGTGAGCAAAAAAGGAGGCACCAGATGAGAGAGATACTCGAGATATTGGAAAAAGACGCCAGGGCTACGCCCGAAGAGATAGCTAAGATGTTAGGCATGACGGCAAAGGCGGTCTCCGGCGCGATAAAGAAGATGGAGAAGGACGGGGTCATATTAAAATACAAGACTATAGTTAATAAAGAGATCGAGTGCGATGATAATTCCAGGGTAAGGGCGCTCATCGAGATAAAGGTGACTCCGCAGAAGAATCTCGGGTTCGAAAGCGTAGCGGAGAGGATATATAAATTCCCGGAGGTCGCCAGCTGTTATCTCATGTCGGGAACCTATGATCTGCTCGTAGTGGTGGAGGGGAAGAACATACACGCCGTAGCGAGCTTCGTATCGGAAAAATTGGCCCCGATGGAACATGTGCGCGGCACGGTGACGCATTTCATATTGAAGAAATATAAAGAGGACGGAGATATATTACAGCAGTTTGAAAAGAGTAAGAGACAGGCGATAACATTGTAAAGAACTGAAAGCTAATTATGAGAATCTCAAAAGCGGCGCAACAGATACCACCTTCAGGCATAAGGGTCTTCTTTGACCTCGTGCTCGGGATGAAGGACGTGATCTCGCTCGGAGTGGGGGAGCCGGACTTCGTCACGCCCTGGAATATAAGAGAGCGCGCGATATATTCGCTCGAACAGGGGCTCACTTCCTATACTTCCAATAAAGGGATGATAGAGCTAAGGACTTCTGTATCTAAATACCTGAAACGCAAGTACGGCCTCGACTACGATCCGGAAGAAGAG
>Ga0268280_1001839_pt1 | contig 13326 bp, 9 predicted proteins | sample saktaG_9_FD_190139 | JGI IMG/M metagenome (GOLD analysis project Ga0268280, IMG submission 190139) | Saline water microbial communities from Sakinaw Lake, British Columbia, Canada - sak_2011_5_24_40m | ecosystem: Environmental > Aquatic > Non-marine Saline and Alkaline > Saline ...
ATTTTCGAGCGGATCGGCGCCGAAGTTTAAAAATATGTCATTTATCCTGTTAAGTTTATTTATCGCTTCCTTGCGTTCGCTGATATCCCTGACTATGGCTAGCAGTATGTATTTGCCTCCGACCACCGCGCGCTTGATATTGACCTCGGACCAGAATAACCTGTCGGCCTTGTCCTTACTCAGCCACTCGAACATCTGCGGCTCGCCATCTCCGGCTTTCAGCAAAAACTTAAGAGCTTCACTCTGCGAATAAGGGACGTATCCGGCGCTTATATTATTGACGTTTAAGGATAATAATTCCTCCCTGGAATAACAGAACATTTCGCAGGCCCTGTTATTAACGTCGAGTATACGGCCGGTCTCAATCTCGTGGACAAATATGCCGTCATTGACGGAATTGAAGATCGAGCCGTAGTCGGTGATACCCTTATTTTTATCGTCCATCGCGCGTGCCTTTGAATTGGTTGTGTGTTACAGGCATAATATACGTGTAATAGAGTATACCACCTTTTCCATATAAGTCAAAAGACAAGACGCCGCTCTCCTCCCTATGACGGAAAGTTCCGTTATTTGATTAAATATCAAATTATATTTGATATTTATACAATAATATGGTATGCTGCCGTTTATGGACATATCCGTCTGTAAGGACGATTCGGGGACAGTCGAAGCCTGCATTAAAGGAAACGTCGAGGCCTGGGAAAGCCTGGTAGCTAAGTACTCCCCCCTCATATATGCGGCCATAACCGGCAGGATAAGGCGTTACGGCATGAGCCTGCCGAGCCAGGATATCGAAGACATATACCAGAATGTATTGACCTCTGTCTGGGTGGGACAAAAATTATACGAAATTAAAAACCGCTCCGACATATCATACTGGCTCGCGATAGTCTCGGGAAATACGGCTGTGGAATATCTGCGCGAGCTAAAGGCTTCGGGCATGGATAAGATGGAGGCGCTCGGCGATACATCGGATGAGGAAAACGAAACCGCCGATATCGCTTCGGCCGGATTAGCGCCCTGTCAAAAGATGTCGGAAAACAAGATCCCGGACGAAGTGAAGAACGCCCTCCGGTGCCTCCGGAAAAAGGAAAAGCTCATAATGAAACTTCTGATATTCCATGATAAGGAATATAAAGAAATTGCCGGGATCCTTAAAATGCCGAAAGCAACCGTCGCAAGCCATATAAGGAGAGCCAGGGCGAAATTAAAAAAATTTCTCCGGAAAAAATATATATTCCCCGCCATGATACGTTTATAGCGTCGGGCGGGGTCCCGCCCCATCTTTAAAAACTTGTGTGGCGGGAAAAATAAATGCAACTTTCTTGCTGTTTTTTACGTCTTTATATATGAGGAGGGTTTATGCATCCAAATGAAACGGCTCTGGCCGGCTTTCTTGACGCTTCGCTTCCGGAAGCTAAGCGAAGGCGCGTCGAAACACATCTGGCTTCTTGCGATGAATGCCTGGCCGCGGTGGTGTCGGCCGATGAGGCCGTGGAGAAGTTCCGTAAGAACCTGAAGGGTAAAAACAGGAGGAATTTTTTTAAGATGACAAACATATATCTGATTATTGCGGTGGTTTCATTCGCGATATCTTTCGCCATACCGCGCTTCTTTATACAGTCGCTCGTGGCTACTCTCCTATTTGGCATGAAATGGATAGCGGACTCAAGATCTACAAAAACTCTCGTAATGGTACACGACGCCTGGAAACGGGGCGCAGATAAAGAAGTCTCGCGCCTCCTGTCCGGCATCGCAAAAGAAGACCGGAAGACACGGCTGTAATCTTTTCACGCCAATCACCCTCCGTCGGAAAATAAAATATATTTAAAAATAATTGCAACTTTCCCGCCATTTTTTACGTCTTTATATATGAGAGGATGTTTATCTCTCTTTAGAAAGGAGGTGAAATAAATGGCAGATAAAAACCTGAAGTTGGAAGTAAGCCGCCTGCATAAACTTGAAGGGACAGGCACGACCAAGGCCTTCTGCGACCTTTCGGTGCTCGATAGCTTAGTGATAAAAGGCTTGAGAGTGGTCGAGGGCGAAAAAGGGCTCTTCGTCAGCATGCCTCGCGAGGAAGGAAAAGACGGCAAGTGGTATAACACGGTAATACCGCTTAAAAGAGAAGTAAAGGATGAGATAGAAAAGCTCGTCCTGGAAGCGTACGGAGGATAATACACTACATGGGCCGGGAGAATCAGGTTGTCGGGAAGATCGGCGAGAAAGCCGCTATAGGGTTCCTTAAGAAGAAAGGCTATCGTATCATGCATACGAACTTTCGAACAATTTTTGGCGAGCTGGACGCTATCGCTAAATTCGGGAAACATATAGTCTTTATCGAGGTAAAGACCCGCGCAACGGATTCTCTCGGCCCCCCGTATCTGGCTGTGACCGGATTAAAACAGCGGCGCATAATAAAGAACGCTCTTGTATTTCTAAAAATGAAACGCCTTCTCGATTGCGACTGGAGGATAGATGTAGTCTCGGTGAAGCTCGATTCCAGGTACAAACCGGAATCTATAGATATTATCGAGAGCGCCGTAGAAAATGTATCTTATTAGAGGAGGCTTGAATGATAGCTAAAATATATTCGGCGTGCGTCATGGGAGTCGACGCGCATGAGATCATAGTCGAGACCGGCACCGGCGGCGGGCTGCCGGGCCTGGACATCGTAGGACTTCCCGATACGGCGGTAAGGGAATCCCGCGACCGTATAAAGCACGCGATAAAGAACTCGGGATTTTTATTCCCTTCCAAACGAATAATTATAAATCTGGCTCCCGCGAATATTAAAAAAGAAGGAACGTCTTTCGATCTGCCGATAGCCCTTTCGATACTTGCCTCCGAAGGCGCGATCGACCATTCGCTGATTGAAGATACTGTATTTTGCGGCGAGCTGTCTCTGGATGGAAAACTTAAGCCTATAAGAGGCGCTCTGCCGATAGCCATGGCCATGAACAAGCTTAAGAAAAAGAAATTCGTTCTCCCTAAGGAGAATTCTAAGGAAGCGGCTACGGTAAAAGATATAGACACTTACGCGATCGGCGACCTTAAAGATGTCGTAGATTTCATAAACAAAAAACTCGAAATAAAAAAAGAAGAACATGTCGGAGAATCCGTATTAAGACGAAACTCCAGATACAGGACCGACTTCTCCGATGTAAAAGGCCAGGAGCATGTGAAGCGCGGCCTCGAGGTCGCTGCCTCCGGCGGCCATAATGTCATCCTCATCGGCCCTCCCGGGTCCGGAAAGAGCATGCTCGCCAAACGCCTTCCGACCATACTGAGCGGCATGACCATCGAGGAAAGCCTCGAAACGTCGAAGATCCATAGTGTGGCCGGGATACTGCCTCAGAACAAAGGCCTGGTCGGTACCAGACCCTTCCGCTCGCCGCATCACACGATATCCGACGCCGCGCTCGTCGGAGGCGGGACCAACCCATCCCCTGGAGAGATAAGTCTGGCTCATAACGGAGTATTGTTCCTGGACGAATTCCCGGAGTTCAAAAAAAGCGTCCTCGAAGTACTGAGACAGCCCCTTGAGGAAGGCTCCATAACGATAGCCAGGGTCGCGAGCACTCTTACATATCCCTGCAAATTCATGCTCGTGGCCGCGATGAACCCCTGCCCGTGCGGATACTTTACGGATCCTAAACGGACCTGTAACTGCACCCCTTATCAGATACAAAGATATCTGTCTAAGATATCCGGTCCCATGCTGGACAGGATCGATATACATCTGGAGGCGCCGAGATTAAAATTCGAAAGCCTGACAGATAAAAGGTGCGGAGAACCTTCGGAGGAGATAAGAAAGCGCGTGGATCTCGCGCGAGTCGTTCAGGGAAACAGATATAAGAATGACGGAATATATTTTAACGCTCATCTGGAGTCTAAGGGGCTTGATAAATATTGTGTACTGGATAAAGAAGCCGAAGAGTTGTTAAAACTAGCGATACTCGAGCTTGGCATATCTGCCAGGGCCTACGACAAGATCCTCAAGGTCTCGCGTACCATCGCCGATATGGACGGCAAGGAGATTATAGAAGCGCATCATATTTCCGAAGCAATATCATATAGAAGTTTAGACAGAAATCTGTGGGGTTAGATGCTACAGTTATCCACAGAGTAGCTGACGTTTAAACGTCAGCTACTCTGTGGATAACTCATCACGCGTTGCAACTGGTTACAGGAAGCTAGAAAGGCTAAAAACATGAATAATAAGAAAAGAGCGCCTTCAACATATTTGATTCCTCAGGAAACCGTAGAAAGTAAAATATTTTTTATTAGAGGTCGTAAAGTTATGATTGACAGAGACCTGTCAATACTGTACAAAGTCAAAACCAAAATCCTGAACCAGGCGGTAAAACGTAATATTGAAAGATTTCCGAAAGACTTTATGTTTATCCTCACAAAGCGTGAGACTTTTGAACTGGTCACAAATTGTGACCGGTTCCATACGCTTAAACATTCGACATCCCTCCCTTATGCTTTTACAGAACACGGTATTTTGATGCTATCAAGCGTCCTTCAAAGCGAACGAGCCATCCATGTTAACATACAGATCATGCGAACATTTATTAGGCTTAGTAAAGAGTTGTCAAGTCATACGGAGTTGAAGCGCAAGATAGAAGAAGTAGAGAAAAAATACGACCATCAATTCAAAATTGTTTTTGATGCCATAAGAGAGCTTTTAACGCCGCCTGAAAAACCGAAGCGACGTATCGGTTTCCATGCGCATAATGACTAAAGTTATCCACAGAGTAGCTGACGTTTAAACGTCAGCTACTCTGTGGATAACTCGTCGTACATTTCGATCGGTTAATGTATCGGTAACTAATAAGGAGATAAAATTATGAGCGGCGCAACGCCTTTATCCATGTTGATAAAAACATACGGAAAAAATGTAATGGTCTCCCGGGTAAACGGCTATAACATCATCCATCTGGATAATCCTACGGAGGAACAGATAAAACAGAGGATTAAAGAAGTTCTCGACGGTCATATTGATGACGACTTGGAAGACGACTGTCCTTTATGCCAATCTATGAAAAATCAACCGTGCGATATCGTGTACTATAAACAATGCCCGTAATTCGGGGATGCATCACTTAATTAATGAATTATGTATTATGCCCTAAGAATTGTAGGGGAGGTTTAAACCTCCCCTACAATTCTACATCGCGGATAACTTTATGAGCAATATAAAACGATATTATGAAACAAACGGCGCTTATTTTATAACTACTAATACAGAAAATAACATGCCTCTATTCGCAGACTATAAAAACTGCAAGATACTACTCGTTACCCTTGAATACTTTAAGCTGATTCTTGATTATCGGCTTTATGGTTTTTGTATCATGCCAACACATTTACATATTGCCATGCACCCTCTCGGCGCATATAACTTCTCATACATAATGAAGATGATAAAAGGCTCTTTCACAAGAAAACTCAATAAGATTAATGGCAAAACTGGTAAGATTTGGCAGAAAGGATTCTATGATGAATACATCCGAAATGAACTACACCTTCTAAGAGTGCTGGAATATATGCATAACAACCCGTTGAAAGCGGGGTTAGTTATGGAACCCGAGGAGTATCTTTTTTCAAGTTACAATCATTACTTCAAAACCGGCTACGAACCAAACCAAATCATCGAGATCGATAAACCTGAGTTATAAGTTATCCACAGAGTAGCTGACGTTTAAACGTCAGCTACTCTGTGGATAACTGTTACTTTTAACTAACTCGAGTACGGGCCGCCGTAAATGCCCATGTCGTTACGCGTGCCGTTCTTGTCATTGAACTCGGTTGCCGGATCGCCGGTATTCACGCACGGCGAGCTCGCTTGAAGCGCGAAACCGGTCGTGTTGACGAACAACGGATTGGCGGCGATACTGCCGGTGCCGAATACAATGCCCGTAGTTTTGGGCGTTGCGGTACCGTTCCACATGTTATTATAGGAGAAGTCCAGAGTGCCCGTCCCCATGAAATATATTGTAGGAGGCGTATCCACACCAGGAGCGTCCCCTAAGAAAATATTATTTTTCGCTATAAAATTCACATCGGAAATAAAAATATCTTTGCCGCTAAAAACATTACTTGAGTAATTACGTTCGAAAATGTTATTAAAGGCGTTAATTGTGCTCGTTCCCGCTCCAAGCCCACCCGACCTTCCCGCTGAACTCACAATATTCTGCGATATTATGTTATTGCGAATAGTAGCGACTGAATCGAAAATATTAAATGCTGTAGACATATTCCAGCTTCCATTACCCTTTATTATGTTACCAGTAATGGTGACGGTGGAATTATAATAAATGTTTATTGCCCCATCCCAGCATTGGGATATAGCGTTATAATCGATCGTAGCTATAGCTTTTGTGAGCTGAATCCCGGCACCGCTTGCGCCTCTGCAATAATAAAAAGTGTTCTTAGTGATGCTGATATTGTTATTGCTCTCTGCGTACACCCCTTTGGCGGAGTAGCCGATGTAATTATTTTCCACGCTAACGGAAGCCCCGTCATCCAGATATACCCCAAAACCGGATTGTTCCCATGTATTATGAACTATGTCGTTATCGTCTATTTTTAACGACTTGACTGTGCCGGCGCATTTAATACCATAAAAGCCACCTGTTATTTTGAAGCCTTTAATAACGGATTCGGTGCCGCTAATATCGGAGCAGCTGATAACGGCCGAAGAGCTTACGCCCTGTATAATGGAATTCCTACTATCCCCCAAAAGCGTGACGCCGCTCTTGTTAAAGGTAAGCGTCTCGTTATACGTCCCCGCGGCCACCGCGATCACGTCACCGCTCTTAGCGGCGTTTATCGCGGCCTGTATCGTGGGATAATCCTGGGGCACTTTTATATTACCCGTAATGGTATGCGGCTGCTTTAGTATATCGTACCCTTTCTTCAGGAATGCGTTATTCTGGACAGCCGCATTCAGATCGGCCTTTACCAAAGGATCCATCATCGCCCAACCTTCGGCCTGAAGAGCCATATTCCATGAGCCCTTCATGTAGTTAGTGGTAATCTTTCCCGTATTTTTATTGACTCTCATCGTCTCTAAGTTATTTAACGGAGATACTGTTATATTATCCTGCAGGAAGCCTGCATTACGGTCGCGTAATGTTTCCCACATTCCTATCGCTTCGTTCGGCTTTATATCGGATATCATACCGGAATAATGGAGGGCGATGACTTCCCCATTCCCGCTATTCGGAGAGCCTTTGCCTCCGGTCCCATATGCCGCATAATCATTTCCTTCGGGGGTTTCCGCTGCGGATAAGCCGAAGAGGCCCGCGCCTGCCAGATATTGATTGTAATTATTTGTGTACCAGCTTATCTGGGTATCCGCCGTATTATTCCTGTATGCATCCCAATCATTACCCCAGCCGTCCACGCCGGAGAAGACCGCTGGATAACAGGCATTATCTATAAAACCGGAGCCGTTGTCGGAAGGAGGATTTGACATCGTCAGTTTAGTCGCGCCGGTCGCGGAAGCATATGCCCAATTCGCGCCCACGCTCTCCATGCCGAATCCGTCCCAGCCGGAATCGAACTTAACGCCCGCGTAGGAATATCCATGCGAAATGGCCCCCGATGGCAAATGAAGATCGCTCCAATTTATAGCATTAAAGAAGTTTTCGAAAGATGCTTCCTGGCTATTGGGATCTCCTATCATCTGGAGGGTGGCTATCATATCCAGGGCCGCATAGATGGTGTCGCCTGAAGCCCACTCGGTATTTGGTACGATCGCAGTGCCGCCATTCTGAGTAAAATGCGGCCAAATGGTATTTACGCCGGACGGTCCGCGCGGGACTTTAGCCAGAAGCGTATTCGCGATCTTAGTTATTACCGATACTGCATCCTCGTAAGTGACGTATCCCTTCCTATAGGCATAATAAGTAATTTTCGCGAATTTGGCGGTAGCCGTGATGCCCTCCATACTGTCTCCGCCGCCCGGAAGCTTGCCGTCCCTGGACTTGTCTTTGCACATGCCTGTAGCCGGGTTGTAATTAGCGCTGAGCCAGCCATACGTCCAATAGAACGCCTGCTCTTCGCTCGAAGCGACGGTCAGGTCGGGCACTTCTGTTTTTAAAAGCAGTTTATCCACCGTTATTGAATCTCCGACTCGCGCGTAATCCAGCGCCCATGTGACCACTTCCACTTCTCCTAGATCCGGCGGGTTTAAGTCTACGGTAAATGTTTTCGGATAGCTGTATGAAGTCAGACCACTGAAATATTTCGTGTAAACGGCTGCGCCTGTTTTATTTTTAAACTCGATCTTTAAACTCAGATCCGAATTATTGCCGGGGGACGCGATATTATCGACAACGATATCCATACCCACGACCTTACCCTGATATTCCGGTTTGACGTACGGCCCGAATATCTTCTTGAAATCGAGCGGGATGTTATCGGCATCGGCTCTTATTAAGCTGTACCACATACCGCTGGACGTCCATTCCCCATATGAGTTGGTAATAGTAAGCGTATAGGATGAATCGCCGTCCCATGCATAACTGGCATCTGCCGCATTCACATTGCCGCGGTCCCCTCCGGTGCAGTTGTAGTACCAGCTGGGTGGCAGAGGCCTGTTGTGATCGTCTATAATACTCCAATAATTCATGACATGAGGCACGGGTAATAACGTCACCGTGATAATCTTCGAAAGCTTAGCCGGCCCTACTAAATTATCTGTAACGATAAACTCGAGCGCATGATTTGCTTGAGTATCAATAGTAGCAGGTATGCTCCAGCTAAGCTGCGCTTTTAACCCGACGAATATCATCTTAAGGGTTGCTCCTGCCGGAAAACCCGACTGCCTTACTCCGTTTAAGTAATAATTGCAGCTATAGAATAGCCGCGGCAGGGCGCCATCAGGGTCATCCGCTTTTACATCTATTGTAATGGCATTTCCGGCCTGGATCGTGATATCTTGAGGCTCTATGACCCACGCCAATGGCCTGTCGACATTATTAACCGTTATAACGATATTTTCCTCATCCGTTAATTTACCGTCTGACACGGTAAATTTTACAGGATATGTTCCGGCGTTATTATATGTGGTCTGCCAGGAATAGACACCGGTACCGTTACCATTGTCGGTAAACGTCGCGCCCTGCACAAGCGGCGATGCCGTTAAAGTAAGCATATTCCCTTCGGGATCGGTGGCCGTTACCGTAAAACTCACCAACTGCCCTTCATCCTTCGTCAGGTTGGCGATCGCGTTTATGCTCGGAGGTAAATTAACCACCGATGGCGTGACAGTCACTTTTATCTTCTTTGTAAGCGGCCAGTTGACTAAATCATCCGAAGCGAGAAATTCGATCTCATAGACATTCTGAGTGTTCATATTGGCAGGTATATTCCATTTAAACTGCGCGAACGGGCCGGCCGGGACCATATTAAAAGTTGCGCCTTGCGGCAGACCGGGCTGCCACACGCCATTTAAATAATACCTTAAGCTGTAGAAAATTTTACTCGTCTTGTCCGGATATTCTGCTTTCATATCTATCGTCAGCGTGCTGCCGGCGCTGGCGCTGACATCCGCGGGCTCTTTTGTCCAGCCAAGCGGCAGTTTTTTGATCAGATCGTAACCTTTTTTCAAGAAAGCGTTGTTCTGGACAGCCGCATTCAGATCGGCCTTTACTAAAGGATCCGCCATCGCCCATCCCTCGGCCTGAAGCGCGAGATTCCACGACCCCTTAAGATGATTTACGATGATCTTGCCGGTAGCCTTATCGACTTTCATGCTCTCCATATTATTAAGCGGAGATAAAATTATCCTGTCATTCAGGAAAGCCGGGGTCCTGTCGCGTAGAGCGTTCCACATCGCTATCGCTTTGTCCGGCTTTATATCGGAGATCATGCCGGAATAGTGAAGCGCTATAAAATCGTTGTTCCCGTCTACCGGAGAACTCTTTCCTCCCGTCCCATAACCGAGATACCAGGATGGAATATAAAATAATGCCCCCTGATTTACCCAGCCCGCTGAAACAAGATCATTCTTCTCCGTATCGCTTGTCGTGTAGATATGATCCTGCCCGGCCGCGCTGAAGAGACTGTAAACCGGCAGCATATCCGATGCCTGGTCCGAGCGCACATTGCACGCGATACCCTGATATGACCAGCCGGCGATGACCAGATTATTTTTCTGCGCTTCGTTTATCGTGTAGATATGGTCTTTTGCGGCGGCGCTGTAGAGCCTGTAGAGAGGGACCGTGCCCGGCCTCGGATTCGGATAAACTACGCCTATCATCCCTTCCAAAACCCATCCAGCTCCAGCTGCGGTCAGATCGCTTATCTCCGTTTCGCTTGTCGTGTAGATATGGTCTTTGTTTGATTGGTTATACAGCCTATACATCGGGTTAATAAAAGCCATCTCGGCGCTTTCCGCGGCCGAAAGCCCGAATAATCCGGCATTATAAAGGTATGGATTATTTTTCCTAGCAGGGCTATACCATTCCGCTTGTATATCTGCCATGCTGTTTCTGTAAGAATCCCAATTATTATTCCATCTGTCGGTGCCGGAGATAACCGCGGGGTAAAGAATATTGTCTATAAATCCCGACCCGTTATCGCTGGGAGGAGCCTGCATTTCGGCGATATTCCCGGTCGCGGAAGCATATGCCCAGCTCACTCCTATGGTCTCCATGCCGAATCCACGCCAGGTATACGGTATCTTCGTCCCGTTATAAAGGTACCCATGATAAAGATATTTATCCGGGGATAAAAGGTCGGTCCAGTTAATAGATTCCAATAAACCTTTTAAAGCGGGGATCTGGTTCTCGGGGTCTCCTATCATCTGGAGAGCCGCAATCACATCCAAAGCGGCGTATGTGGTATCGCCGGACGCCCACTCTGTGCCGTCATAACCATCGTGCGGCGGCATAGCCGCCGTGCCGCCGTCTTTAGTAAAATGCGGCCAAAGCGCGTTGGTCCCGGATGGACCACGGGGGACATTATTGATCAACGTATCCGCAATTTTTGTTATGATCGTTTCCGCATCGCTTAAAGTAATATATCCCTTTTTGTAAGCATAGTAAGTGACCTTCGCCGCTTTGGCGGTGGGAGTCACGCTCTCCATGCTGCCTTTTTTATCCCTGCTCTTATCCTGCACCATACCGGTGACGGGATCATAGTTTGACATCAGCCAGCTATACGTCCAGAGGAAGGCCTGTTCCCGGGTCGGGAGATCCTGCACTCTGGCTTTCAGTTTTATGCTATCGACAGAAATCGAATCGCCTACTTGCGCTTTATCTAAAAGCCAAACAACCTGTTGCACATTTTGAATAACCGAAGAGCTTACGTCGATAGTGTATGTTCGCGGATGGGTTTGAGAAATTAGATTAGGGACTGCCCAATATAAATCGCCGGGATTATGTCCAAGTTCATCTTTCAATTCGATCTTTAACATCAGATTGGAATTGTGCGATTGTGAAGTGACATTGCTTACCGCTATTTCCAATTGGGTGATCTCGCCCTGGTACTCATCTTTTACGTAGGGTCCGAATATCTTTTTGAAATTTACGGGGATCTTATCGTTATCCACCCTGGTCATGGAATACCACATACCGCCCCATGTCCAATATTCTCCGCTGTTCTTATGAGTGATCTGAGCGGTATATTTCGAATCCCCATCCCATGTATACGATGTATCTTCCGCGTGCAGCATCCCGCGGTCCCCTCCTATACAGTTAAAGTACCACCCTGATGGCGGAGCGCCCGGCAGCGGCGTGTCGTGTTCATCTAAAAGGATCGAATAGAAGACATCATTTGGCCCGGATCCTGTTTCGGAAGCGGTCGAGCCGGAAGTAACAGGGTTAGTAACTGGCAAGCCTTGCCCCGCAGGATCGGCCGAATTAGAACTCAATTTTGTGGGTAATATTATTGCTGTGGCTGACAATACCGGACTGGATATAATTACCTGCGGGATAGATATGTTGAGCAAAATCGTATCAGAATAAGCTTTCGACCATTTACCTAATTTGCTTTTATATTTAACATAAACGGTCTTTTTGCCGTTGCCCGGTTTGAGAGTCCAGACCTTGGTCGTGGCATAGGATTCCGGCTTTGACCACTTGGAATTATCATTTGAAAATTGCATCTGAGATGGACGCAAAACTACCTTAGCGCCTGAGAGATCGAGAGTCACGGACTCGGTGTTGACGGAGGAAGCGTTGTTATTTACGATTATGGGTTTGGCTGAATTTTTGGCGGCGAAAGCATGCGGAATATTGAAGAATAAGAAAGTCGCTAATAAGATACCGATCAAAACTATTCTTTTATTATTCATGGTCGCTCCTTTTTTTCGAACAGTCAATATTCCAAAAAGTGACTCCAACCAATTGAACAATCGACCCACCTTACTGTGTGGTCAGTATAAAACTCCGGAAGCACAGAAGCAAGGAAATAATCTGGCTTTTTCATAGCTAACATTTATATGCAATCTAAAAAATGGCTGTTACTTCTTATTCTTCAATATGAAACAGAATAAGACGTAAAGCATGCAGGCGTAAGCGAACAGGTCGCCGTAAAATGTGTAGAATGTCCTCGTTGGGGTTAAAATTATATCGCGCGAACGGTATCCTTCGATGAACAGATCTTTGCCGCCGGAAGAAACAACGTCGGTGACCCTCCCCTTCTGGTCTATAAAGCAGGATAGCCCTGTATTCGCAGCCCTTACGACATTGACTCTATTCTCCACAGCCCTGAATACTGAACATTGGACGTGCTGATAAGGCGCGCTTGAATTACCGAACCACGCGTCATTGGTTATATTCACCAGAAAAGCCGCGCCGTTCTTAACGAACTTCCTGGCCATGTCCGGAAATATGTCCTCAAAACATATGAGGCACGAAAATTTCACCTTCTTTATAAGTTTCCAGCCTATATCTTTTTCCGTGGAGCCTCTCTCGATCATGAATTTAAATACTTTATAATCCCGTCCGAATGAGAAATCCCCTATCGGCGAAGGCGCGAAATTCTCCACAAAAGAGAAGACGGCCTTAAACGGCAGATACTCCCCGAACGGAACCAGGTGGATCTTGTCGTACTGATCGACCACTCTTCCGTCATCGGAAAACAGTATCGCGCTGTTATAGTATTCTATTTTCGCGCTTCTTTCAGTAGGCGCACCCGCGAGTATGTGGGTCCCTACCGATGCCGCCAGCGCTCTCAGGCGCTCGGAAAGAATCCTCTCTCTGCCGAGATACCCCGGCACAGACGTCTCCGGCCATATTATGAGGTCCGGCTTTTCTTTGGACGAATCCACGGTCAGCCGTTCGTATTTGGATAATATCTCCT
>Ga0268280_1001841_pt1 | contig 13302 bp, 7 predicted proteins | sample saktaG_9_FD_190139 | JGI IMG/M metagenome (GOLD analysis project Ga0268280, IMG submission 190139) | Saline water microbial communities from Sakinaw Lake, British Columbia, Canada - sak_2011_5_24_40m | ecosystem: Environmental > Aquatic > Non-marine Saline and Alkaline > Saline ...
GCAGCCTCTAAACCTTCCGTGCCACCATACCGGCCCTGTACCGTTTCCTCTTGGCATGTTCCTTCTCTCCTAAATGAAAATGGTTTCCAATATCAAATATACATTATAGAGCTATTTTTGTCAAGCGTTTTTATTTTAATCACAGTTCCTTCGCTTACCTATGGCTCATAATCGCTTGTATATGTCTTTCGCGATTTTCTTGCCCGATAATAGCATGCCGCCGAATATCGGCCCCATGCGAGGCCCCCCAAAAACGGCATTCGCGCACATACCGCATACATAAAGTCCTGGGCAGACTTCCTTTGAGTTTTTCACTATCGTGTTCTCGGCTACTTCCGCCCACATAGACCCCTCACCAATACATTTTCCAGTCTTTGTCTTCAGTCTTATACCAGACTTTTTCTCAACTATGCGGACAACTTCGGCGGCGTGCCCCGTGGCGTCGACAACGAATTTCGCTCTCATGGTAATGGGATCCACATGAAGTTTCGCCATCTCTACCGCCGTCCAGTTCAGGACAAGGCCACAGACACGCTTTTCTCTTACCATCACGTCTTCACAGCTTATCAGATTAAATATCTTTGCTCCGGCCTTAACGGCTTTCGAGCATATAGTGGAAACGGCCTCGATAGAATCGGCAAGATAATAGCCATCCTCATAACGGCGTGTCTTAACATCAAGCTCATCGAGCAGCTCTTTGGCCTTCTCTTGCACTACTATTTCATTAAACATTATTCCACCACCCCACATACCTCCGCCTACCGAAAGCTTTCGCTCAAATAAAGCGACTTTCTTCTTCGCTTCAGCGAGATAATACGCCGCTACCATACCCGCTGGACCTCCTCCGACTATTGCGACATCCACATCGAGAGCGCCGATAAGCTTCTCTTTATACGATTCTATGATCGCCTTTGATATAATGATCTCGTCAAGCTTCATTTCGTCTACTCCTTAGTTGAGACCGGATTATGCCGTAAAAATAAAAAACCCCTACGCCAACCGCATAAGGGCTATATTCAGACATCCTCCCTTCGCTGGCATTATCCAGATCAGGTTCATCGGGTAATCCGCTCCCTTCGCGGAACTCTCAGGCCGTAACACGACCTCCCCACTTTTATTATCTATACGATACTACTCACCATTTTAGAAGTCAAATTAAATCGTTACCAATCCAAGGTACCCGTATGCCCTGATCCTGCCCGCCAGACGCGACGTGGACGCAAATAACCCCACTTCTACACCCCTACACAGACGTAGCCGACGTTTAAACGTCGGCTACTGCGATTCGTCTTGAGATTGCTTCGGCCCTTCGGGCCTCGCAATGACGGAGAAGGATAGCCCGCAATGACGACGTAGGGCGCGCACCGCCTTGTGCTAAATTTGTGATAAAAACATCGCCAGAATGACACAGATTCGTCCAGATTGCTACAACTCGAATTGCGACGTAACTCACAGTGAAATAACGTAGTTGCAGCAATATCAATGGGTTACGAAAACTGCCCTGTTTCCATTACGAAACCGTTGCTCTACCAACTGAGCTACGCCAGCGTTAATTTAAAAGGATTATAGCAGATATTCCGGTGGGTGTAAAAAGGTTTTCTTGCAGACGTGTACGGACGCGTGCAGCAGGGACGTTCCCCACGGGAAACGTCCCTGAGTTTCCCTTACACCTCTGCCAGACCGTTGGAGCTATTTCCCGAAATTCTTGCTTGATTGAGTGGGCTGCTGATGCTTCTTCTTCTCTGCATCAGCTTTTGCTATCATTGCTTGCTTATCGTGCTTATGTTTATTTTTATCGCCTTTATCGCCCATTTGCTCCTCCTTTGGTTTAGCAACGAAATCTAAATAAAAATTAGAGACGTTCCCCTGGGGGACATCCTGCATCATTATACATCATTGCGGGAACGGCTTAAACTGCTTTCTTACTTTTGGACGGGATAGATAGAATATTATGAAAGAATAAAATATGGCGCTTAAAATTATCAATATCATAAATATGCCCATAATGGCTTTTTCCGCGATAGGCATTACCTTTTGCATCGCTTCCTCTATTTGTTTTTCGGTTAATTTCGGAGCGTTTGGGTTCGATTCCTGACGCCTCGCTTCCACACCCTCAAAAAAACTTTTGTCGAGACCACTAATGGCGTATTCTTTAGCCTTGGTCAGAACATAGGGGGTGCTTATTGCGGTTTCAAGTAATATTACCGCTGAGATCGCGATCATCACTATGCGCGCCCAGTTTTTAAATTTGATCAAGAATACAGCGACGACGATACATAAGGGAGTGATTATCACATATAGATAATTTGAGATCGGGGGATTATACTTCCAGCCTTCCCGAATAGACAATAGGCTCATAACCGATAGGATAAGAAATATTATTCCGAGTATCTTTACTCCTTCTGGCTTTTTAACTTTGCTTCCGCTTCGCAATCCCGAATTGCTTTCTTTTGCGGATAAATCATCCGATAAATTGACTCCACATTTTAGACACACCTTCCAGCTATCATCGTAAGTTTGCCCGCACTTAGAACACTTTTTCATAAAGCTCCTATTTTAAAGATGATGTAAGGCAGAAACAAAAGTGACCCCTAGTTTCAGAGGTCCTTTTGTAGGTGATAGGCCTGATGGCTTTCGCTATCTTTGGCATCTCCTCCTATATTTCCGTAGTAAGTCTACCCTATAATTCCGCTATTTACAAGGCACGAAGCGCGAATTTATGAAGCATTCTCTACTTTATTAGGAGTGACGTCTTTTGCGGGAAGAGTCCATCCGCAAATCGTACACATCTTACATGAACGATCTACTTCATCGATATGCTTGCCACAACACGTGCATTTCATATTATTCTCCCTGTTTTTTACCGGCCTGTTTTTAAACTTTCTTACAAAGTGGGCAAAAAAAATACCGCCTCACACACCACATCAACCTCACAACATATTAAGTATACGCTATGCCACCGCAATATGCAAGGGCTGGGGCCTTACTTTTTAATTTCTAACCATTTACCCGGTTTTATATCCCCCAGGCTGTATGGCCCGAATTTTGTCCTGACGAGCCGCTTCACGGGTTTATCGAAACTCTCGAACATCCGCCTGATCTCCCTGTTCTTGCCTTCCATCAGGCTCACCCTTATCCAACTCTGGCCATCTTTATACTCGATCACTTTGACGCTTTTAGGCTGCGCTTTTTCGCCGCGGCCTATATCGACGCCTCCCAGCATCTTCAGTATCTCATCCTGAGAAACAGCACCGTCTATAAGGACTTCGTACGTACGCTCGATCTTATAGCGCGGTTCCGTAAGAATATTTCCGAATTTAGTGTCGTTTGTAAATATCAACAATCCTTCCGAATCGCGGTCCAGCCTGCCCACCGGGAACACCCAATCATCAATATCTTTTAGGAACTCATATACGGTGGGTCTCCCCAGTTCGTCCGAACGGGTGGTCACATAGCCTGAGGGTTTATGGAATAATATATACCGTTTTTTTGACTTAGGCAGAGGCTTTCCGTTTACAAAAATATCCCCGGGATCGCTTATCTTCGCGCCCGGGTCGAGTGAGGTCTTGCCTTTTATCTTAACCTTACCTGCCATAACAAGCTCAAGGGCCTGTTTTCGAGAACAAAGCCCGGATTTGGATATCATACGTATGACATTATGCGGCAAGACAGGTCCTTTTTATTTACACGGCTTGCGGAAACCGCACCTTCTATAGAAACAAAATAGACCTCTAATTTCAGAGGTCCTTTTGTAGGTGATAGGCCTGATGGCTCTCGCTATCGTTCCATCTCCTCCTATTGTTCCTACCTAAAGTATACCCTATAATTTCTATTTTGACAAGGTACGGAGCGCGGATTTATGAGGTGTTTCGGCTCTTACTTTATCAGGCGTCCGAGGGCGGCTACGACGGCCGTCTCTACGCGCAAAATACGATCTCCTAAACTGACGCGCTTACATCCGGCTCGTTCAAACTCAGATACTTCGTCCGGCAGAAATCCGCCCTCCGGTCCTATCGCAAGAGTGAATGCGCCCTTAACGCCGCATGGCAGTATGTCAAGCGCGCCTTCCGGATGCGCCACAAAGGCGCTCGTGCCTTTTAAGATGTCGGGGAGCTCCTCCCCTACGAAAGGATTGAATTTCATACGACATAAAATCTCAGGCATGACAGTGTCCTTGGCCTGCTCTAATCCCAGCGTGAGCTGAGCTTTTATATTTTCCTCTTTCAATACGGGGCTCTTCCAATAACTCTTCTCGACCCTCTTTGATTGCAAAAGTATTATCTTCTTTACCCCAAGCGCGGTAATATGACCGAGAAGCCGGTTAAAGACCAGCGGCCTGGGCATTGCGAGTATTAATGTCCCGGACACCGGATGCGGCGGATCTTCATAAAGCGATATCTCCATCTCTATAGCCCTGTCATCTATCATTAATACGCGTCCCCGACCGATCTTTCCATTGACCAGGCCCACACATAACTCCGCCCCCAAAACCGGTTTAAGAAATTCCCGGATATGCTTATGCCGCCGCCCGGTAATAACAGCGCGCTTCCCGGAGTCGGTGAAGTCTTCTTTTGATAATAATATGAGGTTCAAGGTTACTCCTGTCTTACAAATAATAAGGGACAACTACCGATATTTTACATCAAAAACCGGTCGCTGTCCCTATTAAATATATTCCCTTATTATGCCGCGGTCCAGAATTCCTTCATAAGCCGGATCTCAGTTCCGATTTTTTCGATCAGACTTACTATCTTACCCAGACAGTAAATTATCCTATCCTTGGCCTTAGCCGGATCGGCCGATTCATCTCGGGATTCGACTATGTTGGCCATGAATTCATCAATATCGGTATCGCTATCCAGCATATCCTTTAACATCGTCCGCAGGATCACACCCGGCGCGGAAGTATTATCGCCTTCGTAAAGACGCGCTATGATCGCGAGCATCAGAAGTTTCGACTGGTGTATAGACCTTTCTCCGGCATCCATCTTATCGTAGCCGGCGGGTAAAGCCACATTCACGAGACGAACCCCTATAAATATATCAGGGTCGCTTTCGGCAAGGCCTTTTATATTTATATCCGCAATAGTACGCTCGGATATTATTATCCTTTTAACGCCCTCCAGCTTCGGCGTCTTAAGAAGCGCGCCGAGATGTTCCTCATCGGAGTACTCCCTGCACTTTATGGAGTCGGAGCCCCTGCGCTTACGAATGTCATCCAGGGCTTTCTTTACGGAGTCCGTCAGTTTCATCTGCTGCGGAATTATTATCTCTACCCCGTTTGAATTCAGGAGATCCGCGGATTGCCATATATTCTTTAACACAGTTTCCCACTCAATTCTTTCTTCCTCGGTGAAGGTCCCGGGCCCTATGTCCAGGCCCAGCCTTACAGTAAATTCCGATATAACATCTACAAGTTCCTGACTTACCGGCATCACAGTGGCGGGCTCAGGCGTTGGCGCGTTCTCCGGTAATTGCGCGACATCCGGTGCCGGTTCCGTCGAAGTTACCGAATGCTCCACCGCCGGCGATGAGAGGACTCCGAGAGCTCTTGCGCTGCGATCCCGGTGTTTTTCACTTTCCGGTGAACCGGCCGCAATATTCATCGTAGTCACCAATAAATCACGCGTAACTTTATCCACTTTAGCCAGAAACGGTATCTGCTCATTTATAATATAACTCGCAAGGATATCATTAGGGGAATGTCGAAGAGTCGTGGAAAGCTGATCTACGGCTTCTTGAGGGGTAAAACCCTCTTTCATAAGTTCGTTCGCCGGATCGGCGTGGTTCTGGATCCTTGCTCTATGGATAGCAGAGGCGACTTCAAGGGCGCGCAGTTCAAAATCATCTTCTTCTCCGGAGACCTTAGTATAGAGCGGCAGGTAGCCGTTCTTAACCTGTATCAGCCACCGATTATCCTGAGTTACGGCGCGATACTGAAGTTCCTGCCAGATTTCTCTATCATCCCTGAATACGGCATGAAGCTGGCGTAACGACGTAAGCCAGGCCACGGGATTAAATGGCTCAAACCCCTCGCTTACGTTTAATTGCTCGCCACCCCTTTCCCATTTAAGATTTATTACGCTGTCTTTCGGGCCGTCACGGTTTGTCACCTGCATAACCTCGGCGCCGCCATGGGCTTCCTGGTAACTCAGACCTTTGGGCTCAAACTCCGAAGGCATACCAAAAACGGAAGCGCCTGTATATATCAGCCCATAAAGCTCTTCCTCTTTGACGGAATTAACCGGCTCAGATCGAAATTTAAATTGGTTTGGGAACTTATGAGCTATATCAAACAAGCCGCCCCCCAGGCCGGGCTCACCGACCTTGCCGGCTACGATAAATTGAAACTCGGGAATGAGTATGCACAATACCTCTACCGCTCTTAAAGTAGGCCTTCCATTAGCCGACGCATAACTTATAAGTTTATTCCTGTCCTCGGGGCTTAGACCGGAAACGACATCATTCATACCCTCAAACCACCCGGAGAAGGACTTTAAAATATCGGGATTATCACTGCTCCATACTTCCCCCAGGAGCAACTGGTGCCCTTTTTGCGGACATATACGATGAAGCATATCGACTAAGAAAGCCTCAAAGCCCGGGCTGTCCTCTCTTAAACCGAACGCCTTCTGCAGCGCTTTCTTTCGTTCCGGCAGAACCGATTTTTTAAGTTCTTCAAATTTCCTGCGGCGCTCCGACTCATGTCCGATATCCATGAAGCTGAATCCGAACAGTTTTCTCTGCCACTCGGCCAGGCCGAAACCATTAGGGATGGCCGAATAGGCGCCGGTGCTCTTTTTCCACTGATAATGCGCTACGAGTTTGCCGAATTCATCGTCATAAAGCCAATTGAGGCTGCGTTCCTGGTATCCCGGGCTTACGGTCACAAATTCGTCTGCAGTAAGAGAGGCGGTATAGGCCGGATTGATAGACCAGTCGCCTTTACTGACGAGTATCTCCCATTCCTCCGGTTTAAATCCGAGATCGAGACTGATAAGCATGTCTCTTTTACCTAAATCGGGCTCATCGATCTTGCCCAGATAATCCCTATGTAGATTATGGCCGACCGAGATGACACGCGTTCCGGCAAAATGCGGATCGTTCCTCAGATTTTTATCATTTAAGTCTTCACGGCCGTAACCTTCAAGAAACGCTTTTATATAGGCGGTGGGCCAGTCGGTGGTCTGGATGACGCTCGGATGTATATTCATCTCCCTGGCCGCGAGCAGGGTCCCGAGAGATAACATCCTGGCGAAACGTAACCGATATCCTACGCTGCCCTCATAAGCGCTCTTGCCGTCAGCTCTTTTGCCGTCCAGCTGCGCGAAGCGTTCGTCGCATTCGAGATAGAGGACGCGGACCCCGCTCTGTCTCGACTCATATATCTTGGCGGTGTTTTCTTCTATGTTTCCGCCGTTATCGAACGGCACTTTGATCGTGCGGCCGGTATCTCGAGGGTTAAACTTCTTGAAGATATCGGATTTCTTATCCGCGAAGAGCGGCACCACTACCGTAACGTTCACTCCGAGTTCCGCTAATTGCTTGGCGATATCCGTGATATACAGCGCCAGCCCTCCGGTGCCTGACGACCATAAGGATTCGGGCGAAGAGAGCACTATATCTCCGTGCTTGGCGCCGCGCAGGATCTTTACGGCCGTTGCGCTCTCCACCGGAGAATTGCCCCTTGAAAAGATGGCGATATTAATAAGATAATCATGGATCTTCTTCTTAAGTTCGGGATGATAAAATATGATATCGTGAAATATGCTGCTTAAATCACTTACCTCAATACGTGGGTTTTCTGCGACTATACGGGAGAGCTGCTCGAAAAGTTTAGAGAAATCCTCCATGCCTCCCTCAACCGCCCTCATTATCTCTCTTGCGATTATACAGTGGGCGATGCGGTCTTGGGGGCCATAGCGGCGGAAGCGCTGTATGCTATCCCGCAGGACCATGCGATACTGGTCCGGATCGAGTTTCAGTATATCATCGGAGACTTTGGCCAGGCGATATACGCGGATACCGAGTATTGGAAGAGCGCGGCGGGGGCCGATACCGAGTTGGTTTATCTCCTTGCCGGAGAAGAATATCTGCTCACCGGGGTTCTCCTTAGTGACTGAAGGCTTCGCATTGGTATAAACCTCCTCCAATTTGTAGACCGCTTCATCATCGAATGTCCCGAGCCCGGCCCCGTATTGCCTCGAGCTATGAGGATAAAAATTTATACTGGCGGCATACTGCGAACCCATATGGAACAGGCCGATCAGCGTATCCTGGCCAACTTTTCTTGCTGCGCCGATAACCCTGTCATGCCCGACATCGAGCGGTATCGGCCAAAAATCGGACGGGCCTTCGGTCGTATCCGATCGCCTGTCGAAAACCGTTAACTCGCCAATTTTTTTGGAAAAATTCCCAAGGTCCGCGAAATATCTGTTCTTCCAAAGGGCGTGAGCGGTCGAACCTGATTTACCGCCCCATACCCCTTCGGCTCCGGGAAAGTAATTACCATTCACGATCCGAGCCGGACCGTAGTTATTTACATACACCCGCCAGTGGTCGGCGAATACTTTCTCCCAATTTACCGAGCCGTCCGGATTGCGGTAAGAATAATGAAAATGCTGAAAACTGGCTCCTCCGTTTGCGAATATAGTGGCCGCGGTCGCTACGAACGCCGCGTCTCCAAAAGCGTCTACCGCGGGCACATGGTCGTCGTGATTATATATCGCCGATACGGTGCCGCCGCCCCAGCGCTCCCATATGCCGCGAAGCCACCTGGATGTGTCGACAAACTCCTGCTTAGCGGACTTCTCTTTTCTGACTATATTCCATAAATTGGCCACTAGCGGATCGAAAGGATAATCGACGCCGGCCTGGATCAGTCTGGGTTCATTGCCGTGCCAGTTCTCTCCAAAAAATTTAACGCTGTGCCCTTTTTCAAGGCCCGCTTTCTTGACTTCATAAAGAATAGCCCCGAGAACGCTGTTTGGCTCCAACGTTCCGCGCAGATCGAGAGTATTCATGGTATTGGTAGTTATATATCCGTAAATTTTGGCCGGCCCAGTCAACTCGCCCCTGGTCTGGATGGTGGTATCGAATACATGCGCCACGTCAATGCGGAAATCAAATCCGAGGCGCGCGAGAGTCGAGAGTTGGTCTATATAGTCTTTAAGATTGCGCGGATCGGCCCAATTGCGCATGTAACTGTCCTCCCATTCCGGAGAAAGCCCTCCGTCGGAAGCCGAGCGCCGGACGAGACGGCCGGAATTGCCGTCAAGAACCCATACCGGGGTCCTTGGGCTGGACTGGCGGTCCGATTTGGCCGCGTGAGGTATCATATCGAGTGCTATGGCTATGCCGATCTTATCGGCGGCTCTCTTTAGCGCGAAGAGCCCCTTCATTCCGCCTATGCGCGAACTGACATGTATCTGATCGAGCGGCGCGAACGGCGACGCGTCGGGATTTACTTTATCGTCCGCGGAACCGACCTCGAGGGCCTGGATGTAGATCTCGTCGAACCCCTGATCTTTGAACTCCTGAAGCTGTTTCTCCAGATCATTTAAGGTGCCGAGCTGTATATTGCCGAACTCATCCACCATCGGTTTTGAGCCGTCAAGATTAAGATTAAAGACTTCCGGACGCAATCCGACGAGACGTAATCCGCGGATATCTTCCTGAAATTTTATTATCCCGTTTATCCTTGAGCGTCCGTTCTGTGGATTTTCGACATCAAGAGGCGATTCAAGATAATTCCACTCGTCACTTCCGGGTCTCCTGGTCTGGAAAGCGTAATGCACCCACCCTTTATCGACCGGAACCTCCCACTTATACTCGACTGTTTTTTTATCTCTGTCTATTTTAACCGGCGAAAGTGTATGTGAACTCTGCACCGCCGAGCCGAACTGATTCCAGCGTGCGCGTACTTCATCGGGGGTATCTTCATACGGAACCTCTATCCGGACCGTAAAGCCATCGCGATCGAAAGCGGAATAGTTAAATGTGGTTTGCGGAAATTCCGCGGGCCGCTCGGTCTTGCGATCAAAGACGAAACGGTTCAGCGCGATGCGCGTGTTAAAATCCGGGTCCGTCTTAGCTATGCCAAACAGAATATCGGAAGCGGCCCTCGTGCGGTCGGCTCTCTTAGGATCGTTATCGAGCGACCATTGCTTAAGACGCTCTATCGCTGCGCCTTTCTTTTTGGATGAAGCGATATTCACATCATCGATAAGTTTAAGAAGGGCCGGATACTTCGCGTAGAGAGTCCTCTCTTCGACTATATCGCCGGCAACCTTTTGAACGTCCCGCACTATATCGACGCGCAGGCTCCCGAGTTCGTACCCGATAGCCGCGTCTTCCGTGGCTATCCAGTCTTTTGCGATACCGGGGGCGATGCGTATGACTTTATTGACCCCTGAGCCCATGTTATAAACTATGTAAAAATGGGTTGATCTCGTTCCCTTACCCGTCCGGTAAGTCTCGCGATAAACGACCGATGGCGCTGGAATGTCCCGGCCCTTAAAGAAAGACGCCGCGATTTCTATCGCAGACTGTCCTGTTCTGGCCTTGATTAACTGATGATAAACCGAGTGCGCGGCGCCGGCATCATTTAAGAACCCATGCCAGGCTTCTTCGATACGGATTATCTCGTCGGCATGCAGGATCGGGGGATCCCACTGTCTGCCGAAAAAATCCCCCATCTTACCCGGGGCCTTCCAATTATTCCAGGCGGTGCGCAATTCCGGCTTTGCAGATATAAGCTCGAGTGTCTTTTGAAATACCGCGGCGTCGTGAGGCTGGGCGTGGGGGTTAAAACGATCGATACTTCTGCGTAAAGCGTGATTCAATACTAAAGCCAATACCGCCGGAGGCGCTCTGGCGACTCCGGAACTCAAAATGATCTCGTGCGGCGTAACACGCGCCATCTCCGCCATTTCGCTCTCCACGCGGACAGGAAGAGGGATCTCCATCCATTCTCCGGTGTGCCGCTGGATCTTATTCGATTTTTGAAACTTGAACAGCGCCTGCTGTTCGCTTAATTCCAGCAATGAATAAGCCTTACGGATAGAATCTTTAAGGTTACCGGAGACTTCCTCTAACTCCCTGCCTTTAAGTCCTGTGCTTCTAAGAGCGCGCGGGTCTATCTTAACCACCAGCCGCATCTCGGCGTCGAACCATATAAAAGCCGCCTGTGTCCTGTAAGAAAATTCAGGCGCAGGCTTGGCCGCCTCTTTCCGGGCTGGAACAACCGGAGAGTCGGGAGCGCTTTCGGCGCCCGTAGCGTATACCGTCTTTCGAATAGAGGCGGTCCTCTTTAAATAATCATCGATCAGGCCGCTTGCGACCTCGGCTTCCGGCACAACCATATTTGGCCGGGAAAAGAATCTGTAATTTACGGCGAGGGCCAGATCTATCGATGAATCGATAATTTCCTGACTGAATTTCAAATTAGCGAATTCCGACCTCAGATTTAGATCCACAGCTTCTGATGAGTCCGGATTAAAGAACCAGTCCAGCCTATCGGCTAATATATCATTGTTGTAGCGAGTGGCGTTACCGAAACAATAAGAACCGAGAAACCACATCCACAGCGAGTCATTTACGGCCGCGTATCTTCCGCCTATAGCGTTCGCGTCGTCTTCACCATATATAGGGCCCCTCAATATACCTGAATAGTCCTTACCAATATGACCGCCGCCCTTTGGTATAAAGTCCTCTTTCCGCAGATCCGCCATCTCGTGCTTTGCGATCCGGTAAAAGATAGCCCAGGCCAGGCTGACGGTCCGTTTCTCGCCGTCAGGGAAAGTATATTCAAACCAGATATCATTCTGCCTTATATGATTCCACATCTGTACGAATTTTGTATGCAATACCAGAGTGATCTTGCCGCCTTTGGCGCGTTCTATCCTGGCTATCGGAAGTTCGCCGCTTGGCTCATCTGTCTCAAAATATCCTTCCTCAATAGATAATTTATTGCCTATTCCGGCTTCCTCATCTCTAAAATATTTGAAGGCATCGACAAGGTCGGTCTTGGATAATATCGCGTTATTGCTCCAACTTTCGGGAAGATTTGAGTAATCGGATGGGATGAAAACGGCTTCAGGGACTTCCGGAACGATTCCTTTAAATTGACCGGACAGATAATTGTCGAAATCTATTGCCCCGGGACCTCGCTTCTCCGCGAAACGCTTTTGTCCCAGAGCGTACATTTCCGCGCGAACAGAGTCACCGGGTGCGTCCGATACGGCCCAGGGACTTAGCGCAAAAGCGGCGTTATCACATATGAAACAGAGCGCCACTATGATCGATATGATCTTTTTAGACATTTTTACTCCGGTCTCGGCAATTTGATCAACAACATTTAATTGGATAATTGTTTACTTAAGTTGTTGTTATCTTAATTCTGCAGTTTCTATATGTTAACTTATGAGGGATTGAATTGCAATAGAAATATCTACCTTTTTTCTATTTAACGGGACTTATTAATAAGAAGATGCGAGAGGCAATTTTAAGGTGGCAATTGAGGTCTACAGGATCAATCTATTCTATTCTATCGGCTGCTTTCTCTTTTTTAGCGCGTCCTCTATCTCCCATAGAAGATCGCTCGGGTCGAATGGCTTACTTATTAAGTACTCCGCTCCGCACTCTAATCCGTGCTCCTGCGCGGACTCTCCAATAAGGGCCGTTATTAAAATAACCGGAATATCTTTGGTTCTGATATTTTCTTTGAGCTTTTTGCAGACCTCAAAGCCGCTTTGCCCCGATAACAGCACATCCAATAATATCAGGTCCGGCCTTTCTTCGGCAGCCTTCTCCATGCACTCGTCCCCATCGGGCGCGGTTATGACCGAATACCCGTTCTTCTCCAGACGCACGCTGAGCATCTTCAAAACATCGTGTTCGTCATCGACAACCAGGATCTTTGCACCCATATTCCACCTCCATTTGAAGATTCGCCTATTCTGAATCCTCTTCTTTTGGCGGCGGCGATACAACCATATAATCAACGCCGTCGGGACCGAAATACGGTCTGTACCAGACCGAGTTAGAAACATACGCCATGACCCCGTTTACATCCCTGGACTTAGCTCCGGCGGGAAGGGCTTTGACCCTGGTGCCATACGCCGGCGCTCCGGCCACCATCTGCTGCTGAACAGGGACTTGCTGTTGAGCCGGAGCTTGCTCGTCAATTATAACAGTTGACGGCTGCGATGCTTCTCCTATAGCTTCGCCCACAGCAACTCCCGCGAGGGCATCACCCGCGCCCCATCCCCACCCCCATCCACCGCCATAGACATTAACGGT
>Ga0268280_1001843_pt1 | contig 13284 bp, 12 predicted proteins | sample saktaG_9_FD_190139 | JGI IMG/M metagenome (GOLD analysis project Ga0268280, IMG submission 190139) | Saline water microbial communities from Sakinaw Lake, British Columbia, Canada - sak_2011_5_24_40m | ecosystem: Environmental > Aquatic > Non-marine Saline and Alkaline > Saline ...
CTATTTTAGGGATACGTTTATGCACATCTATGCTCATGCCAGTAAGCGTGTTAATTAAAGCGACGGCATCGCTGCCTGCGTTTTGGGCGGCCAAAGCAATCTCTGATATAGAAGTTACATTAGGTGATAGCTTAGTAATTAAGGTTTTTTCAGTAAGCTGACGCACTGCGCTAACCAGTGCAAAAGTGCTTTGGGCATCCTGAGAGATCAATTTATCTTTCTGCAGGTTAGGACAAGAAAGATTTAACTCAATCGCGGATATTTCACTTATTTTATCCAGTTGTTTAACAAGAATGACAAATTCTTCCGGGTCTTCCTCGGCAGCAATACTTACAATGACCGGAATACCTAACTTCTTCAAAAATGGGATTTTTTCTTCAATAAATTTATCTATGCCGGGATTTTCTAAACCAATAGAGTTAAGCATCCCCGCAGGGGTTTCGCATGTCCTGGGAGGGAGATTGCCATGGCGGGCGCGAATTGTAATAGTCTTGGTAACAATAGCGCCAAGTTTCTTTAAATCAAAAAAATCTTTAAATTCTTCCGCGTATCCAAACGTTCCAGATGCTACCATAACCGGATTTTTTAAATCAAGCTTTCCTATTTTTACGCTTAAATTTGGCTTCATTTGTTTTACCAGATTAATTCTTGGCCTGAAAAAACCGGGCCATCTTTACAAACTCTCTTATAACCAGATTTAGTAGATACAACACAACCTAAGCAAGCTCCAATTCCACAAGCCATATGTTCTTCTAAAGAAAGCTGGCTGTCAATATTATTTTCACAGGCAATCCGGGTAACCGCTTTTAACATCGGCGCAGGCCCACAGGCGAATATCTTAGAAGATAACCCCTGGGCTAAAACCGCCTTTAATAAATCCGTAACCCTTCCGGAAAATCCCAGCGAACCATCATCGGTAGAAAATTTCACCGCACAACCTAACTCTTTAAATTCTTGGCCGCAAAGAATTTGTTTTTTTGTTTTAGCGCCGATTAAAACTAATGTTTTACTTGGTTTCATCTTCTGGGCTAAAAAAACCAACGGCGCCACTCCCATGCCTCCGGCAATCAGAATAGTTTGGCCTTTTGACTTTATATTTCCGCGATAATCAAAACCATTGCCTAGTGGGCCAATAATATCCAAATACTCGCCTTTTTTCTTCCGCGCTAAAATCTCTGTAGCCTTACCCACTACACAATAAAAAATCTTTATCTTTACTCCGCTTACTCCGTGTATACTAATCGGCCTTCTCAAGAGCGGGCCAAAATTATCGCTTACCCGGATATTGATAAATTGCCCGGGCAGGGCATTACTGGCGACTTTAGGGGCGCTTAATTCACAATACCAGTAGTTATCCTTTATTTTGGTTTGCGATAATATTTTTGCTTGTAGCTGAAAATTTTTCATCTTGAGAGAAAAAATAACAAAATCAATATTAAAAGCGGGATTATCGAGTTTATCTCTTTCTTAAACCAAGCTGGTTTTATCGGTAAATATTCTTTTAGGTTACTCTTAATAAGAGTGGAAAGACGCGGTATAATCCTGGGAACTCGTTTGCAATACGCCTCATATGAGACACCAAACATCTTGCGCAGCTTTTTCTCTTCACTAAGTATTAATGGATAGTAACGCGAAGCAAAAATCAACAGAAAAAGAAAAACAACCCAGAAGTTAAAAAGCATAAGCACAACGCCAAATCCGATTAAAAGAATTCCCAAATACATAGGATTACGCACTGTATTATATGGCCCACCCTCGATCAAAGCATGGCTATTCTTAGAATACTCTGCTTTATAGCCTCTAGCTGAAACGCGGATAAGCTGGCCTAAAAACAAAGAAAGTAAACCTATTGCCCTTAGAGAATTTTCCAGCCAGCCGAAATTGTCCTGGCGGAGAAATGCTCCTCGAAAGAGTACCACAAAGACAAGAGCTACACCCATAATTATTCCATTAATCATTATTCTTTTCTTCATTTCACCTTTGGCACTGAGGACAAAAATAAGTACCTCTTCCCCCCTGCGCAATTCTTTGAATTAAAGTTTTACAAACAAAACAAGGCTCGTTGATCCGGCCATAAACTTGATGAAACCTCGCGTAATCCCCACGCTTTCCCGATAAACGCACATAATCATCTACTGAGGAACCACCATGCTTAATCGCGCTAGTTAATACCCCTTGCATTTCTTTATACAATCTTGCTTTCTCTGTCTCGGTTAGGCCCTGAGCAGATCTTTCCGGATTAATTTTTGCGCCAAATAAAATCTCAGCAGCATAGAGATTACCTATACCCGAGATAAAACCCTGGTCCATAAGCAAAGGCTTTATTTTTGTTTTCTTCTTAGAGAGCATATTCCTAAAATCGAAGTAAGTCAAATCAAAAGGTTCCGGGCCAAGGGATTGTACAAACTTTAATTTTTTCCAGTCGCCTACTACGCGTAACTCCCCGAATAAACGCTGGTCATTAAAATCTAGAATATCTCCGCCGGCTAAATGAAAGGCCACCCGGCTGTTTTTAGCTCCGCCAGGATAAACTAGTTGCCCAGTCATTTTTAAATGCACGGTTAAAAATAAACCGTTGGATAACTCGAAAATTAATAACTTTGCCCGGCGCAAAATATTCTTTATTATTACATTCTCAAGCGACCTTTTAAACGCCACAAGCGCAGGTTCGCGGATAACCTTAGGGTTATGCACGCAAACCTTGATGATTTCCTTGCCTAAAATTACCTTTTGCAGGTCTTGCTTAATCGTCTCTACTTCTGGAAGCTCCGGCATAAAATGTTCTACTTAACTTTCTTATTCTTGATCTTATGGTAATCCTGTAAAGATTTTACAGTCAAATCTTTTTTAGTAAGCGCCTCTATGCCATTTACTGTTGCTTGAGCGCCAAAAATTGTGGTGGTATAACAAATATTGTAAAGGATTACCTGAGAACGGATCTTTACCTCATCAAGCCGCGGCACCCTGCCGCTTGGAGTATTGATCACCATCTGAATTTTGCCATCCTTCATCAGATCTAAAATATTCGGCCTGCCCTCGGCAATCTTAGGCAATACTTTAACCGCCATATTATTTTTCTCTAAAACAACAGCTGTGCCGCTTGTTGCAAAAATATTAAACCCAAGAGCTTTTAGCTTTTTGGCAATAGAAACTATACCTGGCTTATCCCGGTCACATACAGAGATAAAAACATTGCCTTTCTTGGGAATCTTTTGGCCCGCGGCAATCTGGCTCTTAATATAGGCCTGGCTAAAATCCGTATCAATACCCATTACCTCGCCGGTTGATTTCATCTCAGGGCCTAAGATCACATCAACTCCCGGGAAACGGTTAAAAGGAAACACTGATTCTTTTACCGCTACATACTGAGGTATTACTTCTTCAGTAAACCCAAGATCTTTTAGTTTTTTGCCCAGTATAACTTTAGTTGCTAATTTGGCTAAAGGCACACCAATAACCTTTGAAACTAAAGGCACAGTACGCGAGGCACGCGGGTTAACCTCTAAAACATAAACTTTATCACCTTTAACCGCATATTGCACATTCATCAGGCCAATAATATGAAGTTCTTTGGCCATCTGATAAGACGCCTCTCTTATTTTCTTTAAAATATCTAAAGATAAAGTATAGGTTGGAAGAGACATAGCTGCGTCGCCAGAGTGTACTCCTGCTTGCTCAATATGCTCCATAATCCCGCCGATAACAAAAGTTTCGCCATCACCAAGTAAATCCACATCTACCTCAATAGCGTCCTCCAAGAATTTGTCTATTAATATGGGGTGCTCACCGGAAACCTCTGCGGCCTCCTTAATGAATCTTTCCAGCAACCCTTCATCGTAAACAATCTCCATTGCCCTTCCACCTAAAACATAAGAGGGCCTGACTAACACAGGATAGCCAATAACGCTCGCCACCTTTTTAGCCTCTTCAAAAGTAAAAGCTGTCCCGCTATTTGGTTGCAGCAGCCCTAATTTATCAATCATCTGTTTAAAACGCTTGCGATTTTCAGCAATATCAATATTTTCTGCGCTAGTGCCTAAAATATTTACTCCAGCTTTACGTAAGGCCACAGCCAGATTAATAGGAGTTTGGCCGCCAAACTGCACAATTACGCCTAACGGCTTTTCTAGCTCAATAATATTCATGATATCTTCAAAAGTAAGCGGCTCAAAATAAAGCCTGTCAGAAGTATCATAGTCAGTGGAAACTGTTTCCGGGTTACAATTTACCATAATACTATCTACGCCCTCTTCCTTTAAGGCGTATGCCGCGTGACAGCAGCAATAATCAAACTCGATTCCCTGCCCAATCCTATTCGGCCCTCCGCCTAAAATAACTACTTTTTTCTTATTACTGGTCCTACTCTCATCTTTAGTCTCCTGCGTAGAGTAGAAATACGGTTGCTTAGCATTAAACTCACCAGCGCAAGTATCTACTAATTTATATACTGGCTTGGTATTATTTTTTTTGCGCAGCTGCCTTATTTTAGCTTCTTTAGCATTCAATAAAAAGGCAAGCTGCACATCAGAAAAACCATCTGACTTTGCTTGTGTTAATAATTCCAACGGAATACTTGGCTCATCTTCTTGAGTTTTATTTTTATATTTTTTAATTTGCTCTTCTAATTCCACCAGCTGTCTCATATTATCAATAAACCAGCGGTCAATGCGGCTTAGATCATAAATCTCGTCTGTACTTAGGCCGGCCTTTAATGCGTAGCGTATATAAAAAAGCCTTTCATCGTTAGGGATACTAACCTTATCTTTAATTTGCTTAAGCAAAATGCTCCCGGGATTTTCCAGCATAACATCTGTAATCTTATCCCTACCATCCGCACCAAAACCAAAACGCTTAATTTCCAGAGAACGTATCCCTTTTTGCATTGCCTCTTTAAAATTCCTGCCAATAGACATTGCCTCCCCTACAGCTTTCATGGAAGTATTCAGCAGGCGTTCTGCAAGCGGAAATTTCTCGAAAGTAAACCTGCAGATTTTAAATACGCAATAATCTACCGTCGGCTCAAAAAAGGACGTGGTTTTACTGGTAACTTGATTCATTACTTCGGGTAAAGTCAATCCTACTGCTAATTTTGTCGCTATCCTGGCAATAGGAAAACCTGTGGCTTTAGAAGCTAAAGCTGAAGAACGCGAAAGCCGTGGGTTAACTTCAATAATTACAATTTTGCCATTATCCGGATTCTGGCCAAACTGAATATTCGCTCCCCCTCCAGAGATGCCAATCCTGCGGATAATCTTTTTACACAAATTCACAAAATTAGTATACTCCTCGGCAGTCAAACTCTGCGCCGGGGCAACCACAATACTGTCTCCGGTATGAACCCCCATAGGATCAACATTTTCCATGGAAGTAATTATAACCACATTGTCCGCGCAGTCGCGCATCACCTCAAACTCAATCTCTTTCCAGCCTAAAACTGACTGCTCAACTAAAATTTGATGCACCGGACTTATCTCCAATCCTTTTGCTAAAAATTTCTCCAATTCTTCGCGATTATACGCAATGGATCCACCACTACCGCCCAAAGTATAAGCAGGCCGTAAAATGAGAGGGAAGCCAATCTGCAAACCAATTTTCATCCCTTCTTTAACAGTTGTGGCAATTCCACTCTTAGGCATATCTATGCCAATCTCTTGCATGGCTCCTTTAAAAAGCTCCCTATCTTCCGCGCAAGAGATAGCTTCTACAGAAGCGCCAATGGATTCAACTTTATATTTTTTAAGTATTCCTTGTTTCATCAAAAAGAAAGCTAAATTCAACCCTGTTTGGCCGCCGAGTGTAGGCAAAATCGCATCCGGCCTTTCTTTGGCAATTATTTTTGTAAGCACTTCTAAAGTTAACGGCTCTATATAGGTAACATCCGCCATCCCCGGATCAGTCATGATCGTTGCCGGATTAGAGTTTACAAGAATGGTAAAATATCCTTCCTCTCTTAACGCTTTGCAGGCCTGAGAACCGGAGTAATCAAATTCGCACGCCTGACCAATAACTATTGGCCCTGAACCAATCATTAAAACCTTCTTAATATCTTTTCTTCTTGGCATATTTATCTCCTTGTGTACAGACACACACCGGCGCAAGGCCGATTAGCGCCGGGTGCTTAACATTTTGTTGAATTTATTTAATATTGGATTACTTTGGCTAAAACCCGCAGTTACAGGATTATACTGAACACCGATAAGTTTTAATTTTTTACTTTCCACCTCTTCAACCGTATGGTCATTTAAATTATAAGCAGTAACTTTTATCTCTTTAATTTTACGTAATGCATCATACTCAATAACGTACCCATGATTTTGAGAGGTAATCTCTCCTTTAAAAGTACCTGCCCTGGCCAATGGATAGTTTACTCCGCGGTGGCCAAGTTTTAAACGGGTTAATTTTGCACCTAACGCAGTTGCTAAAACCTGCCACCCAACAACAACTCCTAATATGGGTAATTTACCAATGAGCGGTTTTAAATTTTGCGCTACCTCTGCTAACCCCGGATCATTTTCCGGCCCGTTTGATATTATTAGCCCCTTTGGCTTAAGCGATAAAATTTGTTTTGCTGTAGAATTATAAGGAAGTATATTTACGGAAAGGCCCAATGCTTCTAATTGCTTAAGCAAACTAGAAGTTACCCCCAAATCTAAAACCACTATTTTTCTTCCTGACCCTAGAACCTTTTGTTTTTTAACCGATACTTTTGACAAAAAAGTTTGCGCGGGTTGTTTTTTAATTTTATGTATTTTCTCCAGGAGTTTTTTCGCGTCAAGTTCGCTAGTTGAGATCATTCCATACAAAGGCCCTTTTTCCCTTAAATGCACAGCTAGAGTACGAGTATCTAAATTGTAAATCGCTAAAGCATTCTGGATTTTAAGAAAATCATCCAAGCTACCCTTAGCTTGCCAATTAGAGTAGATCCGGCTTTTTTCTTTCATCACTAATCCACTTACCCAAACTTTGCCAGATTCATTAAACTTTGGAGCAACTCCATAATTTCCAATAAGAGGATAGGTAAACACAAGAATTTTACCAGCATTGGCCGGATCAGTAAGCATCTCTTGATAACCTACTACTGCGGTGTTTAAAATCAATTCCCCAAAACGCTCTCCCGCTAAAACACTTTCTCCTTGAAAATTCTTTCCATCTTCCAAGACCAAAATTGCCTTCATTATTTACCTCTCCTTTTAAACTTGCTTATTTGTTTTAATGGTATTTATACTCCATTATACCCCTAATAATCAGTTATTACTACCACTTTACCCAATATACCTGCTAAATTTGAGTATTTTCACTCCACTTTAGCTTTTTAGGCTATTTACTTGCCCCTGACAGGAGTCGAACCTGTACCACTAGCTTCGGAGGCTAATGCGCTATCCATTGCGCTACAGGGGCATTTCGTTTACACTTAATATCCCTACCCTGAGCTTGTCGAAGGGCAGGGGCGTATCTAAAATAAACTTAACTGCTGCTCAGTTTGCTCCGGCTTATCTTTTCCGAATATAGAAATTGTGCCATACTCACCATCGTAACCTGGACGAATATCAACTTTTCCCTGGCGCACGCGCAAAACCCCTTCAGCCATCTTTGCCGGTAAACCTTTAAGCAACTCCTCTTTCGAGGCTTTAAGCAATATATCAAACTCTGTTCCAAATTTTGCCAGATAACCACGATATTCCCTTACTACGCTTAACGAAGCTTTACCTACGCCTTTTACTTCAGCAACTATTTCATCAAAGGAAACCAAATTCTTAAACGGGATCGAATTTTCCGGCTTAAATCCTTCCACGCGATCCGCAAGTTTTTCTACCCTGTTTACAACGCCTATAGTTACAGGCTTACCACACTTAGGGCACTTACCATTATTTTGCCTTGTCTGGATAGGCGCCCAACGCACCTCGCAAAGACGATGGCCATCATAATGATATTTGCCTTCTTCGGGGAAAAACTCTAATGTGTATAAAAATCTTTTTTTATCTTTTGTTTTTAAAACTTCGCGAATAGTTTTATAATCTAATTCACAGTCAAAGACATTAGCCTCGCGGCCAATTCTTTGCGGTGAATGTGAATCACTATTGGAAATCAAGGTAAACCTATCTAAAGCGCTCAAGCGCCAATTCATTGCTGGATCGCTGCTAAGCCCGGTTTCCAGAGCAAATATTTTGGATGTTTGTTCTTCAAAACAGTCTTCAATCTTATCAAATCCGGACATCGAACCAAACAGGCTAAACCAGGGTGTCCAAATATGCCCCGGGACAATCATGCAATTTTCATCAATATCAAATACAATCCGCGCAAGCTCCGCGGCAGCCAGGCCGATGATCGGACGGCCATCGCTGGATAAATTTGCACCCCGGCTCAAAAGGGCACTATTAATCTTATCTACAACGGCAAAAGAAGGAGCAAAAATAAGATTGTGGATACGATACCCCTTACCTCCCTTGGAATAAATACTGCTGATTTCCGCGGTAAGCATAAAATTAACACCGGCGTGTTTAAATAAACCATTCCCGCAATCTTCCAATGTATGCTTTAACTCTTCCAGCCACAAATGATGCGTAAAATCACCCGTGCCCATAAGCGTAATTCCTTTTAATTTAGCCCAAAGAGCTAAATTCTTAACATCCATATCACGGCTGGTGGCGCGTGAGTATTTAGAGTGGATATGAAAATCTGCGATAAATTCCATGTTTAGCTTTTATAGACTACCTTACCGTTATAAATTGTATATTCAACTGATCCTTTTACCTTTTTCCCTATAAACGGAGAGTTTTTTGATTTTGAAACAATACTCTTTTTCTCAAGGATAAATTCTTTGTCAGCATCAACAATAATTATATCCGCGACAGCGCCAACACTTAATCTGCCTTTACTAATGCCTAAAATCCTTGCAGGATTAACCGCTAGCTTATCAAACAATTCCAACCAGCTTAAAATCTTTTTATCAATTAACTCTATAATGCTTACGGCTAACCCAGACTCCAGGCCGATCTTTCCGAATTCGGCGCGATCAAATTCAATATCTTTTTCGTTTTCCGTATGAGGAGCATGATCTGAAGCAATCACGTCTATAACCATATTCTTTAATCCGGCCTTTATTGCGTCCACATCTTTTTGAGTTCTTAAGGGCGGATTGATTTTCATATTTGTATCGTAATCAACAATATCCTCTTCTGTTAAAGCAAAATAATGTGGAGCAGTTTCACAGGTAACTTTAACTCCTCTTCTCTTAGCCGCGGCAATTATTTCTACTGACTCCTTACAGCTTACGTGGGCAATGTGTACGCAAGCGCCTGCCTTTTCTGCTAATTCAATATCACGTGCTACTCTTTTATACTCTGACTCATTAGATATGCCGCGTAACCCCAGCCGCGTAGAATTAAAACCTAAATTAATTACTCCTTTTCCTGAAAGCTTTTTATCTTCACTGTGACAGATAGTTAAAAGGCCCGCCTGTTTTGCTTTTTTAAATGCTTCGCACATCAACTCATTGTTGTCTACGGACGACCCATCATCGGAAATAGCATATACGCCAGATTTTTTTAAAGCTTCAATATCACTTAATTCTTGGCCTAGGCGGCCCATAGTAATTGTGCCGCAAGTAAGCACATCGATTTTTGCGTCTTTTTGGATTATTTTCTTTAATAATTCAACGTTCTGCGGACAGTCTATTGGCGGCTGAGTATTCGGCATAGCTAAAACAGTAGTCACTCCACCCTTAGCCGCTGCTGCTGTTGCAGTAGCCACTGTTTCTTTATCTTCTCTACCAGGTTGACGTAGATGCACATGCATATCCACAATACCCGGAGCGACAATTTTATTCGTAGCATCAATTATTGAATCTGGCTGTGTTATTATATTTTTAGCTACTTGAGATATTAAATTCCCATCAATTAAAATATCAAGAACCGTATCAATGTTGTTTGCCGGATCAATTACTCTGCCATTTTTTATCAGTATACTCATTGTTTTGCGTCCTTTGCCTGGCTAACCAAAAATAAAACTGCCATTCTTACGGCAATACCGTTAGTTACTTGCTCTAAGATTACTGAATTTGACCCGTCTGCTACTTCGCTAGACATCTCAACCCCGCGATTAATCGGGCCGGGATGCATAACGATTATATTTTTCTTGGCCTTAGCTAATCTTTCTTCCGTAATGCCAAATCTTTGATAATAATCCAGCTGTTCAGGAAATGCCGCGCCTTCATCACGCTCAAATTGCATCCTTAAAACATTTACCGCATCAGCATTTTCCAGGGCTTCATCAATATTGCTTGTTACCTTTACTCCGGTTTTTTCTATTCCCACCGGAAGCAAAATCTCTGGCGCGCATACCGTAACATTAGCTCCCAGCTTAGTCAAACCCCAAATGTTAGAGCGGGCAACCCGAGAATGCGCAATATCACCTACAATAGCGATATTTAAACCCTTTATTTTGCCCAGTTTTTCTCTTAAAGTAAAGATATCTAGAAGTGCCTGGGTAGGATGTTCATGCCAACCGTCTCCGGCATTAACAACACTGATCTCTAACGTACGTGCCAACATATTGGCGGCACCTGAACAGTTATGCCGCATAATAATTATATCGGCCTTAAGCGCCTGAATGTTTTTACCGGTATCAATAAGAGTCTCTCCTTTACGCACGCTTGAGGTTTCTGTCGCGATATTAATTACATCAGCAGAAAGCCTTTTAGCCGCTACTTCAAAAGATACCCGGGTACGCGTGGATGGTTCATAAAATAGGTTAACTGCGGTTTTCCCGCGTAAAGCAGGAACTTTTTTAATCTCACGCGTAGAAACCTCTTTAAAAGATTCTGTGGTGTCTAAAATTAGTTCTATCTCTTCTTGCGTTAAATACTCCAGGCCCAGGAGATCCTTCTTTGTCCAAGACATTATTCTTTCTCCGCAATTAATACTTCATCAGAGCCATCAGATTCTTGCAAATGCACTTCCACAGATTCTTTTTTAGAAGTAGGAATATTCTTTCCTACAAAATCCGCACGAATGGGTAATTCACGATGGCCGCGATCAACTAAAACTGCCAACTGTATAGACTTAGGCCGGCCAAAATCAATTAAAGCATCTAAAGCAGCCCTGATTGTGCGGCCCGTATAAAGTACATCATCAACCAACACTACGTTTTTATTATTAATATCAAAATCTATCTCCGTCTTCCGCACCAATGGCTGGCCGCTGGCTAAAGCCAGATCATCGCGGTAAAGCGTGATATCCAATGCCCCAGTTGCAATCTCCGAACCTTCAATCTTTTTAATACATTCTGCCAGGCGCAAGGCAATATGCACTCCGCGGTTTCTAATGCCTATAACACATAATTCTGCAGTTCCCTTATTTTTCTCAATAATTTCATGTGCAACGCGCGTGATCGCACGATTAATACCTTCCTGATCTAGTATTTTAGCTTTTTCTTTCATTTGTGGCCTCCACCCAATCCAATTGGATAGATTGGTGTTCCGCTTGCTGCGGCAAATAAAAAAATACCCCTGGCTGTTTATGCCAAGGGTTCATGATTTTTACCACTATATTTTTCATTTTGTTTACCTTGCCAGCTTCACAGAGCTAGGCTTAAAGGTCCATTTTATTAAAATAAGTATACCATAAGCTCATTCTTTGTCAAGCTTAAATTATTACTACAAATTCACCGCGGGGCTTGCTTTTAGCCAGCTTTTCTTGAACAACTTTAGGGCTGCCGCGAATGTCAAGCCTAAATTACTACTAAATTGCTACTTTTTATATCCTTGACATTCAATCTATCCGCCTCCTACTATAACAGACGCAGAAAGTGGAGAAATCTAACGGGGGATTTTATGACAAAAGGTAGAAGAACGATTTCCGCAATGAGCTATTCCTTGAATTAATTTTCAAAATTATTAGACGCCAAATCAGTTTAAATTCCACTCAATTGGCGCTTAAGTTCATTAACTAAATTACTCTTAAAATCTCGAATAATATTTTGCTGGTCTTGAGGTAAAAATACAGATAGCTCACTGTAGAAATCGACTTTTTCGGAACTTTTTATGATCTCTTCTTTCTTTTCATTCAATTGGGCCTTCTGTTCAGACGAAAGAATCCCTTTCCTCATAATAAAATATAAATCGTAAAAATCACGAGTTTTCCCACGACGTAAGAGCGCATCGAATATCTTCTCATAAACTAACAATTCCTGGGGAAGATGGAAAATATTATAGGTTGGAACGAAATCGTTCGGGACACTATCAATTTCTCCTTTAGTATCTCGTCCATTCCGCGCGGAAATATTTATTGTTACTGAAATAGGTGGATAATCATATATTTGAAATGTTGCGTCGCCATAATAACCTTCAGATGTTGAATCTGGATTTGAACCAAGCTCTACCTTAATCCCCGTCTTTTCAATTTCCGCTAATACTATAGCAAATAAATCTTCTATAAATTTCTTTCGGATATATTGCTCTACGCGGAAAATTGAAAAATCTAAATCTTCTGAGAATCGCGGGCTGCCATAGATAATTCGCAATGCTGTTCCACCTTTAAATAGAAGATTATCTGATTTCTCTAGTCTATATAATTGTGAGAGGAAAACATGTTGAAAATATTCACGGACTATATTTGGGAATTCGGTTGTGCGATATTGAAGTGCTAATTTTTTAATAGCGTCTTGGGTAATCATCGAAGTGATGTTTTTATAACACCGATAAGTTTTTCATTATTAAATAATTTAGCGTAGCGCAATGCTTTTGCTGGATTAATTTTCCTCTTATCAAAACGGCTCAGTAATTTTTTCTTTTTCCTCAATCGTAAATAAGTAAGATCTACAAATGCCTTTTCTGAATCGGCAATCAACGCGCTAATATCTCGCTGACGAAAGACAATATAGCCAGTAAAAGCTTCCTTTTTTATACGATGAAAAGAAAACGTTTTCCCTAATGCGTTAAATTGCCTTGTTGGTTTTGTGCTTACCGAGGTAATTTCATATACGGTTTCGGGGATAACGCGATGAAAAGATAACGCAAACTCCAATGAAACATAGGATGGTTCATATAACTTATTCGCGAGGTAGATATCAGGGACCGAAGTATCATAAAGCGCATAGATACCTCTTTTGAGACGATTGATAAATCCTTTTTTTGTGTAGCGGTGCAGCAGAAATGTCACCGCTACCTTGCTAACGCCAAAAATTCGCCTTACATCTAGCGGGGAGAATATAACAAGGCCTTTTTCCTTTAATTTTCTCTCAAATATATACCAATTCACTAATTTAGCCATATTGCTAATTTAACAA
>Ga0268280_1001845_pt1 | contig 13277 bp, 13 predicted proteins | sample saktaG_9_FD_190139 | JGI IMG/M metagenome (GOLD analysis project Ga0268280, IMG submission 190139) | Saline water microbial communities from Sakinaw Lake, British Columbia, Canada - sak_2011_5_24_40m | ecosystem: Environmental > Aquatic > Non-marine Saline and Alkaline > Saline ...
TTTTGCAGGGTCAGGTTTCGGAGCAGCCGCAATCCGTTTTGTTTCAGGAGATGTTACCGGTTTTTCCGGGACCGGAGGCGGAGCCTGTGTTTTTATTTCGGGCGGTGGTGCTGCCACGGGTGGTTTAGGTGCAGTAGCCGCTGCAAGCTCCTTATACGGTGTATGTATGTTTTCGCTCTTTCTGATTGCCGTTTCAAACATATCGTTCTTTGCGCTCAGAAAAACAGTGCGGTACACTTTCTTTATGATTTCCGTCATCTTTTCACTGCTTGAAGTGTCAAATGTGTCCATCCGTGCGCGCGTTTCAAATCGCTTGCTGGTACTGGTGTTTATCATCGTGATGGTAAAGTAAAAATCGGCTCTTCCCATTTTGTCCGGCTCAAGACTCCGCTCGATTATAAGAACGTACTCTGCGTAGAGAGCCTTTCCTATCTGCCTTGCAAGTATCCATCCGTTTTTCTCCATCTCCCGATATGTAAAATCCTGGCCTCCAAGAACCTCTTCCACATCTCTTGCCGGCACAACTTCATAAATGCTCGTCTGTTCGAGGAACCTTTCCACTCCACGAATATTCTTTGCTACGAACTCTTTGTGTGGCGTACCCCAGGTGCCGGAGCGGAACGGGAAAGGCCCTGTTATCGGCAGGACATAAACCCTCAATTTTGCGGTAGGGGGAGGTGAAGAGATTGCTTTCAGCTGGATTTCAGCGCAGGAGTTCAGAAGCAGAAAAGAAACTGCCGTCAGTACATATATGACAAGTTTTGAAAAACGGTTTTTCATGAGCAAAACTCCAGAAAGTTGCTTGCTGTTACCTTTTATCGGATCAGTTTTGCCGTAATTTCTGCGACATGCTTTCCCTGAAAACGGGCGGCATCCAGCTCATTTTGGCTGGGCATCCTTTCACCCTGTCCGCCCGCAATAGTTGTTGCCCCGTAAGGAGAACCGCCGGTCACTTCATCGATGCGCATCTGTCCCGCAAAGGCATAGGGTAACCCTACAACTATCATGCCGTGATGCAGAAGGGTGATATGAAAACTCAGAATTGTCGATTCCTGGCCGCCATGCTGTGTAGCGCTGCTTGCAAAGACGCTTCCGACTTTTCCGACAAGAGCCCCTTTTGCCCAGAGCGCTCCTGTTCCGTCAAGGAACTGGCGCATTTGACCGCACATGTTTCCAAAGCGTGTGGGGGTGCCGAAAATAATTGCATCCGCCGCAGCAAGATCTTCAACTTTACAAACCGGGATGCGGGCAAACCCTTTCTGTGCCTCAAGGGCTCCCATTTTCCCCAGAACCTCTTCCGTCAGCGTTTCCGGAACACGGAAAATATTTACATCAGCCCCTTTAACCCGGCTTGCGCCTTCCTTAACAGCTTCCGCCATTCTGTAAATATGCCCATACATAGAATAGTAGACGACTGAAATCTTCATTACGGGCCTCCTTTTTGGTGAAATATGAACCCCAACTATTATTTTGTGTATTGGAAAGTGATAAGACAGCAGCGATAGAATACTCAATAATTGATAGCAATTTATACAGCATCCGAAAAAGATAATGCAAGACGTATTTGCTGCTTAAGTCATCGAAATGAAATCATTGTTAGGCGATATCAAACAGCCTGCAAGTGTTTTCAAAGATTCTGGCTGAGATGATTTCAGGGTCTTCATTTTTTATTTCAGCCAGCTTAAAAAGAACCGATTTTACGAAGGCCGGCTCGTTGCGCCGGGTTTGATTTTTCTCCGGAGCCGGTGTGAGGTAAGGCGCATCAGTTTCAATAAGCAGGCGGTCATTTGGAATCATCGGAATCAGATTTCTTAAGTCTTCGCCCCGGCTCATGATTGTCACTATGCCGGTTATGCCGATATAGAGCCCTATATCAAGGTATTCCTTAAGCTCTTTTTTATTTCCGCTGAAGCAATGCATAACTCCTTTTATTTCCTCTTTTTCATGAGCTTTTAGAATTTCGAGGAATCTGCCGTTGCTATCTCTTTCATGAAATATTACTGGAAACCCGAGTTCATCTGCAGTTTCAAGCTGCCTTACGAACCATTTTTCCTGGTCCTTCCTTGGTGAGAACATGCGGTTAAAATCAAGACCTGTTTCACCCCATGCCTTGACTTTCCTGTTTTCGGAAAGATCTTTTAAAAAATTTAAGGTATCAGCGCTGCACTCTTTGGAATCATGAGGGTGGACTCCCACCGATGCGAAAAAGGCGGGGTTCGATTCTGCAAGTTTTACCGCTTTAACGGAACTTTTCAAGTCTATTCCAACAATCATTATTTTGCAAACGCCCGCATTTTTTGCTCTTTTTATTACCGAATCAAAATCTTTGTCATATGCCCTGTCATCCAGATGGCAGTGGCTGTCGAATAATTTCACTGGTTACACCTGCTTTGAGACTTTTTACGAGTTCATAAATATAAACAAATCTATGATAAAGACATGAATCATTTAGCACTTAAAAATTATATTTTCAACGCCAACTTTGCCGGTTTCAGGAAAAGCTCTATTTGTTCTAAAAGAGCCATTTTCGGATGAAAACCATTTTAAAGTTGATTTAATAAACATTGTATGGTTGGTTGAAAAGTCGTATTTCGGGCATAATTTGGCGGGAAAAAGATAACTGCCGTATCAATATAATAATTTATCGTGCTGGAGGTCTAAAGATGTTTAAAATTGTGAAACGAGAAGAGATGGCTGGGGGCACTGTGATTCTGAATGAAATCGAAGCGCCTTTGATTGCCCAAAAGGCAAAGCCGGGCCAGTTTGTGATTATTAAGGCCAATGAAACAGGCGAGAGGATTCCGCTTACAATGGCGGATACCGACCCGAAAAAAGGAACGATAACCGTAATTTACATGATTGTCGGAAAATCGACAGCTCTTTTTAAGACACTTAAAGTGGGCGAAGGCTATCAGGATGTCATTGGACCTCTTGGAAAGCCGACGCATGTTGAAAAGCTTGGAACGGTTGTTTGCGTGGGAGGCGGAACAGGCGTTGCGGTTCTGCATCCGATTACCAGAGCGCTTAAAGAGGCCGGGAACCACGTGATAGGAATTATCGGTGCGAGGAACAAGGGGCTTCTTATCCTTGAAGAGCAGATGAAGGCTGCTTCAAACGAGCTTCATGTATGCACCGATGACGGATCGTACGGACATCACGGATTTGTCACGGAGGTTTTAAAAAAGATGCTTGAAACAAAAGAGGTGAAGCTTGTTGTCGGCATCGGCCCTGTTCCGATGATGAAATTTGTGTCCAAAATGACCAAGGAATTCAATGTTAAGACTCTTGTAAGCCTTAATCCCATAATGATTGACGGTACAGGCATGTGCGGCGGCTGCCGTGTTTCCGTCGGAGGCGAGACAAAATTTGCATGTGTGGACGGGCCGGAATTTGATGGGCACCAGGTTGATTATGACGGCCTCATGCAGCGTCTTCAGGCATATTGTGACGAAGAGAAGGAATGTTACGGTACATTCTGCAAGTTAAATCAGTAGTTTTCTTTTAATTGTTTATTATGATCGGTTATCAATTTTAAATAGTTTCGAATTCAATCAGAATTCTTATACGGAGGATTATATGGCTGAAGAAGAGGTAAAAAAAGTTAAGAAAGAAGCGATTCCCAGGCAGCCCATGCCGGAGCAGGCTCCTGAAGTGCGAAGAAGAAATTTCAAGGAGGTTCCGATTGGATATACTCCTGAAACGGCGATGCTGGAGGCGCAGAGATGCCTTCAATGCAAAAAACCAGGCTGTGTTGACGGCTGCCCGGTCCAGGTTGATATTCCGGGTTTTATAAATCAAATAAAAGAAGGGAATTTTTCCGGGGCAGCAAGGCTGTTATGGCAGAAGAACTCTCTTCCTGCCGTTTGCGGAAGAGTATGCCCGCAGGAGGTACAGTGTGAAGGAGTCTGCATTGTCGGAAAGAAAGGTCAGCCTGTCGCAATAGGAAATCTTGAAAGATTTGCCGCCGATTATGAGAGGATTAACGGAAAAGGAGAGCTTCCTCCCAAAGCTCCTCCTACAGGCAAGAAAGTTGCTGTTGTCGGCTCCGGACCTTCCGGGCTAACCGTTGCGGGCGATCTTATCGCCAAAGGACATGAAGTTACGGTGCTTGAGGCCTTTCATAAACCGGGAGGGGTGCTTGTTTACGGGATTCCGGAGTTCAGACTTCCGAAAGAGATTGTATTTTCAGAAGTTGCCTTCATGGAAAAACAAGGTGTAAAGCTTGAATGCAACAGTGTTGTGGGAAGAACAGTGACGCTCGATGAGCTGTTTGCACAGGGCTATAATGCTGTTTATGTCGGTGTGGGAGCCGGGCTTCCGACATTCATGAATATTCCCGGCGAGAATCTCATCGGGGTTCTTTCCGCAAACGAATACCTGACCCGCGCAAACCTCATGAAAGCCTATCTCTTCCCGGAATATGATACGCCGATTGTAAAGGGTAAGAATGTCGTTGTCCTAGGTGCCGGAAACGTTGCAATGGACTCTGCAAGAACCGCAATGCGACTCGGTGCGGATAATGTCAAAATAGTTTACAGAAGATCGAAACAGGAGATGCCTGCAAGGAAAGCCGAGATCCATCATGCCGGGGAAGAAGGGATAGAGTTTTTCCTGCTTACGGCTCCAACTCGTTTCCTTGGAGACGAAAAGGGGAGAATTACCGGCATGGAATGCCTGAAGATGGAGCTTGGCGAACCCGACCAGTCGGGAAGGCGGCGGCCTATCCCGGTTAAGGGTTCGGAGTTTAAAATGGATTGCGACCTTGTGATAGTTGCTGTCGGAGCCGGCGCAAACCCGCTGCTCACCCAGTCAACACCTGAACTCTCTTTAAACAAGCGCGGTTATATCATTGCTGATCCCGAGACCGGCAAAACCACAAAGAAGGGCGTGTGGGCAGGCGGTGACATTGTCACAGGTTCCGCAACAGTAATTCTTGCCATGGGCGCCGGAAGAAAAGCCGCCGACTCAATCCATAATTATCTTAAGTGGGGATGGTAGGGATGAGGCGCGAGGCGTAAGGCACGAGGCTTGAGGTTAAAGCAAGATAAAAAGAAGGTAGGATGACAAGACAGGCGGGATTAATTACTCCGCCTGTCTTATTTTATGGCAAGGTAAATCTCTTTAAAGCTTTCAATTCCCGCCTCCAGGTTTTCAATAATATTGTTTGCTAAAACATCCGGGTCAGGAAGGTTGTCGAGGTCGGTCAGGCTTTTATCTTTTATTGGCCTGAAGGTTAATATTTTTATGATTCTGTACGACCCAGCCACAGGCTGCAAGCTGCCTGTCAATGTTGTCTCGTGCAATCTGTTCCGGGGTCTGACTCATCTTTTCCACCTTCCAATTAATCTTCTCTTGCGCCCGAAAAAATCGCCGGGCGCTCTTGGGTGGGTATTAATTCTTCCTCAAATCAGCTTTTTATCTTCATTCCAAGCGCGGAGCGTCTATCTGGCAAATAATATGCGTGATATACAATATCCCAGTTTAAAAAATCTGTACGGCACATCGCCTGTTTTTACTTCAACATTTATATAAAATCAAATAAGTTCTGTTGAGGGCCTGCGAAGAATGTGTTTATTATCGGAAAAAGCGTATTAGTAAGTTAGAAACTATTTTCTGCGTTTTCCTACCCCTCAAGGGGGTACTGAAAATAGTCACGTTTACCGGGGTTACGTGTAGTCTGAAAATATTTGCAGAGGAATCTTTCAGGAACGCCCATTGAATCCGAAGTTTACAATCTGAATATCTTGATATATTGAAACATACGTTATAATTATTGTATCAATCATATCAATTTGAAATTATCAAAGGAAGCCGTTATGTTTTTTCAAACTGCCGGAATTGAGGTCTCGATCTGGGTTCCCCCTCTGGTTGCCTTTGTGATTTCCTTTTTCACATCCATGGGTGGAGTATCCGGGGCATTTCTGTTGCTCCCGTTTCAGATGTCGTTTCTCGGATATGTCAATCCGTCTGTCAGTGCAACCAATCAGCTGTTCAACATCGTAGCAATCCCAAGCGGCGTTTATCGTTACTACAAGGAAGGCCGCATGGTCTGGCCTTTGACTTGGGTAGTAGTTATCGGCACACTGCCGGGCGTTCTCATCGGCGCCATCGTTCGCGTTGCCTATCTACCAGATGCTAAAAATTTCAAACTCTTCGCTGCCGGAGTGCTGTTTTATATGGGTGTTAGAATGATTCAGGACCTGACGCTCAAAAACTCAGGCAACGCAGACAAAGCCGCCAGTGAAAAGCGATTTCAAGAACTTGTGCGAAATTATCGCAAACAAAATGATCCATCAAAAACAGCGAATCAGGAACCCCTCCCCGCCATTACAGTCACCCATTTCAATCTTAGAAGGCTGGGATATACTTTTTACGGCGAGTCTTTTGATGTTTCATTCTGGGGTATATTTGCCCTCAGCTTCATCGTTGGTATTGTTGGCGGCATCTACGGCATTGGCGGCGGATCCATTATCGCCCCTTTTTTTGTAACGTTTTTTGGACTGCCCGTTTATACCATTGCCGGCGCCGCGCTGATGGGTACCTTTATCACTTCTGTCGCAGGGGTGGCTTTTTATCAGGCCATTGCTCCATTTTATCCCAACCAGTCGGTTGCGCCTGATTGGCTTCTGGGTGTCCTGTTCGGTCTGGGCGGAATGGCCGGCATGTATCTTGGAGCACGATGTCAGAAATTTGTTCCGGCCAGGGTCATTAAGTGGATGCTTGCTTGCATTATCACCTTTACCGCCATAAAGTATGCCGCTTCATTTATCGGATATTAGTGAGTCAGATCGATTATTTTAGCTCCTTCAGCCAGACGCGCGGGTGTCATATTGTATAAACTGTCCAGCAGGGCGACCTTGAATGAGGCCGGCCCCTTTGCCTCTAACGCTGCCATCTCCGCCGCAAGACCGTAGCAAGCCAGGGCGGTCGCTGCAGCGATCAGGTAATCTCGCTCCACCGCGCAAAAGGCGCCGATAATGGCAGTGGACATGCAGCCCGTTCCTGTATTGGTGGACAGCAAGGGATGACCGTTATCCACACCAAACACCCGTTCGCCGTCGCTAAGGATATCGCGCGCACCGGTGATCGCCACCATGGTTTTGTATTGTTTGGCCAGGGTCATGGCTGTTGCCACCGGATCATCCAGGCCGCGAAGGCTTTCCACGCCTCTGACTTCCCCTCCGGCTCCGGCTATTGCGCCGATCTCGCCCGCGTTGCCCCGCAGAACCGCGACTTGCAATTCACGCAGCAATCGCAAACTGCTTTCCGTGCGCAATTTAGTTGCGCCAGCTCCGACCGGGTCGAGGACAATGGGGATCATCCGCTCATTTGATCTGCGGCCGGCAATGAGCATCGACTCTATCCATTCCGATGTAAGGGTGCCGATGTTTAATACCAATGCGCCGGCCATGCCGGCCATCTCGGCTACTTCTTGCGACGCATGAGCCATGACCGGCAATGCGCCAACGTGCAGGGTTACGTTGGCCGTATCATTCATCACCACAAGGTTTGTTATGTGGTGGACCAAAGGCCGATTGGCACGAATCAGTTCGAGCGCCTTTCCTGCTCGTTGCGCAAATTTATTTTGTTCAAATGTCATATGCCTGATCTCCTTATTGAACCGAAACAGTTAGCGAGAGGTTTTGAAGACAGTTCTAAAAATATAGTGAAGCACAAAAGTGAAAAGAATTGTCGCAAGTGTCGGGCCTGTTATGAGCTGAACCGGTTTGATAAGGTAGTAAAAGATAATACCTGCGGCAAGGGAGATCAACGCAACGGGGTCCGCCTTTTTGTTCCGCGAATCGGTTCTGAGAATGAAATAATCGGTAAGCAGAATAGATATCAGCGGGGAGAAAACGGAGCCCAGGATATACAGAAAGGAAGTATATTGCTCCATGGGGAAAAAGATTGCAAGAAGGGTCCCCAGGAGAGCGAAAACGGCTCCGGCAAGCCCTCTCTTTATCTTAGGAAAGATATTTAAAAGCGAAATTGCCGCAGAGTGAACATCCAGAAATGTTGTTGTTACGGTTGACAGGCCGATTATCATCAGGGCGATGATGCCGAGGTTTGCGGCAAGCATCATGCCTGTCGGATCAGGTGAACCGGAATAAATTCCGCCGAACATCCCAATGCCGTACATCCAGCAGCTTCCGGTGAAATACCCTGCAAACGGCGCAATCCAAGCCCCTTTTTTTGATTCCGACATGGAAGTATAATCCGCTATCAGAGGAAACCAGCTTAAGGGCATGATTATGGAAAGCTCGAATCCGGTTCCGAAAAACCCAGTACTTTTAACTTCTGAAAAGCCCGGAGTCTGCCTGAAAATAACGACAGTCAGCACAATGGTCAGAATAAGAAGAAGGAAAACAGCCGCCATGTTTAACTTTTTGAATCCCTGGAATCCTGAAATGACCCAGGTTCCTATTAAAAGCCCCATTACAACCGACTGGACTACGATGTTGTCGAAATTCCAGAGTGAAGAAGTGACCACATTGATCGCTCTTCCCCCTTCTATAATCATTATGGCCGTCCATCCGATAAGCTGCAGTATGTTTATAAAGGATATGAGATAAGATCCCTGTTTTCCGAACGATATCCGGGTAGACATTATTGACGGGAGTCTCTCCTTGAATCCAATGATCCCGGCTGATACAAGCAGGGCTGTTCCCGCAAGATGCCCCAAAATGATGGCCCATATACCTTTTGAAACTCCGAGATCGGCAAGATAACCGCCTGTAAGTATCTCTGCGACCGAAACAGCCGCTCCGAACCAGAGGAAAAAAAGGTTGGCTGATGTTAAAGATTGTTTACTTTTCATTGGATTTTCCGGCTCTTTTGTGAAAATTGAAGAAGTGATCAACAGGGCCGTGACCGTGCCCAATTTCAAGTGAATGCTCTATGGCGCCTGTTATATATGCCTTTGCATCAGTGACGGCATTAAAAAAATCGATGCCCTTCGCTATGTTTGCAGCAATTGCAGAAGAAAATGTGCAGCCTGTTCCATGGGTGTTTTTTGTTTCAATCCTCTGGCTTGTCAGTTCCTTGAAAAGAATCCCGTCGAACAAAATATCCGTTGCGAATTTACCTCCGAGATGCCCTCCTTTTACAACTACCTTTTTTGCGCCGAGTCTTAAAATCCTTGCAGCGGCACGTTTCATTTCATCCACACTTTCTATCTTCGCATCCGTCAGTGCTTCCGCTTCATAAATGTTCGGAGTAACAACCTCCGCAAGTGGAAATAAGCTCTCGACAAGAGCATCCCTCGCATCTTTTTTAAGAAGGCTGTAACCGCTTTTTGAGATCATGACAGGGTCAAGAACCACAGGAGGCAGATTGATTTTCCCAAGAGCGCCCGCAATTGTTTCAATCAGTTTTATGCCTGAAACCATACCGATTTTAACGGCATCGATACGTATATCTTCAAACAGATATATGATCTGGTCATGCACCATAACAGGATCAATCTCCTGAACACCATAAACCTTCATCGTGTTCTGAACCGTCACTGCGGTTATCACGCTCATGCCGAAGACTCCGTGAGCATGAAATGTTTTAAGATCGGCCTGGATTCCCGCACCGCCCGATGGATCCGAGCCTGCTATTGTAAGCGCTGTTCTCATATTGAATTTCCGGACGGCTTTGTAAAAAGTCATTCTGCTGTGTTGCGCTTCATCTTGCGTCATTGCGGCGTACTTGTCTGTACGCTTCATTTCTCAAGATTCGTGCGCCTTGCATACTGAGTTTTTTACTTTGCCGTCAAATAGTAAAAAAACGTTCGTCCGATAGCGGCAAATCATATATCATGAACTTGAAAAACGATTTTGTTGCGTTGGGAAAACTTCGGGAAGAATAGAGGAAGGAAAGTTGCCTTCAGGGATCATATTCTCCGAGTTCCCTACGACAGCATTAACTGTATCAGGTTCAGTGGGTTTTTTCTCAGTCCCGCTGTCTCCATGCGGAACACCCCAATCGGATTTTGGCTGAAGCTTAGCAACGAAGAAATCGGAATGCAAGTTTATTTTAAGTTATTTTTTCCCGTGCTGGAATGAATCAATTTCGGGAATGCTTATTACATGCTTTCCGGTAAAAGGGAGGCATCGTCCGACCTGAAAAGAGCCTTTCAGTTTATTTGAAATTGTTTTATAAATATCAGGCCTGCAGGCAAAAAGAAGCTCATAATCTTCTCCTCCCGCAATGACAATTTCTTCCGGTTTTTTGCCATATTTTCTGCAGAATGAGACAAGGGAAGGGGCGAAGGGAGCTGACATCAGATCGAGTTCAACTGTTATTCCCGAAGCCTTTGCGATATGGCCTGCGTCGCCCGCAAGGCCGTCGCTTATATCCATGGCGCAGTCAACCCCGGCTTCGGCAAGGATTTGGGCAGCATCAAATCTTGCTGCCGGAAATTTGAATTTTAATACAAGGTCGTTAAAATAGGGATCGTTTTTTATCATGGATTCAAGGCCTGCCCGTGCAAGACCTAAAGGGCCTGTGCAGTAAAGGCCGTAGCCGGGCCTTGCATTGGAACGCTTGGGAAATATATCATCTCTTCCTGTTCCCACGGCAAAGAGATCCAGGGAAAGCTCATTTCCCGCCGATATATTTCCTCCTCCAAGCGAACATTCGTGCCTGTTTAAGCTTACGGCCACTCCTTTGTATATCTCTTCGATCATGCTGTCTGAAACATAAGTCGGGAGGGAAAGATTGATGAAAAGAGTTACCGGTCTGGCATAGCAGGCTGCAAGATCACTGAGTGTTACTTCAACCGCTTTTATTCCTACCTCCTCAGGAGTCTGCCAGCAGAGCCTGAAATGAACTCCTTCCCTCTGGGTGTCCGTTGTTACCACAGGGTATGAAACGGGAGCAAGGAGGCAAGCGTCGTCTCCCGGAGGAACTAACATGTTCAATGCCGCCGGGACGTTTTTCAAAAGCTTTCCGATAAGCCCGAATTCATCATTCCAGGAAGTGTGTAATAAAGAACGCGCCGGGCAGGAACAGGCAGAGCCGATCTTTAGCGCTGCCTGCAAAGGATCGGAAGCCCTTGAGATCGAGCTTATCACGGCAATTCCAGCCGCCTTGTGAAGAAAACAGGACTGAGCCGTTTGCGCGTTTATGCCTCCTATAGCGACAACCGGCAGGGAAACTTTTTCGGCAACAGATTGAAGGCCTGAAAGTCCGATCACCTTGTTTGCGTCTTCCTTGGTGACGGTGGTAAAAACCGGGCCTGTTCCGATATAATCACAGTCTGAAAGGCCGGTTCTACGAAGCTCGTCTGAATTTGAGACAGAGATGCCGATTACAGCTTCAGCGCCGAGGATTTTTCTCGCCACAGCAGGAGATTCGTCATCCTGCCCCAGGTGAACCCCATCGGCGGACAAAGCTTTGGCGAGAAGGACGTTGTCGTTTACTATAAACAGAACGCCGTTGCATCTGCAAAGATCCCTTATCTCTTCAGCTTCCCTGTAAAAACCCGAAGAAAAGGACTTGTTCCTGTACTGTACTATCGTTGCCCCGGCCTTGATGGCTATCTTTGCCTGTGCAAGGGGCTCGATTGCAGGCGCTTTGTCGTCTGTTATGAAATAAAAACGAAGGGCTTTTTTGAGGTCTTGTTTCAGCATATTCTCAACATCCCCGACATCTCTTTTGGAGTTAGTCCTTTAAATGTTATCCAAAGATAATCATCCATGACCGGAATTTTTCGGCAGAGCCGTTCCCGTACGATTCAAGCGTCCGGATAATCTCATTCTCCGGATTTATTTTGACTATGAGTTTCCCGTCTTTTGAAAAAAATTTATCCGCATAACATATGATCTGCTCTTCTATTGATACCGGAGTCATATCACGCGCAGGAATTGGAAGCCCGGTTTTTACAATCTCTTCAGCCGATATGCCGGTTCCCATATGCCTATCACATACAAGGGCGTGTTCCGGGAGGCCGGCTTTTTCCAGAATCTCCCGGCCAAGGAAGCCGTGGCATACGTAAGGGTGCACTCCGAAGCAGCCGAGCTGCGGTGTATTTGTTTTAAAAATTCCGATATCATGCAGCAGCGCAGCCTCTTCAATGAATTTTAAATCAGGGTTAAGATGAGGCACTTTTTTCGCAGCATCGATCGCTTTTTTAGCAACATGCTCGCCGTGCTTAAGAAGGATTTCAAATGTTTTTGAATCACGATCATAGTATTCGCAAAGTATGTCAACCGGGTTGATTGAAAGTTTCTGCAGCATGTAAAATATCCGTTACCTTATGTTTAAGCCTTTCGCAAGAGAAGGACGCCCTCTATGAAGGGATCTATCGCCCCGTCAAGAACGCTGCTAACATTTCCTGTTTCAAGATTTGTCCTGTGATCCTTTATCATCTGGTAAGGATGCAGCACATATGACCTTATCTGGCTCCCCCAGGCTATATCTTCCTTGTTGTCGTGCATCTCCTGCATTTTATCATCCTGCTTCTGCTTCTCAAGCTGATACAGGCGGGATTTGAGAACGGACATCGCCATCTCCTTGTTTCTGTGCTGGGATCTTTCCTGCTGGCACTGGACGACTATTCCTGTCGGAGCGTGCGTAATCCTGACAGCGCTGCTTGTTTTGTTGACGTGCTGACCGCCGGCGCCGCTTGCCCTGAAGACATCTATCCTGAGATCCTTCTCGTCGATATCGATTTCTATATTGTTATCCAGTTCAGGATATACGAATACCGAAGCAAAGGAAGTGTGCCTCTTCCCGTTTGCATTGAAAGGGGAAATTCTTACAAGCCGGTGAACCCCTTTTTCTGTTTTCAAATATCCGTAGGCATATTCGCCCTCGGCGGTGAAAGTCACGCTTTTGATTCCCGCCTCATCACCGGGCTGAAAATCGATAAGGGTAAACTTGTAGCCCTTTCTTTCAACCCATCTCGCGTACATCCTGAAAAGTATCTCGGCCCAGTCCTGAGCCTCGGTTCCTCCAGCCCCTGCGTTGATCGAAACTATGGCATTGTTCTGGTCGTCTTCACCGTCGAGCATGAGGACAAGGGAGTATTTTTTTATTTTTTCTCTGATAGTCTGAAGCTGACGGGAGACCTCTTCAATGGCTTTTGAGTCGGATTCTTCAATTGCCAGATTAAACAGGATTTCGATCTCTTCAAAATCGATGGTCAGCTTCCTGAAATTTTCTATTTTGCCCGAAAGGAGGGTTCTTTCCTTAAGAAACGGTGTCGCCTTCTCATGGCTTTCCCAGAAATTGTCTTTCGAGATAAGAAATTCTATTTCTTCTAATCTTTTTTCCTTGTTGTCGAAGTC
>Ga0268280_1001846_pt1 | contig 13264 bp, 17 predicted proteins | sample saktaG_9_FD_190139 | JGI IMG/M metagenome (GOLD analysis project Ga0268280, IMG submission 190139) | Saline water microbial communities from Sakinaw Lake, British Columbia, Canada - sak_2011_5_24_40m | ecosystem: Environmental > Aquatic > Non-marine Saline and Alkaline > Saline ...
TTCTTGCCCTTAGAAGTTAATTGATAAATGCGATTATAGGGGTCAGAAGGGTTTAGACACTTTATCAAATCTTTCTTCTTAAAATCGCTTAGATGTCTGCTAACCTCTCTTAAGCTGAGATTAGTATTTGATTTCTCATTCAGTTCTTTCCTAACTTTATTCGATAAAAAGGAGTTTTCAGGGATTTTTAGAAAAAGTTCCTTTCTTTGAGAGCCTCTTATCAGCCAAATAATGTCCTTATTCATAGACATTAGGTAGACAAATGATTTTATAGCAGAGATTGACAACAGATAGACAAATTTATAAATCAGCCAAATATTATTAAAAAATGAAAAAGCAAACTGTGATAAAAATAAAAGAAAAATATGAGAAGCTGGTTAGATTTGGGATTAATCACGGACTCAGGTTAACACCCCTTAGAAAAATTAATAGGGCAATTCATTCTGTTTTAAGGAAATCAACAGATAAATTTAAGGAATCTAAAGTTAAGATAGGGAATAATACTATCTATTTGGATTCTAATGATTCTTTAGGTCTATCAATGAACACAAATTTTGAACCTGCAGAAACTGAACTAATAAGGAAGACCGTAAAAGAAGGCGACATAGTTTTAGATATAGGGGCGAATATTGGAGTTTATACTGTTATGATTGCTGAAATTGTTGGAGAGAAAGGGAAGGTCTACGCATTTGAGCCAGACCCAACAAATTTTGCTATCTTGAAAAAGAATGTAGAGATTAATGGATATAAGAATGTTATACTAATTGATAAGGCAGTTTCAAGTAAAAAAGGAAAACTAAAGCTATTTTTATGTGAGGAAAACACGGGAGACCATAAAATTTATGACTCTAAGGAAAATAGAAAATTTGTTGAAATAGAAAGCATAAGATTAGATGATTATTTTAGCGATTATAAAGGAAAAATAGACTTTATTAAAATGGATGTTGAAGGTTCGGAACCAGGAGTCATAAATGGGGCTTCAAAAATACTAACAAAAAATACTCATCTCAAAATAGTTACTGAATTTTACCCTATGTTAATAGAAGAATACGGATATTCTTATGAACAATATTTGAAAGATATTTTCAAATTGGGATTTTCAGTTTATGATATTGAAGGCGATAAGAATAGAATTCAAGAAAAAAGCTTTAAAGATTTATTTAAGAAGATAAATCCTTCTTTAGGAAATGGGACTAATTTATTCTGTGTAAGGGCTAACTAAATAATCATAAATTATTTTTTATCTTAAAACTTTTTGAATAATAGACTTGCTTGATAACCTTTTTCTTACATTCTCTGTGAGGTAAAATGGCTTATTGTCTGAAGCATTTTGCTTCATTGCGTGAAGAGTTCCTTTAGAGAACCCTGAATCTTTCCATTTCTTATAAGAGATATTAGAAATTAAATTCCTTATCTCTTCAGTATCCTTTCTCTCAATTTCAAATTCAGGTTTAGTGAAATCAATTTTTCTCTTTAATCCTAAGAAATAGTGGGCAAGTTCTCTAATCTGAGTAATCAAGACATAGCTCCAAGAATAAAGCTGTCCCTTGTATTTCACTTTTTTATTGAATTGGAGATTGATTTCTTCTATAATCTTCTTAGCTCCTGAAGACTTGAGCCTCAAATTATAATTCTCTGTTCTGATAAAATCTTTGCTGTTAAGCTTACTCTTTTCAATAGCTGAAATAATCGCAATATCAATCAGGAATCTAAACGGCTCTTGCATATCATAGGCTAAGCTGTTACATCCTATTTTCATTTCATGTAGAAATCCAACATGAACATCTAATCCTGCAGAGTTGATTGCACGAATACATTCAGCTTCTAAAATGGAATAACCATAGTTTAGCATACAATTAACATAATCTCCTGCTCCGAATGGCTTCTTTACGGTCTTCCTGCCATCAAATTCAAGCTTCTCAGGGATTATCTTAGCTAATTGACCCCAATACTTCTTGGCTACTCTTGCTTCTGCCATCATTACCTCATTTAAACTAAGAGAATCCTCTAATCTTTCTTCTTCAATTGAAAAGTCATATTCAATATCGGCGTATTTTAATTTAAGCCATTCAAGAACTGCCTTTGTTCTTTCAATCTTTCCTCTGATTAAATCTTGAGCAATTTCAAGTCTGAGATTATTATCTCTATAAGAAGAGTATTGAGCAAATTTTGTTTTGACTTGAACACTTTCAGGCGGAGTGATTACTGTAAGCAGTTTTCCATTCCAGTCAAGAAGAGTTATAGCTACTCCATGTTTTACAAGCCATCTGATAGACTCAATACTTATTTCTCCAGTTCTTCCATAAACTACAATATTATCAATGTCTATTTTCTTTGGAGAGAAAACATATTGTTTAGGTTCAATGTCATCCGCATATCTGCCGTCCGTTATGTGCAACTTTGCTTTTTCTACTCGAAAGTTCATTCCATAGCCGTTAAGCAATAAAAGTTTCATTTTTTCAATCTCCCAAGAATATCTTCATAAGCAATAATTTTTCTATGATATTTTTTAAGATTATTCTGAGCAGAGTCTCTCACATTAAACATGACTTTACTCTGAGAATCGCTAAGGGTCTTTTGGAATTTAAATAATTCTGTTTGATGGCTTATGACTATATTTGCGACAGACCAAAATTTATATCCTGAATCTCTCATTAAGTCATAATCATATCCTTTCTTTACATCGGCTTTGAGAAACTCAATTACTTTAGGATTATTCATAATTCCCAACATCCAAATAAGATGATATTTTGTATTCTTGTCTAACTTTTTATTTTTTTCGAGAAGTTCAATCATTTTCTTCTGAAAATTTTCTAAATCATCTGGAAATTTCAGCTTATCAAAATTATAATGAAGAATTCGAGCAACTTTTTCATACACTTTATGCTCGGGATTTGATAATAACTCTACAAGAATATTGAGCTGATTAGAATTAAACTTAACAGTTCTAAGTGATTCTATTTCTATAAGGGCATTTTCTCTTTCCTTTGAATTTTTACTTCCTAATGCTTCTAAAACTGCTTGACAATGCAGATGATATTTCTTTGTCTCAGGAAGAGCCAAGTAAGTATTTCTCTTATCTTCAATCTTAATTCCGAAAGATTTGAAATCTGAATCGTCAAGGTCTTCAATAATTCCCTTACTTCTCAATCTGTCAAGATAGCGAATAATTGTAGACCTTCCAGAAGGTTTAGTCCTTTGAAGAATTTTGAATACTTGCTCCACTACATCATCTTTTATGAGATAGCTATTTCTTTCTAAGACTCTTATTATTTCTTTCTCTATGTCTGTTCTGAATGTTCGTGCCATTTTAGGGTCATTTTTTATGCTAAAAAGTGCATATCACTATAGCATAATGTATATCTCATTATATATCACTTTATATTTAAACCTTTGTATACCCTGAAGTATATGAAAAACGAGAGAAGATTGTTAATAACTCTTCCTGAAAATCTAAGGAGAGTGGTGAAGGAATCGGCTAAGCATAGAGGGTGTTCTCAAGCCGAAGTAATTCGGAGTTCTTTATATAGAAATTTAGGGGATTTTATTGACAAAGACAACAAGGTCAATTTCATTCCCGCTAAGAAAAAAGAAGAAGAAATAAATTTTGAGGAGTTGGAACTATGACTGAAAAAACAAGTGTTACAGATGAAGAAAAAGCTTTTTTGAAAAGTCAGCTTAATGAGTTTAGAACAAAAAAACAACAGCCTCAAGAACCAAAAGAACTTGAAATAGAGCTTGACTTAAAAGAAGTCGAACCAGAAATTATTGAAGAACATGAGCCTGAAAATCAATGTTCAAATTGTGGGTATAAATTTGATGGAAGATTAGAGACTTGTCCAAAATGTAAAGTCGAATTTGATTGGGATTAACATGGAATTCTCTAAAAAATATCCTACATTTAGCAAATGGCTTAAAAGAGCTGATAAAAATTCTGCATATACTCGAAGAATAGCTAAACTGCATAAGCTTGAACCTGATTTAACACTTAATGAAATAAGCAAATCAAGAATTTCTGATTTTGATTTATCAAGGAAGAGATGGTCTCGATTAACACCTCAAGAAAAAACAAGAAGAAACCTCTCATTAGAAGTTCTAAGAAGAATAAGGCATGGCGATTCTCTTGCAGTCTCATGCGAAGAAGCAGGAATAAGCGAGAAAGAAGCGATAAAATATCTTAGAAGCTATCTTTACAAAAAGAAAGGAAGATGGATTCCAAAGAAACATGACTCTATTGAAAGAGCAATGCAGATTTATGAGAATGGAGAGATAAGAGCAATAGTAATCAGAGGCTCAAAAAACTCTGCAGTTATTGGAGAATATTACAATGCAGTAAAAAATTATCTTGTCTCTGGAGACCCAAGTTTTCTAAAACCTTTCAAGAGAAAAATAATTATTGACGCCTATGGCAACAAGCATAAGCTTGAAACAGACCCCGATAAAATAAGAGATATTGAGGAATCTAAAGAAGAAGCAGAATTCTTTGAGGTGTATTCAGATGAATGAGCCATTAACAAAATATCTTGCCAATCAGGGAAAAGCTATTGATGAAAGAAAAACAAAAAAGCTTCCAATCAAAGAGGGATTAGATAGAGTAGAAAAACATCATATTCAAGGAAAACAAAATTCTGATTTTGAAATTCCTTTATGTTTAGCTTGTCATGATTTTATTACCGCAAGACAGAATTCTCTTTCTGTAGAAGAAAGGAAGAATAAACAACTGATGGCTCTTAAGAGTGTTATTGGCTTAAATGAATTAGCTTGTCAGCATTTGAGAGAAATAACGGTAAAAATAGAGGAAGAACATGACAAGAAGCCAGATAGCAATTAGGAGCTATAGTCGAGAAGCTAATAAAAAAGAAAAACCAATATTCCCTATTAAAGAAGAACTACTTGAGCATAAACGACTGCTGATTTTTGATACTGAAACAACTGATGACTCTTTTCAAAATCTAAAGTTGGGGTCATTCATTGTTATTGATGATGGAAAAGAAATATTGAAAGCGATATTTTATTCTCCTGAAAATGTTTTTGGCAATGAAGAAACTATTCTTAAGCAGTATTGCAAGGAAAATAATCTCTATCTATTTACAACAAAAGACTTTATTGAAAGAATATTCTATCCTGAGATGATTGAAGCTCAGGCTTTATGTATTGGATTTAATCTTCCTTTTGATTTAAGCAGACTGGCAATTCATTTCGGAGAAGGAAGATATTCTCATAAAGACCGATTCTCAATTCAGATTTCGGAGAATAAATTTAATCCAAGAATTAAAATAAAACATATTGATTCAACAATGAGTTTTATCAGTTTTGGAAGGAATAACAAACAGTTCAAGGGTCATTTTTTAGATTTGAAGACTCTTGCTTCAATATTCAGCGATAACAAGCACATAAGCCTAAAGAAATCAGGAGACTTCTTTGGATGTAATGCTCTCAAAGGAGAAGCTGAAGAGCATGGTAAAATAACTTCCCAGTATATTCAGTATAATCTTCAGGATGTAAATGCAACTTACGAATTGTATCTAAAAATCTTAGAGCATTATAAGATGTATGGAATAAAAGCTCCAATAACAAAAGTTTATTCTTCTGCAACATTAGGAAAATATGCCCTAAAGCAGATGGGAATTCAGCCATTGTCAAGAATAAATACAAAAGTAAATGCAAAGGTCAAAGGTCAATTAATGTCGGGATATTTTGGCGGAAGATGTGAAGTTAAAATAAGAAAAACTCCCGTTGAAGTTTCTGTTCTTGATTTTTTAAGTATGTATCCTTCTCTCACAATCATTATGGGGTTGTGGGAGTTTATTATCGCTAAGAATATTGAAGAAGAAGATGTTACAAATCAAACAATAGCCTTTCTTCAAAGTCTAAAATTAGAAGACCTTAGAAATAGAGACTTATGGAAAACTTTTAATATTCTTGTAGAGCTTGAGCCTGATGGAGATGTTCTCCCCGTAAGGTCGAACTATCATGAAAAAGCTCATGTGCTTAATGTTGGATTAAATTATATTGAATATAAGGGTTCTCTTTTTTATGCTCTTCCCGATGTAATCAACTCATTGTTAGTAACTAAAAAGATACCAAAAATAAAACGGGCAATTAAGTTCATTCCAATAGATAAACAAGACAATCTGCAGAAAGCAAATATTTTAGGTCTTGAAATAGACCCTAACAAAGACAATTTCATAAAACTACTGATAGAAAAGAGGCAAGAATTCAAACAACTAAGAGATACTTTTCAAAAAGGCTCTGAAGATTATAAAAGATTAGATGGAATTCAGAGAGCCTTGAAGATTCTCGCTAACTCTATGACCTATGGCATATTCATTGAAGTAAGAACAAAAGAAAAGAGTTCTGATATCATAGTTTATAGTCAAAATGAATTTTTTGCGAAACAGAAAGCAGAAGAGGAAGGCAAGTTCTTTAATCCTTTAATTGCAGTCATGCAAGTCGCAGGAGCAAGGCTCTTGTTGGGGATGTGTGAAAGATATATTCAAGAAAAAGATTCGACTCATGTTTATATGGATACTGATAGCTGTTATGTTCCATCTAATTTTGCTTTTGAATTAAGAGATTTCTTTAAGCCATTAAATCCATATTCTTTTGAGGCTGATTTCTTTAAGATAGAAAAAGAGAGACTGCTGTTTTATGGAATAAGCTCTAAGAGGTATGTTTTATATAAACTTCAAGACAAAAACATTATGGTAGTTGATTATAAGCTTCATGGCTTAGGTCATCTGCTTAATCCATACAATAATGGTGTCGAATGGCAGAAACAGATATGGGAAGACATTCTAAAATTGCATTATGGATTTATAACTCAGCAAGACATTATAGAAAAATATTCTAATTTTTATGCCCTGACTAAACTCGCAGTATCAACTCCAACAGTTTACAAAAGATTCAACGCTTTTAATAAAAATAAACCTCTAAAAGAACAAATTAAACCTTTTAATTTTTTCCTCGTAGGTCAAGGCAATAAAAATATCATTAAGCCAATGGCTTCATATTCAAAAAATGCACAAGAGTCTGTTTTTAAACCATTTATTGATTACAAATCAGGAAAAATTCTCAAAGGGTTAGAATACTGGAAGAGTCTTGCAGATATAATCTTTGAATATGCAAATCATCCTGAATCAAAATTCCTGAATGGTTCACAGAATGGAAGACTTGAAAGAAGACATCTTAAAGATGGAGAGATTAAAGTAATCGGAAAAGAAACTAAGAATATTGAAGAGCAGTCTCTGGAAATAGAAAGAGTTATTGAATATAAATCGGAAGAGGATAAGATGAAGAAAATACTTTCTATGACTATGAAGGAAGCAAAGCAGAAAAGAGTTTCAAAATCTACTCTTTGGGAAATGAAAGAAAGACTAAAAAAAGACCCCAAGAATTTTAACTGGAAGACTAAAGCTGTAAGGAAATTATTGTTTTAATAAAACCAATGGGGAAATAACAAATAAGACAGGATTAACAAAAGGAACAATACTGAAATTGCAAACAAAATCCACTTAAAGCCTATCCAACAATATTTAACATATTTGATTATTTTATTAACTGGCTCTCCGAAATCAAACTTAAATTCGAGTTTGAATAACCCGAAGAATAAATTAAGACTCAAAACAAAAATAAGGGCGATAGTTATATGATAAATAATAAAAATTGTTCTATAAGAATTTACGATATTCAAATTAAGGTTTAGGCTATCTTTACATTGAGAAGTCTCATTTACTACCCTTTTATTACATTGTTCATTAAAATCGTTTATTAGTTGAGTTTGATTTACTAACTGCCCATTGCATATTACTAAACTGCTTTCTAATTCTCCTATTCGAGCTTTTTCTTGTGAACAAGGATTTAGTATTGAAGGAAGAATACTTAAAAATCCCAAGGTAATAACTAACATTAAGAATCCTAAAAATATTTGTTCTATACCAAACTGTTGAGCTTTCTTGTTCATAATTTGATAACTCCTTTATTCTTTTTCCAATATTTGAAAAGCCTAATTCTATAGGTTCGAGTATGCGGATAATCATATAATCGATAGATTATAACTGCAGTTCGTGTTTTTGCCTGAATTTCTAAAGTATCCCAAATATCAAAGTCAAGTCCATCTTTACTTTTCCATCTTCTCTTTCCCAAGTTCTTAATTTGAATTTTACCCTCTTTAACTTTATATCCTGCACTTCTGTCTCCTTCTGGGTCATCAGCAGAAGTCTGCCCTACCTCGATTATTAACTTTTTTCCGAATAATGTCTTTAGCTTAGCTTTTTTCTTATTATTCCCAAAGAGAATTTGAAGTATCGTTTTTAGAAGTCCCATAGTGTTATCATTTCTCCCATTTTATTCCAAATTTCTTTTCCTTAAAAAAATCAATAACTCTTTTAGGCATACCCAGTTCGGAAGCAAAATCTTCAATTTTCTTTAGCCTATCTTTTTTATTTATGCCTGTCTTCAATAGAGTGGTATTCATAAGTTCTAATCTTTGAAGATTATAATAATCACTAATTACCTCATCTTCTGTTAGTTCATTCTTTTCTTTTTTCTTTTTGAACAAATTGAATAGTCCCATTTTCTATTTCTCCAAAAGCTTCTCAACAGAGATAAGCCATTTTTCTCTTATTTTATCTTCACCTTTTTTTAAGGGTCTTCTCATATCTTTATTTTTCTTAACTCGTTCATAATACTCTTTAATTGTCCAAGGAAATATTTTTTTTCCAAAATCTTCCCAGCCCTTCTCATATTTTAACCTATCTTCAACTACATAAGTATAAGTTACAAGTCTATCATATGCTTTCAGCATAGGTTTACCATCTTTCATAAAAATATCAAAAAGGGGTGGAATCTCTGGAAGACCATAATAGTCCTCGAGGAACTTAGAAGCATTAAATAAATAAAAAAAGTCCCAATATAAACCTTTTATTGAATATTTCTCTTTTTTATTAGGGGTTAGAATGAACGAAGTTGTTTCTTCATCAAACCCTATTTTAAAGTGTTTACTAAGGTTACGAGACATTAACTCTTTAGGATTTCCATAAGTCAGAACAGCATTTTTATCTAAAAATTGGTTAACTGCTCCGATGAACTCTCCTTCTTTAGTAAATAGGGTTATAGTTGAATGGAATATCTGCATAATTTCAAATGCAAGTTTTGTTTCTTGCTCAGCTCTATTTTTCTTATTGTCTGGAAAAACAAAGTGAAGTTGTAAATCTACATCGATAAAACCCTTCTCAGGAGTTCTTTCAATCTTCTTCTTAAATAGGTCAAATATGCCCATAATAGAATTACTTAGAGCTTATTTATAAACGGTTCGGAATTCGGGAGATGTAATATACCCAAGTGCTGAACGCCCCAACCGAGAATTGAACTCGGGTTTCATCCGTGACAGGGATGTGTACTAGCCACTATACGATTAGGGCAAATTAATCAATTATGAAGGTTATTTTTGATTTATAAAACTTGCGTTTGAAACATCTAGCTTGCTTCTCTTGGGTGATGGTGGTTTGGCGATGGATTTATAATACTAAAAAACCTTTATATTTTATGAAAAAAAGGGTTGTGAGATTTACTAAAACCCGCCAGGGGTTTTAACTGTGAATAAAATAAAAGGTTTAGTTAGAATTATTTTCCTCCTTATTTTACTTGATATAGTTATTCTCGGATATTTTTATCTTTGGGAAAATCCTTTTGAAGGGCCCAAATTTCTTCAAATAAGAAATAGTAATAAACTAGTTATTCCTACAAATCTAGATTTAAACTTAAGTGATGGAATAACCCAGTTTTATCCTGGATTAAGGTTCAATCATAAAGATATTTCATTTTACATAGACCCGGGTTGTGGTGACGGAAAAAAAATAAGAATGTTACAAGCATTTTTATTAATAAGTGAGGAAACAGGCGTATTAGATTTTTATCCTTTTCCTAGTGATACAGCAGATATTTTAATTGATTGCAGTGGGGCCTTGAAAAAAAGTGAAGAGAAATCATTTATAGCAGGAGAAGGAGGACCGACAAAGATACTTAATTCTACTATTTATCCCATAATAGTTCAAGGAAGAATAATACTTTACAATGAATCTTCTTGTAAGGAGCCGGTAGTAGAAGTCCATGAGCTCTTACATGTTTTAGGGTTTGAACATATAAATAATCCTGAAAGAATATTATTCCCTTATCTTGAATGTAGTCAAACCATTGACCCTAGAATTATAAAAGTAATTCAAGAACTATATTTAACAGAGGCCTTACCAGAACTTTACTTTAAAGAGATTTCAACTTCAAGAAGCGGAATTTATTTAGACTTTAATGTTTTAATCAAAAATGAGGGAATTGGTGATGCGGAAGGAGTATTATTACAAGTTTATGATGGAACTGTAGAGAGTAGAAACAAGGTGGGTTCATTTAACTTAGAAACGATAAAGATGGGAGAGGGCAAGGCCCTAGAAGTAAAGAATTTAAGAATTTCCTTCAGTTCAACTGATAAAATAATATTTGTAATAGAATCGGATAATTCAGAATACAGCTTTGAGAATAATCAAATAGGTATGGTTCTTTAGGAATAAATTTAAGAAAGTTCTTAATCGCTTTCTTCAGATTCATCTAACTCTTCAAGATCTTCTTCAATCTCTAATTCTTCATTTTCTTCTACTACTTCCACAGGTTTTATTTCTTCAGCCATTTTTATTTTTATAATCTTTATTAATAATTTTTGAATAGGAATGGTGTTTTTAAAGCTTATGTTTAGTGAATACTACGTTAATATAGTCTGTCCAATCATCAAAATTCCTTGCTACTTCAAGTTGACCGCATCTTTCAAATTGAGCCTTGCCTACTTGTCTATAGAACTCTGGACTTGGTGCACCATAGCGGTTAGTCCTATGCCACATATGGCCTTCAAAGAGCCCAAGAGAAATGAGACACTTAGAAGCAAGATGTATTCCCTGATGCTCTGTTACTTGTGGGAGAATATCTAAGTCAGATAATCTATCCTTAACAATTCTTACAACATAAATCCTTTCTTGTTCAGAACAAAAATCTGCTTTTGAAAACAAGATTATTAATTGTTGTTCAGGAGTTAATGCTAAGACTTCATGAACTTCTTCTAATTGGGTAGCTAAATTTCTTAATAAGGGCGCATTAGTAGAAAATTCCTCCCAAAAACTATTAATCCCCTTTTCCCTTTTATATCCCTCTAACATCCAATAATAAGGAAATAAGCATTTAAAAAAATTATTGTGCTAAAAAGTAAAAGAATAAAACTAAAAATAAAGATATTTAAACATTAAAAAACATCCATATCTATGCGTATTTTAAAGACAAAAAGAAGTTTTAAAAAAGAGTTCAAGCGCCAATTAAAATGGGCGATTGCTGCTGCAGTAGGTTTTACAATTGCTTATGCTTGGAGAGATGCTGTCCTTGTAAGTATGAAGGATATTATTGCTAAACTGGCTGCTTCAAACCAGGCTGCACTTACAAGTATATATTCTGCTTTAATTATAACATTCATAGGTGTTTTAATAATACTTGCTAGTTCTAGATTATTAAGAGATAAAAATTAAGAGATAAAAATTAAGAGATAAAAATTAAGAGATAAAAATTAAGAGATAAAAATTAAGAGATAAAAATTAAGAGATAAAAATTAAGAGATAAAAATTAAGAGATAAAAATTAATAGAAAATAAGAGTTGATAAAAATATTTAAAAAAAATTGAATTAAGTAAAACTACTTCTCCTTCTTTTCCTTGCTTCACTAACTTTTTTATTAACCCTAAGTACAGATAATACATAGGTCATAAAGGCTGGAATAAGATATCTAAAAAACTGATTTTTGTCATCCTTACTCATCACCTTTTTTGCATTTGAGCTTGCTTGCCATTCTTGATATAACATCACAGGAGGAATAACCCTGGCAAGAGAGTAAATCCAATCATGTTTAAATCTTTGAAAATCTTTTGAATGACCAACTTCATGTGCAAATATAGATTCAACATTACTATAATTTACTGCTGTATGTGTATAGGGATTATAATAATCAGACCTAGATAACTCAGCAAATAATTCTCCACCTAGAGTAGAAAGTAATCCTAAAGTTGCACGTGCTAAAACTGGATTTCTTTTTGTTAATTTTTCTTCTGAAAATAATCTACCTAGATCTTTTAGAGGTTCATTATGGTTTAATCTTATGGTAAGATTATCAAGAGAACTATCCTTTTCTAACATAGATAATGCTGCTCTGGCTCTATCTTTATCAGGACCCCAACCCATGTCCCAATCCCAAAAGTATGCTTTAAGAGGTAAAGAAGCAATATGACCTAGCAATCTTGAGGGGAACCAATCTTGATTTTTAGATAGAGTATATCTTGAAGTTCGTATAAAAAAATGTTTATCAAAGGGTATATCGCTTGTTTTTACTACTTTGTCATCACCCCTCTTCTGATAAGGTAAATCGGTTTTTATTACACTAATTTCTTGAGGAAGAGGATATTTTTCTGCAGTTGTTTTACCACTAGGGTTACCACCATAAATAGAATATAAAACTACCAATGTACCAATTGTTAGTACGTCTTTTAATGTTCCCCTTATTTGTCCTTCATTTTTACTCAGAAATCGCTGAGTGCCGAAACACCACTTATTTATTTTTTGTAAACATTATTTATAAACTTATCGAAAAACCTTAGCCATTTTAATAAAACATAAATAATAATTTAAATTGAAGTAAGCCTGCAACTAGGATTATTTTTATATTCTCTACCTGCCTTTTTTGCTGCAGTAAATGACCCTCGTACTGTTGGATCAACTAAACCTTCAAAACCATAGGATGAAATAATATGATGGGTATTATTTCCCAATGAGGCTAATTCTAAACCGGAATTTATTCCTGCGGCTCTTACAAGAGAAGTAAATAAAAGAGCCAAATCTTCACAATCTCCTGTTCTAAAATGTAGAGTTTCTTCTGGTGTTTGAATACCAATCATAGTATTCCTATATCTTTTATAAAAAGCTCTTGCTTTTTCTTGATGTTCTTCGGGTAAATCCCAAGAATTAATAAGCTCTAATTGATCAAATGGGTTTGGTTTATATCTCATTCTTGATTGAAAATTAAAAAAAAGAGCACCCACTTTATCTTCTATTAAAAGATCATGCCATGATTCTTGTTGACCAATAATTTCATATAAAAAGTTTAAAATCGGTTTCGAGTTAGGGTGAATATAATCATTTATTCCCGAAAGATCCGATACTGAACAAGTATGAAACCCCAATCCCTT
>Ga0268280_1001848_pt1 | contig 13260 bp, 7 predicted proteins | sample saktaG_9_FD_190139 | JGI IMG/M metagenome (GOLD analysis project Ga0268280, IMG submission 190139) | Saline water microbial communities from Sakinaw Lake, British Columbia, Canada - sak_2011_5_24_40m | ecosystem: Environmental > Aquatic > Non-marine Saline and Alkaline > Saline ...
ACCGGCTGGCTGGCGTCTGAATCCTTGACCACCCGTTATAGCTCGCCGTCTTGAGCGTCTAAACTTGCGTTTTCAAAAATTTATGAATTAATCAGGCTAACCGTCTAACGTAACTATAAATCCGGGCTCAGAACATGTCACGGGGTAGCCGGAGAACGCGGGAGGGCGAGGGGGAAGCCGCCGCTCAAATGTTCTTGAGGCTTACGGACGGGCTTTCGCGGGCGGCCCGGATCGTGATCCGGGCGATGCACAGCAGGGCGATGACGAGCACGACCGCCACGGCCGCGGCGAACACGCCGGCGCCCAGACCGGTCCGATAGTAATAACCCTGCAGCCAGCGGCGGCCGAAGGCGTACGACACGGGCAGGGCCAGCAGACCGGCGACGCCGATCAGGACGAACAGGTCACGGGCGAGCAGGCCCATAATGCCGGAGACCCGCGCGCCCAGGACCTTGCGGATCCCAATCTCCTTTCTCTTCCGCTCGACGACGAAGGAGATCAGGCCGAACAGCCCGACCGAGGCGACCAGGATCGCCACCACGGCGAAGCCGGTCAGTAGCCCGCCAAGCCTGTCCTCGCTCTCGTACAGCCGGTCGTAGATGTCCTCCATGGCCGCGTAGTCGTAGGTGAAGTCCGGGACCTGCCGCCGGATCGTCGACTCGATGAAGGCGATCGTCTCTCGTACGCGGCGGCCCGACGTCTTCACGAACAGCCAGCTGACCCTCTCGGGCCGGTGGAGGAACATGAGCGGCCCCACCTTCGACCGGAACGAGGTGTAGAGGATGTCCTTGACCACGCCGATGATCCGCATCGGCTCCCCGCTTTCCCGGCCGATCCTCTTGCCGACCGGGTCGGTCAGCCCGGCCATCCGGGCGGCGGTCTCGTTGATGACGGCCTGGTTCTGGACGTCGCCGACGGCGTCCGGCGAGAAGCCCCGGCCCGCGACGAAGGTCAGGCCGAACAGGTCGAAGTAGCCGGGGTCCACGAAATAGTTGGTGACCTGGGGGACTTCGACCATCTCCCCGGAATCGCTCTCGACCATGAAATTGTTCATCTCCACGGCCCGGACAGGGGCCACGTTGCAGACGGCGGCGGCCCGGACGTCGGGATTCCGGAGAAGCTCGGTCTCGATTTCCCGGTAGCGGGTCCGGCTGTCCGTCTCCCAGAGCCGCAGGGCCAGGACGTTCTTGCGGTCGTAGCCCACGTCCGCTGTCCGGATGTAGTCCAGCTGCTTCCGGATGATCAGCGTCCCGGCCACCAGCGTGAGAGTGGCGAAGAACTGGAAGGCGACCAGGGCGTTGCGGAGGACAAGCCGCCTTCCGCCCTCGCGGGCGCCGAACGCGCTCCGGAAGATGTTCGCCGGCTTCATTGACGACAGGACGAGCGCGGGGTAGGCGCCGGAGAGGAGGCCTACGGCGAGGCCCAACCCCAGGATCCAGAGCCAGGCCGACGGTTTGGCGAGGGTGTCCGCGGGCAGACGGATGCCGGTCAGGCCGTTGAAGACCGGCAGCAGCGCCTGGACGAGGACGAGGGAGAGCAGGAGGCTTGCCGCGGCCAGGATGCCGGCCTCGCCCATGAACTGGGCGACCAGCTGGCGCCGGTCGGCCCCGAAGGTCTTCCGGACGCCGACCTCGCGGCCCCGGGCCGTCGCCCGGGCCGTCGCCAGGTTGACGTAGTTGATGCAGGCCACGGCCAGGATGAGCCCGGCGACGGCCATGAGGAGACGGACGAACGCCCGGTCCACCGTCCGCCAGTAGGGGATGTGGACGTCCGTCTCGTAGTGCAGGTTCCGGAGCGGCACGAGGAAATACACCCGCTTCTGGTCGCGCGCCGGGTGGTGGGTGCGGATGACGGACTGCAGCCCGGCCTCGAAGGCGGCCGGATCGACCCCTTTCCGAAGCTGAACGTAGTTCAGATAGTTCAGGATGCTCCAGGACGTGTCGAGGTCGTTGCGGAGTGACCCAACTGTCACGAAGGACAGGAGATAGTCGAACGCCAGATGGGAGTTCGGCGGCGGGTCCTTCATGATCCCGGTGACCTTGTATTCGCGCCCGCCGCCGTGGATGACGGCCCGACCGATCGGATCCTCCGGCCCGAAGAGCCGCTTCGCCGTGCTCTCGGTCAGAACGACGGAGAAGGGATCGGCCAGGGCGGAGACGGGATTTCCGAGGACCATGGGGAAGGAGAACATCTCGAAGAACGCCCGGTCCGCGAACAGCCCCCGGGCCAGGACGCTCTTCCGGTCATACCCCAGGGGGGCCTCGGTGGGCCAGGTGCGGACGGCGTGCTCCACCCCGGAAAACTCCCGCTCCAGGGCTGGCCCCAGGGGACCGGAGGTGGAGCTCATGCGGTTGGTCCCCATGACGTTCCACTCGGGCACGACCTGGCCGACGAGGTAGATGCGGTCCGCGTTCCGGTGGAAGGAGTCGTAGCCCAGCTCGTACCGGGTGAAGAGCATCAGCAGGATGAAGCAGGTCATCCCCACGACCAGGCTGAAGATGCTGATGGCGGCGTAGCTCTTTTGCTTTCTTAGGATCCGGAGCGCGGATCGCAGGTAATTTCCGAACATGCTCGGCCTCCGTTCTCAGTCTCCCGGCCCCCACCTGGGGCCGGCGGCGGCTTTCGCAATCTAAGATGCGTGGCCGGGGAGAAAGGTTGCCGAAATCTCGAGGCGGTCAACAATGGACTTGCATATTCAAAAAGCTGCCGACAGAATGAGCGAGAAACGGGGTGCGGGTCACAAACGGCCTGGCTAAGGCCATTCATGGTTTGGCCCACGGGGGGATCTGGCCGTCCCGATGAAGCCGGAAGGTCAACTGGTGGGCGAGACAGGATTTGAACCTCTGCCTTCACCCGTGTGCAGGAAGCGGCGGAAAAATCTAACGTGCAGAAAATAATAGAGTACCGTTGAATAGAGGCCGCATTTGGGGCATTCTGGATTTCGATAGAGTTCGATATCTTTAGATACGTTTTGATATTCCTGGCAAATTATGGGCACAATTTGGGCACAGTTCAGCCTCTGGTCTGCCTCAGGCCATTTCCATTTCTCGGATCGAACGTTAACGCGGGTGGACGTTTTCCCGGCCCGGATAGCCTGTTCGAGCCGGTCATCCTTATGTTTTGAATGAGGGCCGGCTTCATCGGAGGTGTTGTCCGCCGGCCTATGTCTTCAACAGGTCGCTCTGACAGCGGCCGTGGAGCGGGGGTTCCTATTCGTGCCGGATCGCTGCGGCCGGATTGGCGGCGGCCGCCTTGACGGCCTGAAAGCTCGTGGTCAACAGAGCCACCGCTAGGGCCGAGGCGGAGGCCAGAAGGAACGGCCCGGCGCCGAGACGGATCCTGTAGGCGAATCCCTGCAGCCACTTTTCGGTTATGAAATAAGCCGCCGGCCAAGCGAAGAGGTTCGCCAGGAGGACCCACCGGGAAAAATCCTTCGAGAGAAGGACGACGATTTCCGAAGCCTTCGCCCCCAGGACCTTGCGGATGCCGATCTCCTTCGTCTTTTGCGCGGCGATGTAGGCGGACAGGCCGAAAAGGCCGAGGCAGGAGAGAAAGACGGCCAGGCCGACGAAGACTTTGAGGATTCGCCCCAACCGGGCTTCCGCCGCGTAGAGCCGCCCGACGGTCTCGTCCATGAACGCATAGCTGAACGGCGCATTCGGGTTGACTTCCCCCCAGACGTTCCGGATGTGGGCGATCGCCCCGGCGATATCCGTCCCCGTAACCTTGATCACGGCCGTGTCCGTCCAGCTGTCGAACCAGACGATGGCCATGGGCCCGATCTTCCGATGGAGCGACTGAAAATGAAAATTCTTGACCACTCCGACGACCTGGCTTCGTCCGAAGTTGGCCTGGAATGTCTCCCCGAACAGCGGGTTCAGTCCGAGAAAAGGAACGGCCTCTTCGTTGACGAGATAGCTCAGGCCCAGGTCGGACTCCCGGTCCCAGGAAAGGTCCCGTCCTTCGACGAGCTGGAGGCCCATGACGTCGAGGAAGTCCGGGTCGGTCTGCATGATCTTCATCGGCCTTTCCTCTCCCCGAACGTCCCAGGTGTTGGTGTTGGTCAGCTCCCCTGGGGATTGAGAGATGAACGTGACGCCCCGGATATCCGGGTTTTGGAGGAGGCGCTGCTTGAAGACGCCCTTGGTTTCGCCGAAGGTCTTCCCTTCCTTGAGCCTGGCGCGCAGGACCTGGGGGGATTCCTTGAGCTCGCCCTTCAAGGGAACGAGAAGGACCTGCTCCTGGTTGAATCCGAGGCCCTGGGAGACGAGATAGTCGAATTGCCCAAGGACGACGAGCGCGCCGATCGTCAGGAACGTTGCCACGGCGAACTGGAAAACGGTCAGAACCGTCCGGAACGAAGCTCCGCGTCCCGGCCGGCCGAGTCTCCCCCTCATAAGAGCGACAGGCTCGAGAGAGGACAGATAGAGGGCCGGACCGAGCCCCGATGCCAGGGCCGTGAACAGGAAAACGGCAAGGATACCGCCGAGCCATAGGCCGGCCGTCCAATCGATCTCCAGGGGCTCTCCCGTCAGTCTGGCGAAGGATGGGAGCAGCGCGGCGACGAGGACGAGGGCCAGGGCCAGGGAAGCCAAGACCGTGAGCGACGTTTCGCCCAGGAATTGGACGACGAGGTTTTTCCGGACGGCGCCCGCCGCTTTCCGGACGCTGATTTCTTTGGCCCTTGATGACGATCGAGCCGTGACCAGGTTGATGAAATTAACACAGGCGATGAGGAGGATCAGAACGGCCACGGCCGAGAAAAGGATGACGAGGGGCATGTTTCCGTGCTTGACCCCCTTCTCCCTTACGGCCGCATCCCGGGTGAAATAGATGTCCCGAAACGGACGGAGGCTGAATTTGCGGGGTCCGTCGCCTCCCCGGATGGCGTTGATGGCCGCAGCGAGTTTCTCTGTGAGCGCGGCCGCGTTCGTTTGAGGCCGGAGGAGAAGGTAGGTCGGAAAGTTGTCGTTATGCTCGCTGAGGAAAGTCGGCCGCCGCTTGAGAGCGGGCAGGCTTTTAAAGGGGCCCATCGCCCGCCATTCGAGATGAAAGTCATCGGGGTCTTCGACGATCCCGGTGACAGTGAAGGGGAAGGTGTTGTCGAGAACAACGGTCTGGCCCATCGGATCCTCGGGTCCGAACAGTCTCTCGGCCTCGCTTCGGGAAAGGACGAGCGAATACGGGTCCGCGAAGGCCGAATCAGGACTTCCGCGGAGAAACGTGAATGCGAAGACATCGAAAACCGCGTCGTCGGCGAAAACGAGTTCCCTCGAATCGAAGAGTTTGTCCCCGACCCGAAAGACCGGTTTTTCCCAGGAGCTGAATTGGACGAATTTTTCGACCTCCGGGAAGGTTCCGAGGACTTTCCGATACGACGTCTGAAGGTCGGCCCAGTCGCCCTCCTCCAGCCGAAAGATCCGATCCGCCTTCGGCTGGGATCTGTCCGCCTTCATCTCGCCGTCGACCCAGACAAAGATCAGCAGGGAGCAGGCCATTCCCAGGGCCAGGCCGGCGACATTGATGAGGGAAATCCCCTTGTATTTCACGATGTTCCGCCAGGCGATCGTCAGATAATTTTTCAGCATGGCCGCCTCCCACAAAATGAAATTCGTGATGAGCCCGGGGAGCGAAAGGACGAACTGGATACGGCAAGACCGGCGGGCGGACTTGGACCCCTGTCCTGCCGCCGCCTCCCCGAAGAGCTCGTCGAATTCAAAGCCGCGTCCCTCCGCGTCCTCGTGGCGGAGGAGAAACCGGATGAGCCGCCGGGTGAGATTCATGTCTCCTCCTCGAAGGCGTGTCCGGGGATGCCTTTCCACAGGGCTTTCTGGATCTCCCGGACCTCGCGGAGCGCCTCGCGCCCGTTGGGGGTCAAGTGATAGAGGACCTTGCTCCGGCCGCCCCGCCGGGCCGTGGGCCGGCTGAAGGACTTGGCGATAAAGCCCTTGCGGGTGAGCTTATCCAGAGGGACATAGATCGCGCCCAGGGTCCACTCGTACCCCGTGGCGTCAGAGACCTGGTCGCGGATGGAAATGCCGAAAGCGTTGCCCTCGAGCCTCCAGACGGCCAGGAGGATGATCTCCTCGCCCCGGGATAAGAGCTTCATTGAGCCTCCATCTACTGATATCTCTTAAATAATAATACTTATCTCCTGCCAAAAAGGTTCACGCCCGGCCAAAAAAATATCGGCTTTTCGACCGGTCATCCCCTTAAGGCTCCGGATCGACGATCGTAAACCAGCTGCCAATCGCGGAGTGGGGCACAATTTGGGCACAAAGGATAGGTAGACTATCGCGGTTGACCTGCCGTTCGACCGGTGATAACATCCGGCCATAGGAGATGGGGGACGGTGCCATGGAATGCCCGAGCTGTCAGACCGAGAACGCGGCCGATTCGCAGTTCTGCAGCAAGTGCGGGACATCGTTTGGGCCGGCGGGACTTGAGCCGGTTTCACTGACCAAGACCTTGGGGACGCCCATCCATGTCTTGAAGGCGGGGAGCCTCATCGCCGGGAAGTACCGGATCCTCGAGGAAATCGGCCGGGGCGGGATGGGGATCGTCTACAAGGCCGAGGACCTCAAGCTCAAACGGCAGGTCGCCCTGAAGTTCCTCCCCCCGCACCTCATGGACGCGTTGGACCTCAAGGACAGGTTCCTCATCGAGGCCCAAGCGGCCGCGGCGCTTTCCCACTCCAACATCTGCGTCATCTATGAGGTCGGGGAGTCCGAACAACGGCCCTACATCGCCATGGAATTCGTGGAAGGGGAGACGCTCCGGGACAAGATCAGGAAAAAGTCCTTGACGGTCGAAGAGGCACTGACCCTCGCGGGCCAGGTCGCCGCCGGTCTGGAGGAGGCCCACCAGAAGGGGGTCGTCCACCGGGACATCAAAAGCGCGAACATCATGATCACCGCCAAAGGGCAAGCTAAGGTCATGGACTTCGGGCTGGCGAAACTTCAGGGTGGGTTGTCGCTCACGAAAAGCCAGACGACGCTGGGCACCGTGCCCTACATGTCGCCCGAGCAGGCCCACGGCGGGGAGATCGACCACCGCACGGACATCTGGTCCCTTGGCGTTGTCCTCTACGAGATGCTGACGGGCGAGCTTCCATTCAAGGGAGACCGCGACCAGACGGTCATCCATGCGATCCTCAGCGGGGAGCCGAAACCGCCTTCGAAGATCACGGCCGGCTTGCCGTTCGGGGTGGATAATATCGTCCTTCGAGCCCTGGCCAAGAGGACCTCCGACCGCTACCAAAGCATGGATGAGCTTCGGCAAGACCTCGCGGCGGTCGCTGGAGGCCTCCGGCCGATCAAGGCCAGGAGAAAGGTGAGGAGACGATACTTCGGATGGAAGGCGAGCTCCATTCTCGCCTCCGGCCTGGCCGTTCTCCTCCTTCTGCTCTTCGGCTTCGACGTCGGAGGCCTGCGTCACCGGATCCTGGGGGGCGAAAGCCTCGCCGAGCCTGCGATCCGGCTGGCCGTGCTGCCGTTCGCGAACTTGTCCGGCGATCCGGAGCAGGAGTACCTCTCCGACGGCATCACGCAGGAGATGATCACCCAGCTCGGACGTCTCCATCCTCAGGCCCTGAGCGTCATCGCCCGCACCTCGGTCATGCGCTACAAGAAGGCCGAAATGCCCATCGATCAGATCGGCCGCGAGCTCGGGGTGGACTACATCCTGGAGGGCAGCGCCGGGCGTGAGGCGGGACGAGTCCGCATCGCCGTCGAGCTGATCCAAGTGACGGACCAGACGCAGCTCTGGGCCGATACCTACGAGCGCGAACTTTCGGGCATCCAGATGGTGCAGAGCCAATTGGCGCAAAGCGTGGCCAAAGCCCTGGCGGTCAAGCTGCTCCCGGCCGAGCAGGCCCGCCTGGCATCTGCCCGGACGGTCAACCCGGAGGCCTACGAGGCCTATCTCAAGGGTTTCTCCCTTTGGCAGAGGCTGGAGGCGGGCGATCTCGACGCCGCCCAGCGCTGGTTCGAGACGGCGCTCGAAAAGGACCCCTCCTATGCCCAGGCCTACGCGGGCCTCGCATGGGTCTGGCTTGCCCGCCGGCAGATGGGAATAGTGCCGTACAGCGAATCGCCCAAGGTCAAAGCGGCGGCGCTTCGGGCCTTGGAACTGGATGAAAATTCCGCGGAGGCGCATGAGGTTCTGGCTTCGTTCCTGACGTGGAGCGAATGGGATTGGGCCGGGGCCGAGACCGAGTGGGCGCGGGCCCTCGATCTCAATCCCAATGGCGCCAATGCCCACGCTTATTACGCCCATTTTCTGGCTAACAGGGGACGTGCCGCTGAGGGACTCAAGCACAGCGAGCGGGCGCTCAAGCTGGACCCGTTCAACGCGCTCTACCACGCTATGTACGCCGTGGTTTTGCAGTACCTCGGGCGCTACGACGATGGCCTCGCCGCCGCGCGCGCAGGGCTCGCAATCGATCCCAAGCAGAGGATCGCCCTCAGTCAATTCCAGAGTTATTACATCGTCAAGGGCATGCGTGACGAGCAGTTGGCCGACCAGAGGATGAGGATCGCCAAAGATCCCGAGCGCGTTGCGGCTTTCGATCGGGGTCTCGCGGAAGGCGGATACGAGGGCGCGCAGCGGGGCATCGCCGACGTCCTGGCGGCAAGGTACGAGAAATCCCAACATAACAGTGCTTTAGGCATCGCCACGCGCTATCTCGACGCCGGGGACAAGGATCGGGCCATCGCCTGGCTCTATAAGGCGTACGAGGATCATGATCAGAATTTGGCCTACCTCGGCATGCCTGACATGGATCCCTTGCATGGCGACACGCGCTTTCAGGCTTTGCTCCGCCGCATAGGCCTCCCGCTGGATATAAAGAGATAAGAGAAACCCGTATCGGCCTGTATCTTCTATAGACAAAGAAGCCTGATCTGTCTCATTCGTATCGCAGGGACTCCACCGGATTGGCCTGGGCCGCTCGCATCGTTTGAAGACTCACGGTGATCAAGGCGATGGCCAAGGTGAATAGCCCGGAGAGAATGAAAACAACGGGAGTGACCTCGGTCCGGTAGGCGAAATTCCGCAGCCAATCTTTCAGCGCGAGATAGCCGATCGGCCAGGCCGAGCACGTTGACCGCGGAATAGCCCCAACCCTTCCGCAAGTGCCGGAATGCATACTTCAGTCATTCTTGAATACGCATCCTCCGTCTTTCCAAATCGACCAAAAATCCGTATCTAGGCTCTTATGAATCTGAACTATAAATAGCATAATTGTCTAGCTTCAGTGCGTCAACTGGCCCACCCCGCTCATGTCGATCCAGAGGTGTCGGCATACTTTCTCCCGCGGGGCCCAGGCCTTCCCGCTTTCGGGTTCTTAACTCCAGCATATGGTCGGGCTATCCTCTATTTATGAGGGGAGGGGTTGTTTCTGATCAAATCCGCAGAATCGCACGCTAAGCGGCTGGAGCCCTATTACGCGCTGGCCGAAGAGCTGGACGTCCCGGTTGGCATCCATACGGGCCTCGGCCCTCCTGGAACGCCCTATCTTCCCGGTCTCCAGGGTTTCCGTGTGACCCTGGGGAATCAGAGCGGTTGAGGGACAATTTAGACCCGTTGACCCGCACCCCGTCTTTTGGTTCCCCGATCATCTCAATTATTGCAGGGGGAGATCTTTTTCGTCGGATAGACCCGTTCCCAGGAATCTCCGCACCTCCGGGGAGGACGTTTCCACCCGGGCCTCCCCCTTCTTCAGTCTGAATAGCCGGCTGTCGGCGACGACCAGGTTGAAATGCGTGTAATCGGAGTAGTGGATTTCGCCCGGTGGGTTCACCTCCACCTCGGACGAAGGCCAGTATCTTGCCTGGACCCGGGCCACGAGTGAGACGAGCGGCACAATCAGGGCCTCCCCTTCGAGAATCATCCCCGTCGCCTCGACGAAGCAGGAAATGCTCTCCCCGGCTCCAAGCGAGTCTCTCTGCACGGTGAAGCGCGGTCCCCAAGCCCCCCGTCCCAAACCATCAATGATAAGGAGGTCCAATGGGACGGCATCGGAGAATCCCTCGGCCCGATAGGCGAACGATTCGAGAAGCGGAATCTCCCCGCCCGTCGTGTTGTCGAGCAAAGCCCTCGGGAGGAAGAACGCGAACTCCAGACCCTCGACGGGCTCGGAATGGGTGTTCCTCAAAGTGAGGCGGCAGGTCAGAGTCACGGACTCCGATCCGTTTCCCACGTCCCTCACTGTCGCCTCGTACGCGGTATCGACGTGAATGTCGCCGAAGCTCATCCCCTCGCGTGTGTGGAACATGTCGGGAGGACCGAGCCACGTCGTGGCATGGATGGCTACGCCATCGTTCGCTTCGAGTTCAATATGTGACCAGCGAAGCACCGCCTCCTCGCCCTCGAGGATGGTTTCAGGCCCTTCAAGGACGCGCGGCTCGGGAGCCGGGAAACCCTCCGGGATGAAAACGGGCAGGCCCATCCTGGCCCGTGTCCCGAACTCGGGCCAGAACGCCCCCTTTCGGACGTTCGGCTCGGCGAGCCTCCATGTCACCCCGCAGGTCGCCGCGGCGCCGGGTCCGGCCGCTAAGAGGATGCTCCGGTTCAGGACGGGAATGAGATTCCGCGTTTGAGGTACGTCGCGTTCGACGACCCAGATGTCAGGTTCGACCCGATGACACGCCGTGATCAACAACGCACCTAGGATAAATCCGACGCTTCCAATCGCCACCGCTCTCTTCATCGCTTCCCGGCGCCCGCGCCGGTCTAGAAAACCCCCGAGTCGCCCCAGAAGCCCCAATAGCCGTTCAATCCGGCCTCGTTATTCGTCTCGTTGTAAGCGACCGACATGGTTTTGCCTTGGAAGAGGACTTTGAACCAGAAGTTCGGGTTGGATCCCTCGGAAGTGACCATGGGGAGGTTGATCACCCCGGCGATGTAGGTCCGGGGGCCGCGTCCGATGATGGCGGCTTTGAGGGGGTCGTTGAATGTCTTACACGCGTTGACGAGGCAGACACAATTGCTGAGGCCCTTGAAAGGAGACGCGCCTCCGGAGATGTCCCCGGAGAGGATGTTCGTCCCGTTTTGGAAAAGCGTCGAGGTGTTGCCGTGGCCGACGTTGTTCCAGGCGATGAGATTGTCGTCGTTCCGGAGGTAGTCGAGGACGTTGTCTTTGCTGCTTTCGGCCGGACCGACGAGTTTCCTGGCCGTGCCGAGCGCGAGGAGAAACAGGGTGTAGACCTGGTCCGTGGCTTCCTCCGCGGTCACGACTTCGGGGTAGGCGGTGTTGGCCAACCCCTTCGACGTCGGACCCCGCGGGACCAATCCGACCGGGAATTCCTTGAGGATGGTGTGGATCGGGAGGGCCTGGTAGCTTGGATACTTGGCCGTGACCTTTTTCGTAACGCTCGTGTTGATGGACGATGGGGTTTTCGCCGTCAGGCCCGGCTTCGCCACCGCCAATTGCTTGGCGGGGACCGGCTTGGCGGCGGGCCTCGTCACCTTCTGAGCCGCCGTTCTCAACGGCTGGGCGACGGCGGTGAGCGGGGCCCTCACCTCTTTGAGGGAGTAGGCCGCCCCGCTCTGAGTGACATCCATTTCAATCGTCCGCTCTTCGGCGTACCAGATGTTCCTGTGTTCGAAGGTCAGGTGGCAGACGACCGTGCGCTCGTTGCCCCTCTGGCCCTTAAGCTCAAAGCTGCTGTGAATCCTGTAACTCTGGTTATAGAGATTTCCCAGCTTCGACTTCACGGCCTCTTCGGTGAGCTTCATAATTCCGTTGCTGTTGATGCCCGAAGTGTTCCGCATCACCGCGATCTGCGTCTGCTCCGGCAGCAAAGGCCTAAGGGAACGCCCTGATCTCACGAAGAGCTTTCCGTTCTGGATGATGATGGATTTTCCATCCTTGAGTTTCATCCCGGCCGTGCCTTTCCGTCTGACGAGCTCGACGGGATCCTCTTGCTGGAGAAGCGAGGACGCCAGGCCGAAAACGCCGAAGGCGAGGAGGAGGAGGACGGCCGTAGCCGGCAGGATGAACTTCAGGCTCTTCAATCTCTTCAACCCAAATCCATTTCCAATATCCCCTGTGTTGTTCATGATCTCATGATAACTCAGGTTATTTTCGATGGCAAGGCCACCACCGACCCGATTGCCCGAACTTCTTCCGAAACCAGGCGGTTGATCGATTCCATGACGATGTCGGGTTCGGCCCAGCCCTTGCGGTCCATGAGCTCTTTATAAGCCCTCCGGTAGAGAAGGACCGCTTCGACCCGCACGGCTCCGGCTTCAGGCGCAGCGAAAACATACTCGCTGACGTCCGGCTCGAAGGGCCTGAGCCGGGTATCCATCACGACTCGGGTCGGATTCCAGTAGGCGGCTGCCGGCGATATTTTCGTCCACGTTTCCTCGAGGAGCTTGACGAAGACTTTGCCGGGCCGTCCCGCATAACGCCCGTCCGCCGGGTCTCCGATGCCGCACCACTCCGGCAAGGTCGGGCCAGTCACGAGCTTAAGCTCCCGCCCCGTCTCGTCGACCGCTCTGACGATAAAAATCAAATGCCGCAACGGCGAATCCGTCGGGACATCGTGGCCCGCGAGGTCGTTGACGAGCTTCACATTGATCCGGATCCCGTCCGACGACCGCTCCGCATCCAAGCTCATGGTCACCGCGTTCTCGAGGAGCTTTTTATCGCGGGCCCCGGGCATTCTGTGGCTGAAAACGGTCTCTGGATCCCGTTCGAGCCCTCCTTTTTCAGGAAGGACAAAAAAATTCGCCCCCGAATTCGGCATGTGACAGTCCTGGCACGTTTTTCCGGTCTCGGCGTCGCTGTACGGGCTCCTCAGCCATTCACCGAAGGAATCGTAAACCTTCGTATCCCAGAACACCCCGAAATGGCAGGGGGCGCAGAGCTGGCTCTTCTTCTGTAACTCGGAATATGTGTCCTCGCCGGGAGCGATGTCGTCCAGCGGACCCGCGAAAAACTGGTGCCCTTCGAATGGCCTGCGGAATTCGAAGGAGAGAACGCCCGGCCTGTTCTCGAAGGGAAGTCCGGTGACCGGATCGAGCTTCACGTCCCAGATCTTGTGGCAGACGTCGCAGTTGACGCCCTCCGCTCCGACCCCGCTCACACGCGTGGGATCCGTATCGTAGGGAGCGCTCACCGCGGCCGCTGGGAGATGGCAGGCCGAGCAGTTTCCAGCGTGCTCTGGATAATCGAGCTTGTATCCGGGGCCGCGGTACGCTTCGTTCATTTCGGGCGCTAGGGGAAACGTTCCATAATCTTTCGTGTTCATA
>Ga0268280_1001849_pt1 | contig 13258 bp, 6 predicted proteins | sample saktaG_9_FD_190139 | JGI IMG/M metagenome (GOLD analysis project Ga0268280, IMG submission 190139) | Saline water microbial communities from Sakinaw Lake, British Columbia, Canada - sak_2011_5_24_40m | ecosystem: Environmental > Aquatic > Non-marine Saline and Alkaline > Saline ...
CCCCCCCCCCCCCTGGTCCATTAAATGGGGGGCAGTTCACCGGTGAACATAGACTGCTACGAGATCGTCGTTCCTAGGTCAAATAGTGAAGCCGATTTTTGGCCATGCGGTCAAAAATCAGCTTTTGGAGCTCAAATAAAGATGCTTCACAGAACCGGGAAAAATAATGGTCGTCAAACGGGAATAATAGTTGACGTTCATCACACATATCCTTTGAGCAGTTCAGGATCTCACCAATCTCACGGATAGACTTTCCCCCTTCGGCATAGAGGCGGAGCAGAACTTTCTTGGAGGGGGCCAGCCCGGAGGGAGGGCGGCCAGGCCTAGCCCTTCGAGTGATTTTCTTTCCTCCTTCAATCATGGCCACCTCTTTGGGCAAATATCGACGGAAAGGCCATCATCTTGTTCTTAGAAATTCCGCCACGGTATGCCGGTCCAGAATTTCATGATGAGCCTGGTTCTGATAGCTCTTCAGACAATCATAACAGGCGGTATCACATAAGCATTCATTGCATATCTCGAAAGTTGAATCAACTACTTGCTCCCAGTTTTCATATCCTTCTTTCACGAATCCCGCTCCTCCCGGAGCATTGTCATATAGGACTATTTCAGATCCAATTCGGCCTGTTCTGTTCGCTAACCACCGCCAAGAGACCCCAATGTCAGAGGATTCGAGCTCTAACGTCCTGCACAAACCCCGTTGTAGGGCATAGGCAAGGGTCTCCACAAGGGGCCCTGCGTCGAATGGTCGGGCTATAAGACAAAAGCTGGAAAACTCATGACCATAAGCAAGGCGCCTTGTCCATGGCTGAGTGTTCGGACATGTCGCGGTTCCCGAGAAGGATCGTAGTTTCTTATGCCTCCTCCCCGCTCTGTATCCTCGGAGAGGCTCGCTGGCTCCGCAATCGGGACAAAGCATGAACCCCTCATTATTGGGACCCAGATTGTATCGAAACAGTGATCCAGATTCTTTCAGCGCAATCTTAAATAGTCCATGAGCGGCAAATTTCTCTTCTCCAACATAGTCAATAAAATGCGTTATTGATTGCCTTTGTCTGATGAGGGTACTACGTCGATAACGTGTCACGCCCTGTGCCTCATCCACCCGAACACTAAACGCCTCAGGAGAAACGAAAGGGAAAACATATTGATCAGTAACAGTCCGTTGGCATACCTGGCATGGCCCCTTTAGCGAATCTTTAGTAAGACCCGTGCGTATCTGCTCACACGTTGGGCACTTTGAGTACCACTTTTGCTGTGGTTTGTCCCTTTTGCTTACGACGTATAGTCCTGCACTCGTATAGACCTTTTTGTGTGCGATAACCTGAGCCCCTGGTGCAAACTCCGCAATCGCCAGGCCACGATCGCGGCTAAGCTCAACATCCGAATCCCCAGACCAACGACTTCTTCCGGTCTCCAGTGATACGACATCAAGAGGAAACGCATACCTGGGTAGAAACCCACTTTTTACGAGAGTGGATATCACATCTTGCCCCAATATGTTTTTTATGGATTGGTCAACATCCCTAACGTCTTTCCCTTGCTCATGAAGCCCCTGGCGCTCATTCATTAGCGCTCGTAATTCCTCTCCAATATTACTCATGATTTCTTCATATGATTCAATCGATTTGGCTCGAGCATCATCAAAGCCGCCTGCTGCTTCCACAACACCACGCCCAGCCTCCCCATGGAAGATATCAGATTCAATTTGGTCACTGAACCAACCCCGAAAATCTATATATAAGTATTCTGGCTTCACCTGAAACCAGTCCTTTGGAATGTTTCTCCGGAACTCCAAGGGCAAAAAGGACTCAATCCGAATTTTTTGCGCTATTCTACCCAGCAGCCTCTGGTCTCTTAATGTCGCCCGCAGAAATGCCGCGAATGCTGTCGCATTGAAATGTCTCTTTGAAATTACGTTATTCCTCGTATAGACGGCAGGCACATGTACCTCGCCGGCCATTAGACGAGGAGGATCGTTCCAAGCGTCACCATCATATTTCGTCCGACGGCAGAGTGTGACGGCAACCGAATTCTTTTCCCTGCCACGTCCCGCTCGACCTACTCGCTGAACATAATTGGCGCTTGTTGGCGGCGCGTTCCTCAGAAGCACCTTTTGCAGGTCTCCGATGTTAATTCCCATTTCAAATGTCGTCGTACTACTCAAGAGATTTATGCCTTCGGCTCGAAACTCATCCTCAATATCCTTAGCCAAGTCTTTGCTGATCTGTGCGGTATGTTCTTCGGATTTCAGGGCAGAGAACCTAAGATCATTGACAGCAGCAACCCAGCGACCGACTATATTTTCTGATGGATTGAAACTTCTCTGCTCTAATGTTCCCGAACATTCTTTTCGGGGACAACAGTGTTGGACTGAATAGGCGGTTACCAATCCACAACGGCTACAAACGTATCGTTCCGCCGGTTTCAGAACGAATAAACGCTCATGATCAAGTTTCCATCTGCCCCGGTGCTCAAGCAAAATATGTCGCGAAGTCAGAAATTCCCAGATATTGCTAGCAATATCTAGGGCTTCATTATGCGAGACGCAAAGAACGCGGCATAGGTAATCTGTTATCGCACTTTCATGCTCCCCAGACGGAAGCCATCCGATGCTGTTCTTGGTATTGTCTCTTTGTTTAACATAGGCTATATCAGCTAACACTCTCCCAAAAGCTACTGCGTTTGGCTTTACGCCGTGCGGAAGCGTATTAACCTTTCTTTGCCTCACGAATTTGAGCAACGTTTGTAATAGGGCGTTCCCCTCCTCGGCGTTTAGCTTGAAGTCTCGAAATAGTTCTCCGAAATCCCTTTTCTCGTCGCCTTTCAGCTTGCACTCGACAGCAACTAAGCCGAAATCCTCGGCCGAATCACGAGCAGAGTCGGGGATTCCAAAATATGCAAACGTTTCAGCTATCCAGAGATTGCGCTTTTCTCTGGAATCCAGATCTTCGTCTGGGTATCGAGACACGGGAAGGAAAAAATCAGGGTCACATGACGATGAATTTGGGTCTGCCAAGTCGGCGAGATGTTCGCCCAATTCGACCAGAGTTGGCGCATTCGACGAACCATTAACCATCTCCACAATTTTCCGCCCCATGTCCCAACCGAATGTTTCTTCTTCGAGTAATGATGGAAAGGCTGCAGCCCGTTGACGATGGTCGGTAAAGCAAAGCAGCTTCCGCGGCAGTCTTTTCTGCTCTGTCCATGGCTTTACCTGGAAATGCGCAAAAGGGATTGCCATAGCTAATCCCATTTCATCATCTGATTCCTGAAAGCGTCGAAGCGGCTCGATGCCAGATGCATTTTTCGCCCCGCAATTGGGACATGCGGACAACAACTTCTTTTCGTTGCCAAAGAGGTTTTCGATGTCCTCTGCTCTATCGGTTACAGGACATTGTCTATGGAATACTTGAATTTTTCGAAGATGCGGTTCGGCGCATCTGCAATTATCCCCGGCTCCGGGGTCACGTTTTTTGCCACAGATAACGCACCAATCAAGTCTTGCTGGATTAAGGAACAAGTTGTATTGGTCTTCATCGTCCTCATCCGGTCGGATTTGTTCTGGAAACGGCAAATCTCCCTCAGTTGAGAAATATGACCAATAAGAATCTCCTGCCCACCCTAATTGGGTATCGAACGAGTCAAAAGAGGGCTGTATGACATTTTCGGTATCTCCGCGAAACTGAGCACGGCGAGGGCCTAAATCCTGGAGGGCGCCAAAGAGATAGCCACATTTTCTACAGGTCACAACTTCAACGAGGCGCGATTTTCGACCCCTGTGGTAACATGCTGGGCACTCACCTTCAGGAACATCTTTTTCGGTTACCCGCGATACATAAAACGCCCCTCTTCCTTCGATTCGAGCAGGACAATCCTTGCGTAAGCAAATGTGAAGCCCATCTTGTGCTCTAATGAAGTAATGAAGCCTTGTAGGAAGAAGGTCTTCGTGCGTTTGATCTGCTTTTGCAGTTACAACAAGTTCTAGGAGAGCGAATAACCCTTCTTCAGCCTTATCATTTTTGGGCCATATATCTTTTGCAGCAGCTCCCAACAAAGTCGGTTTGGAGAGTATTTCCTTTCGGAGTCGATACAGATTCTCATCGTGACTCAAGATGGCTGAAATGTCGTTAGTGTCACCTCCGATCCCCAAATGAGAAGACATGCCAACTCTATCATTTTTCTTAATCGCGCTAAGTGCACCTACATAGTCTTCTGGACTTGGGCGGATCGTTGGTTGCAGTAGTTGGGGAACGGAGGTCGTGCTAAAGATGGGATTCGGCTCAGAAAAATCTTCCCCAAAAATGTCCGTTGCATATTTCCGAACTTTCGCAAGGCTATTTTTGTCATCGGGCTTTCCGAGTGTAGCAGACGTGGCAACGCATGTTAAAGACTGTATGCCAAGGCGGTCCTTAAGACGTCGAATTAGAAAGGCGATTTCAGTAGCCTGAACTCCCCGATAAGCATGTGCTTCGTCTAAAACAAGAAACCTTAAGTTCGAATTCTCAAATATCGGAGCGTCAATTGGCCGCTCGAGGAGGTATTCAAGCATCGAGAAATTAGTTATCAAAACATGCGGCGGGTTGGATCGTATTGCCTCCCTATGGTTTAGGCGATTTGGGGTATCCTCGTTTAGTTGTTGTTGAACGCGGTCATTGATAGCTATTTCGAGCTCTCGTTGGGATAGTTGTTGGTCACGAAGCTGAATGCGATAAACATTCTTGAGCCGTTCGATATAGTCGATTTGTGTCTTGGGCGTTTGACCTGTAAACCGTGCGAAAGTAACGGCAGGGTGACGTCGGAGCATCCGGTCCCATTCTTCAAGTTGGTCATTTACGAGCGCGTTAAGGGGATAAATGATAATTGCCCTAAGACCAGGGGCCGGATCCCGGACTAAGTCATCCAGGATGGGGATTTGAAAACAAAGCGTTTTGCCGCTGCTTGTGCCAGTAGCAATTACTGCGTTCTTGTGGTCAAGAAGGAGTTTGAGCGCATCGGTCTGATGCTTCCACAAGTCACGTCCATCTAATCGGCCGCGAATGGTTTCCCTGGTCTCCTCGTGCAGGTCGAGCTCTTCGAGGGGCGAGCCAGTTGCATATACTTGAGCTTTCTCTAAGTAGGGTCCATTGACTAACTCTTCCAGAGTCAATTTGTCTTCCCAGAACACTCTCGCCTGTGCGAATTGTCTATGGAATCGGTACTTTGCCCGAAGGAATTCCTTGTATGGTAAAAAAACCTCTTTTACAAACCTCGAGCTTAGTGGCTCCATAATGCCCTCACCATTTCAACGCCGCGATTCCGCAGCTCGCTTTCCACCTTCGCCTTTGCCTCAGAGTTCCAAACCATGCGGAGGAACGGAACCTCATTGCGTTTATTTACGACTTCGATAGTTGGAAGCTCAGTATCCCACGAGAGTTTGCGGTAGATTCCCCAAAGAACGGATGGGTCTCCGCAATACTTGAGTTCGAATGAGCTGTTGTCTGGCAATCCCACTTCAGCCCGCGGTCTAGCCATCTCCCATTTGTTCCCTTTTTGAATCAAAAATCCTAAGGACTCGTACTTACGAAGGAGAGAATAAGAAAAGCACGTTTCCGGCGCGTCTGGGGCTATTACATCTCGAGCGATCAGAATATCATCCATTTTCATGGCGGGCTCGTTTAGTCCCGCCTGACAAAGGATGAACCATATCGCATATCTACCTGGCAGACTACTCCAACGTTCGTCAATTTTCTTATTAGAGCCTACCTTCTCAACTATAAAGCTATGGGAGAACTCAGGAGACTTGATGGAAAGGAACTTCTGGCCTTTAGAGTCCTTTAGCTTAACAACATCGCGAAGCCTTCTAAGATCCTTGACGGTTTTGTCCGACCTAATCTCAATGAATGGCTTATCTCCCCATCTCCATTCGAAATATTCACGATCTCCCACATCTGCGCTAATTTGTTCCCAGTGACCGCTCGCGGCGCTATCCCCTTCCCTAATTCTGAAGTTCCTGCATAATTCTTGGTAATTGTCCCTAAAGTAATCTCTCGGTATTGCAACACAAAATATGGGATATTCCTCGCATTTGACTGTGCCATCAGACATCCGACTGAAGTACGCTGATTTCTTTTGTTTCCCGAAGAAGTGCCGGACTTCAATTTTGGCTCTCGTTTTAAAACGAACTTTTTTGGTTTCTCGATTATTGCCTATTTCAATTTCGGCATATTTCCCAGTTGGCCAAAGCCGTGTGATATAAGAATTAGTTCCGTCCGAGAGCTCAAATACTTCATTAACAGTACTTCCGGCAAGGTCAAATCCCTTGATATTCAATCTTTCAACTTGTTGAGCGGAGACCAATGCATAACTTTTTAGAGGGAGTACGTCACGGTTCGAGTTGACTAATAGTCCTGCGGCCTCGACATCAAACAGCCCCCAAGGGGAAGCACCGATAAGCCGCTGATATTTAAAGTCTTCCGTGGTGCTTAAAATCAACGATATCTCACGCTGGAAGACTGCGGCGTCTAGAACCATTTCAGTCGGAGTCGATGCAGCCTGCTGTTGCCGGTTGCCAATCCGCCATATTGCCGGGAGGCGTTCCCGACTAACGCCAGGCAGTTGAACGCAGATTCTTCTTCTGCTTTCACTCCAGACTATCCTTGCACGATTCTTAAATAATGAATCAGGATTTTGGGGGCGAATAAATTCAGCAGTCTCAGGGACTTCATCAAAAAACTCATGCCGTAGAATGCTTGCACGGGCCAAATCTTCAATTGTCAGGTTACTGTCACTCCTGAGAATGTCTCGTACGTCAAGGATCTCCTGAATGAAACTGGCGGCGGCTTCCCGATTTTCTATCAGGAATCTTCCTAACCTTGGCCGATTCGGGATGCGTTTCTTAACGGCAGCAGCCCAATCAATAGATGACAACGATTTCCAATCACCTTCCCAGGAAGCCCATTCACAAATGTCTATAAACCCATCCCATAGTGAGAGGGGAACGCCAATATGCCAGATTGCAGAACCAACGAAGTCAGTCTTGCCACAATTAACAACTATTCTAAATTGATAATTTTCAAGGACTTGCCTAAAGGATCTATTGATCTGTGTTTGGCGAGAGGTAGAAGGGGGCTCCGCTCCAGGGTGTCCGGATACTGCTTCAGAAAAATAGCGCCAAAATCTCAAGTCTTCGTAACTGAAAAATGCGGTGCCACAGTATAAGACAACCAAGCACGCTGGGCATCTTTCTAAACTATTCTTCCAGTTATTCCACTCTGACCTGACCGAATCTAAAAAATCGACCCACCTCATCCGTTCTGGGACAATCGAAAGCATTGCCCCGGCCGTATTTTTTCTATTCGCCTCGAGATTAGAGACCTCACGAGTAAATTCTGTTTCCCATGTTTGTAGTGGGTAGGCCATTATTTTCCGATCCCAGTCAATTTATCACCTGGGAGACTACGACTTAAAGCATCAAGGATTGCACTCAGATTGACAACGTGCCTCGCAAGGTATCTCAGCTTAGTTTGCTCAGTCGCCCACCAGCCCGGCCAACCGATTTCGGGACCGATTCTTGATGGGCGGGACAAGTCACCCTTCTTTGTTTACTCTTTTAACAAATTGAATCGCAAGATCTAGGTCAAGTTCTCTCGACGCATATGTCTTAGATAGGAGCTGTTCTGTGAGCAAATAATCCCATTTATCGTTTAATTTGTTTTGTACAGTTGCGGCAAGTTGTTCCGGATCTGGTTGCGGATTGAGCCCAATTTCTCTGAACGTCCTTAAAACGTCATCGAGGTTAGAATCATGGATAATGATGGTTAACCCTTCGCTCTCTGCCTTAAGACCATGCCTTCTTAATATTAGTGCAAGCGCATCATTAGCCCAATCACCAAGCCAGCTAAATATGATGATATTTGTGCCTTTCAAAACGAATTTATTGCGATTAAGCTCGAGTCGGGAATAAACAGCACGAGCCTCTTCAACCTGCTGGGCTGCTACCTTGTCAAGAAAAGAAAAGGGTATGTTTCTTGATAAGATGTCACGCATCTCCTTACGTACTCGATCATGGACTTTTCCCCCCATCCCATCGAATATTGGAGGCTTGCCTCCCTTTGATGGATTGACTTCAATAACCTTGTCTTCTTGTCGACAAGAAACTACCTGCCAGCGTCTGCCCGCAAATATTATGTAGCTTCCTGGTTCTAATGGTCGAGACAGAGGGAGCGTTCCCAACATGCTGCTCTTATGTACGACTCGAAATTCCTCTTGGCTCGTAAAGGCCGCTAGAAAACTGAAATGATTGACGATACGTTCTCCTTTAGGTCCGAGCAGTAAGAGGCCGTTATTCTCCTGTACTAAAATATCCGTTCTTCCCAAGGAATGAAGAAGTTCGGAAAATTCTTTTTGCGTCAATCCCAAGAATACACCCTTTTGACATAGTACGCCCCACGCTTCTATCGCGCTAACCCCCCCGTATTGGGCAATTAAAGATAAAAGCTGCTGAATGAGCGTAGATAAATGTAGGTTATTGGTACGCGGTGGTTCAAACCACCCCCTCAACAACAGATTGATTTGCGCTATGGTTTGGATTAGTCCTTCCCGCAACTGGTCTGAGATGGAAATGTCTGGGCCCATTTCTTCTTCCAAACAATAACAACGCAATATCGCTGCTTCACCTCTTCTGCGACCAGAGCGGCCAAGTCGCTGGCGCAAGCTCGCTACAGAGGGAGCGGGACCGATCTGGGCAATGCTTTTTACCGCCCCGATATCAATCCCAAGCTCTAATGTCGTTGTCGCAATGGCGGTGGCAGGGGTATCTCCAGCTTTAAGTGCATGTTCGGTCTCTTCACGAATATCCTTAGAAAGACTACCGTGATGAGGCCAGAACTCGTTTGGAATTCCGAGCTCTTCACACGCTCGCCGGAGAAGATCAGCATATAGTTCTACTTTAGCCCGACTATTGGGGAAAACCAAATTATTGTGTCCTCTGAGTGTGGTGAACAGATCCGTCGCGATGTCATGAATTCCTTCGGATAATCCTTCCTTCGCCTTGCCTAATTTCTCTGCTTGCCTGCCAGTTGCCCCATTAATATCGGGTTGCGAAAGAGGCCTATTGTGGTAGCCTTTGACAATAAGCTTGAGTTCTGGCCCGTCCTCTTTGCTCACAACAACTCGAACTAAATCCCCTGCTCCTGGCCGCAAATACTCAGCCGCAAGCTGCATCTCACCCAAAGTCGCAGATAATCCTATTCGCGGAAATCGACGGTTAAGCGCTACCTCTATACGGTTCATTAAAGATTGGAGCTGCTTTCCTCTTTCCGTATCAATAAATGCGTGAAGTTCATCTATGACAAAATACCGTAGCGTGCTAAATACGCTTGATAGAGAGTGGCCATAGCGTATAAGCAGTCCTTCAAGTGACTCAGGCGTGATAAGTAGACAGCCGTGTGGATCCTTTAATAATCGTTTTTTTCTTCCTTGCGAAATATCCCCATGCCAAGGAATAACTGGAATTTCAAGCTGTTCGCACAGTTGATCGAGCCTTTCCCACTGATCATTAATTAACGCCTTCAGCGGGCTAACATAAATGGTTAACGGCTTCTCAGCCTGAGCTGCTAACATTTGAGTCAGAATTGGAAAAAAGACCGCTTCGGTTTTGCCGGAGGCCGTAGCAGCCGAGATAATCACATCTTGAATCCCTTCAATTATCAGCGGAATCGAATACTCTTGTATATCCCTTAGTTCAGTCCAGCCCACCTGCCAAATCCATCTCTGAATTCGCTCGTCTAATAAAAAGAATGCTGAAGAATTATTGTCAGAGCTTGAATTTTGTGAGTTCGTTGTCACTATTATCCGATCCTGACTCATCTGGTTTGCCGGGGAGTATTGATACCTTCTCTTCGTCCTTTTGAACCTCGAGTTGTCCCAATAGTCCTTTCCAATTGGCGTTGGGATTCTGTTCAATTATGGCCAGCAAATTTATGAATGCTTTAATTGTCGTCCTGGGTGTTCGGAAATAGGCATCACCTATGTGTTTTTGGCAATGCTCCATAAATGCAGGCAAAGCTTCATCAGGCAACAAGTATTTTGAACGTTCGCCATATGAATATACATCGCGAAGTTTTTCCAGCAGCACATAGCACTCTTCGGCGGAAAGTGCCGACAGACGAAGAACGGGGCCTGAGCGGTCGACTAAGCCATTCTTTGCGAAGATATTTTCTGCCAATCTACTTTGCAGTGCCGGATAGCTATAAAGGCCACGCCGTGTGTCCATGAGGAATTCAGGAGTCCCCGCCAGCAAGAACCCAGTTCCTTCAGATAGGCCCTGAAGCGAGTCATTCAATATCCTCAATATTTGCTCATAGTTCGAATTGCGAGCCTGAGTATTTGATAGCTTGTAAATATTCACTAATTCATCCAAGCAAAGGAGCAAACCTGAATAGCCAGCTAAGCGAACAAATACTGAAAACAATTTCAATTGATCATAGAAATTTTGGTCATCAATGATTGTCCGGACGCCGAGAGCCGTACGGGCATCTGTCTTGGTCGAATATTCACCTCGAAGCCATCTGATTGCATCCGCCTTGAGTTGGTCATTTCCACTTTCAAAACCCTTCCAATAACAGGCAATGACGGCAGCGAAATCGTACCCTCCAACCAATTCAGAAAGGCGTTCAAGTCGCTTGTGAATTATCGCATCAGGACCTATTCCCGAGGCTTTTGATTCCTGGACGGCAGCCGAAACGAATTTCTCGACAATACCCGGGAGGGCACCGCCATCCGGCTTTGTCCGGGTAGAAAGATTATGCATCAGCTCGGCATAGAGGGCACGCGCTTGCCCACCCGTGGCTTGCATTCGCCGGTCGGGTGTAAGGTCAACATTTGCCACAACCATCTTTTTCTCGAGGCCAATGGCTCTGACAAGATTCAGGAAAAACGTTTTCCCGGATCCATATTCTCCAATTACGAGTCTAAATATCGTGCCAGATTGCGAAATGTGTTCGATATCTTTCGTGAGAGTCTCTAATTCTCCAAAGCGACCCACTTGAATGAGATGCTGCCCGATTCGAGGGACAACTCCAGCGCGCAGGGAATTGACAAGGGCATCTCGTTCTCGGGGCTTTATTAACGTCATTTCAAAACCTCCCTTACAACCTCCGCATCCAAAAGTATGGGATCCTCGCCTTCGAACATTGGTTTCTTGAAGAGGCTATAAGACTTTTCATTGATTAGTTCGAGCGCACCATCGAGGAATATTTTTCGGTCAGTTGCGATTTCTTCGAGCTCGTTGCGGGCCCATTGGGCGCGAGTCAAGAGAATCTGTAATAGAGCGGAGTCATCCAGGCTAAGCCCGATTAAGCATTTTTTAATCTCACCGCTGTCAGCCATATCGCCTTTAGGCATTCCCGCGTCGTCAAGGGCATCTATTTCTTGACCGAATATCTTTCCAAGAATGCCAGACACACGCTCTGAGTCACGCTGCAGCAAAGCTATTTTTTCCACATCTAGCTTGAACGCAGATGAAGGGCAATGGGCTGGAGGCGAAGGGATCTTGTATCCTGCTTCACGGCCCTTAGAAACGTGGACAGTAACCGGTTCCGCTGCTGCGACATGCATTTTTGAATAGAGTGTCTGTGCCTCAAGGCCTAAGAGCTTATACAATTTCTCAAGCGAGGCAATCTCTTTGGGGTCAATCGCCGAATCTACCTGGGCAACAACGGCGAGGAAATCAGCGAGGAGCTCGCGGGCATCTACCTCAAGTTTGTCGATATACTTCCTCAACCCTGTGATCTTCGGAGGCGTAATAAGGAATAGCTCCAGAGCAGCGTTCAAACGCGCTCGTTCAACATTGTTAAGATGTGGCCATGAATCAAGTTCTCGCCTTAGCAGACTCTTCTCCACATCTGTAACGACGCCGTCCGAGAGTGCCACAGCGGCTGATAACCTCAGGGTCAGAGCGGCAGCCATATATCCATGTTTGGCAGGAGGTTTGTCTTGTTGCTTAGGAAGCCTGAAAAGCATCACTTTGTCGTCTTCTGAAGGAACTGCGCTCCCGTCTCGAATATCCGGCTGTATACCTAGGCCTGCCTCTTCGAGCACTCGACATATTTCAAGCAGCGTCGGTCTATTAGCCTCTTTCATGTATGGAAAAAAGGAACATAGTTCATTAAAGGGGATAACGCCGGGATTGCCCGAATCTGGCGAATATTGTTCTAGCTTGCTAACGGCTAAACGATACTCATCCGGCCACAGGACTAGGGGCAAGTGGAGAGATGTATTGTGATCAGTTATGCCCGCTTTTTCCTTGCCAATGGCGCGGCTAAAACCTTCTAGGCTGAAGCAGCATTCTTCTGCAATCTCTCTCAGCTTATTCAGCGGAGCCATCATGATACTGACATCTGGCAAATCAAGATCGACCCTGTAATCATTCCTGTGATAGCCAAATGTTGGGCTCGCCACGTGATGCTGGACCGTAAGCCGCGTTTTGAATTGGGGCAGAATCATGCCTGCCCCATAACGCTCAGAATACTTGTGAAGGAACAACCTTTTGAATTCTTCGGGACATCTGTAGGCCGGTGTCCTAAATCGCGTATTGGGATCTCCCATCAGCCAAACAAACGCCCAATCAGCTGGCAGGGGCTTTCCCGCCACGGAAAATTGTGCAAGGCCCAGTTTATGCTCAATGGTAAGCCTACCGCCCGCAAGAAGCGTAGGTGGTGTTTTTTCATATATGTCTTCTTCAATTTCTCGTGCTTTAAGCAGGTCGAGTAAAGAGCCGGCATATGATTGAAACGAACCGCTACCGGAATATGTCCGAAGGAGTCGTTCGATCTCCTTTTTTATTACTGGGATTTCGCCTCGCGCTTGGCTGCTTGTCTTAACATCATGCAGCACTCGACGTTCTAGCCCATAAAAATATAAGAATACATAGCCAATATCAGCACTCGGGTCATCACGGCCAGTTGATAACCATTTGAGAAAAGCCGATCTTGCTTTCGGAGACGCTCCCCAATATGTTGGCCAGTATGGTAGATTCCGAATATGACAGTCCCATTCTTCAAAATCAATTTTTAGGTTTACATCGATAAGTGCAGGCTCAGGTCCACCGCCTTCGACAGATTCAAGACCTTGACCTACATAAATCATATCGCCAATATTACTGAACCTCGCATAATAGAGTGACAATCAGGTCAAAAAGAGAGACCGGTATGATCCAAGAAGGCAAAGGCCAGGGTCCGAGAGCGACGCACTCGTTCCAGACCGTCACGAAGGGTAC
>Ga0268280_1001851_pt1 | contig 13254 bp, 9 predicted proteins | sample saktaG_9_FD_190139 | JGI IMG/M metagenome (GOLD analysis project Ga0268280, IMG submission 190139) | Saline water microbial communities from Sakinaw Lake, British Columbia, Canada - sak_2011_5_24_40m | ecosystem: Environmental > Aquatic > Non-marine Saline and Alkaline > Saline ...
TAAAAAGACCTTTAATTACAGATGATGTAACAGCTTCATTCAAATAATCAAATTCCTGTGGTAAGGCTTCATTAAAAAGTATTCTACCTACTGTTGTTTCAATAATTTTCCCCTCATGTCTAACTGATATTTTTTGTCTAATTTCTACCTTCAAAGTTTGATTTGCAGTAATTGCCTCATTAAAATCAGCAAATATTCCTTCATGGGGTGTAATTCTTGTATCTTCACTAGTCAAATAATATGCACCTAAAGCCATTTCTTTTGAAGCTGGAGTAGAAACTGGTGAACCATCAGATGGTCTTAATAAATTATGTTTAGGAAGCATTAATTCAATAGCTTCAGTTACTGCCTTTTTGGATAAAGGTACATGAACCGCCATTTGATCTCCATCAAAATCAGCATTAAATCCTGAACAAATTGCAGGATGAATTCTAATAGCACTTCCTTCAATTAAAATTGGATAAAAAGCCTGAATGCTTAATTTATGTAAAGTTGGAGCACGATTCAAAAGGACTGGATGATTTTTTGTTATTTCTTCCAAAATATCAAAAACTTCTGCTGGCCTTCTCTCAAGCATATTTTTTGCACTTCTTACGTTAGGTGCAATCGCTCTCGCAATCATTTCTCTTAAAACAAATGGTTTAAACATCTCAAGTGCCATTTCTTTTGGTAAACCACATTGATTAAGGTTAAGTTCTGGTCCAACAATAACAACGCTTCTACCTGAATAATCAACTCTTTTTCCTAAAAGATTTTGTCTAAATCTGCCTTGTTTTCCTTTCAACATATCAGAAAGACTCCTAAGAGCTAGTTTTCCACGTCCTCTTCTTACTGCTTTTCTTTGAGATGAATCAATTAAAGAATCAACTGCTTCCTGTAACATTCTTTTTTCGTTTCTTAAAATAATCTCTGGTGCTCCAAGACCAATAAGATGCTTTAATCTATTATTTCTATTAATTACTCTCCTATAAAGATCATTCAAATCACTAGTCGCAAATCTTCCACCAGAAAGTTGGACCATAGGTCTTAAGTCTGGAGGTAAAACTGGAAGCACTCTTAAAATCATGGAAGGAGGATTAATTTTTGCTCTTCTTAAACCATCAACTAACTTTAGTCTCTTAGCAAGTTTTATAAACTTTGAACCTGTCCCTTTTGTTTCATCAACTTCAGTTCTTAATTCAGCTGCAATTTTATCAATGTCGATTTTTTCCATTGCTGCTAAAACTGCTTCTGCACCCATTTTTGCAGTCATAAAACCTTCTGCTTCATATGAAGAAAGACTGTCATATTCCTCTTCTGATATTACTGATAAAGTTTTTACTGATCGAACTAATGACATTAAATTCTCAAAAAGTTGTGTGGTTTTTTCAATTGTAGAGGCTTCTTCTTCGGCCAAAGCTGCCTGCTTCTTTCTCAAATCAAGTTCAATTTCTGAAATCGCCAAACTTGATTGTTCTTGATCTTTAATCTTTTGTTTTGTCTTGTCTTTTTCCTTAATTGATTCATTGTTCAATAGCTCTTTTCTTTCAGAAAATTCTTGTTTTATTTCTTTTGATCTTTCCTCCAAATATTTCTGAAGGGTTTTTGTGGCCTCTTTTCTTTTTGCCTCATCAGTTGCAATAACTAGGTACCTGGCAAAATATATTACTTGTTCAATTGCTCTTGGAGGAATTCCTAACAGCAAAGATATTTTAGATGGAGCTCCTTTGAAAAACCAAACGTGAGCGACAGGAGTGGCCAAATTGATATGCCCCATTCTTTCTCTTCTTACTCTACTTTGGGTTACTTCGACACCACATTTATCACAAACTACACCTTTATATCTAATTCTTTTATATTTTCCACAGTAACATTCCCAATCTTTAGTAGGTCCAAATATTCTTTCATCAAAAAGTCCGTCTTTTTCGGGCTTAAGAGTTCTATAGTTAATGGTTTCAGGTTTTGTTACTTCACCACGAGACCATTTCCTGATTTCTTCAGGAGATGCAAGTTTAATAGTTAAACTCTCAAAATCTGCTAATTTTCTAAATTCTGATAATGGTTCCATATTATTTTTCTAAAGTTATCTTCTCTTCCACTTCCATATTTCCTTTGGGATTTAATAATTCTTCAGTTGCAACTACTTCTGATCCTGAAACTTTTGCAAGTTCCTCTCCTTCTTTTAATTCTTCGTCTTCATCTTCTATTTCAACAGCTCCTTTTGCTTCAATTGACAAGCCCAGTGAGTTTAACTCTCTAACTAAAACTTTAAAAGACTCAGGGATTGTTGCACCTGGAATATCAACACCTTTAACAATAGCTTCAAAAGCTTTTGCTCTCCCTACAACATCATCTGATTTTATAGTTAACATTTCTTGTAAAGTGTTTGCAGCTCTGTGTGCCTCCAATGCCCAAACTTCCATTTCTCCAAGTCTTTGGCCTCCCATTTGTGCTTTTCCACCTAAAGGCTGTTGTGTTACGAGAGAATAAGGACCTGTACTTCTGGCATGAGTTTTATCCTCAACCATATGGGTTAATTTCATTATGTATCCAATTCCGACAACGGTATCTTCCTTAAATACCTCTCCTGTTTTTCCATCCCTAAGTCTTGTTTTTCCTGAAAGAGGAAGTCCTGCTTTTTTAAGTTCTTCAGTTATTATCTCATCACCGATTCTTTCAAAAGCTGGAATAGCAGCTTTTTGATTGTCTTGCATCATAGCCCAACCCAAATGAGTTTCAAGAAGCTGTCCTAAATTCATACGGGATAAAACTGAAAGTGGTGATATAACAATATCAACCGGAGTTCCATCTTCCATATAAGGCATGTCTGCAACAGGCATAATTTTTGAAATTACTCCTTTATTTCCATGTCTACCTGCAACTTTATCACCAACTGTTACCTTTCTTATTTGGGCTATTTTAACTATTACTCTCTTTAAAATTCCTGGTCCTAATTCATCACCTTTTTCTCTATCTAAAATTTGAACATTAACAACAATACCACCTTCTCCATGAGGAACTCTTAATGAAGTATCTCTTACTTCGCGTGCTTTTTCTCCAAAAATTGCCCTTAAAAGTCTTTCTTCTGAAGTTAGTTCTGTTTCCCCTTTAGGAGCGATTTTACCAACCAATATGTCGTTTGGTCCTACTTCTGCTCCAATTACAACAATTCCATCTTCAGCAAGATTTGAAAGTTCTGTCTCTGAAACATTCGGAATGTCTCTAGTTAACTCTTCTGGGCCTAATTTTGTATCAACAACATCAGCTTCGTGTTCCTCAATGTGAATAGATGTAAGACTATCATCCTTAACTAATCTATCTGAAATTAAAATTGCGTCCTCAAATCCATAACCACCATATGAGGTATAAGCAACTACTAGGTTTCTTCCTAATGCCAATTCAGCATTATCAGCTGCAGGGCCATCAGCTAAAAGATCTCCCACTTTTACTTTTTCTCCAGGCTTAACTACTGCTCTTTGGTTATAACAAGTTGAATGTGCTGTTCTCCTAAATTTAGTAAGATGATAAACTTCCTTTTTGCCACCATCTGTAATCTCAACATCTTCGTAAGGTTTATCATCTGTTTTTTTATCAAGTTTAATTTCAATTTTTTCACTATCTACATATTCAACTTTACCTGCATGATTAGCCCTTATAACTCTTCCCATAGCTCCAGCAATTTCTTCTTCCATTCCAGTACCAACAATCGGAGCATCTGGGTTAACTAAGGGGACAGCTTGGCACTGCATGTTTGAACCCATCAAAGCACGGTTTCCTTCATCGTTTGCAAGAAAAGGAATAAGGGAAGCTGATGTTCCAACAACTTGTCTTGGACTGACATCAATATAATTAACTAATTCTGAAGGACCTTCCATAAAAGTACCTTTGTATCTTAAAGGAACTCTTTCAGGTGTAATAAACCCATTATTATCAACACCTACTCTAGAATGAGTAATATAGTTTTCTTCTTCATCGTCTGCAGTTAAATAAACAACCTCGTCTGTAATTTTGGCAACATATTTATTTCCTTTCTTAACTTTTTCGACTTTTCTATACGGAGTCTCCAAAAATCCAAATTCATTAACCCTAGCATACAAAGCTAAATAGGTAACTAAACCAATATTTGGTCCTTCTGGAGATCTAACAGGATCAATTTTTCCATATTGAGATGATCCAACGTCACGGATAGAGAAAGATGCTCTATCTCTATTTATTCCGCCTGGTCCCAAAACTGAAACACGTCTTAAATTATCTATTTCAGATAAAGGATTTGTATCATCCAAAATGGTTGACAATTGATTTGAACGGAAAAATTCGTTTAAAGATGCAATTAATGGTCTTGCATTAATAAGGTTTGCAGGTAATGGTCTGTCATCCGGAGAAATAAGACTCATTTTTTCTTTAACTGACCTTTCAAGTCTTAAAAGTCCAACACGAAAAGCATTAGTTGCTACCAATTCTCCAACTCTTCTTAATCTTCTATTTGATAAATGATCAATATCGTCAACTCTACCAATACCGTTTTGGAGTCCAACTAAATATTGAAGTGCCCCAACTATATCTTGCCTCGATAATACCCAAGTTGACTTGTCGTTAGGTAAATTCAATTTCAATCTTTTATTAATTTTATATCTGCCAACCTTACCTAAGTCATATCTTCTATTTTCAAAAAACATTGTTTGGAATAAGGTTTCAGCATTTTCAAGTATGGCTGGTTCACCAGGCCTTAATTTTCTATATATTTCCAAAAGAGCTTCTTCTCTTGACTTTGTTGGATCTTTTTCTAAAGTTGCTTGAATATATTTATGTTGTGGATCTTTATCAATATCCTTAAAAAGTTTCAATATCTCTTCATCAAACTCAATACCCATTGCTCTTAAAATAATTGTTCCGATAATCTTCCTTTTTCTATCAATTCTTGCGGCTATTACATCATTTTTTGCAACTTCAAATTCTAACCATGTTCCATGAAGAGGTCTAACTTCTGCGCCATAAAGCATTCTTCCGCTTGAAGCATCTAAATTCCCATTAAAATAAACTCCTGGGCTTCTAACAATTTGGTTGATTACTGCTCTTTCAATACCGTTAACAATGAAAGTGCCCCTTGAAGTCATTTGAGGAAGATCTCCCAAGAATACTTCTTGTTCGATTTCTTTACCTGTTCTTTTATTAATTAATTTAACGATTATTTTTAAGGAAGAAGAATAAGTGAGACCTTTTTCTTGTGCAAAATTTGGAGAAATTGTTGGTTCTTCTAAACTATGTTCACCGAAAATAAGTTGCCAGTTTTTTCCTGTAAAATCATCAATTGGAGAAATTTCCTTTAGTTCTGAAGCTATTCCTTCTGTTAAAAACCATTCCCAAGATTCTTTTTGTACCAATGATAAATCCAATTTAGGTAAGTTTTTTTCTTCAAGTCCGAAATTTTTTCTTTTATTGCTTGCGGTCATTGTTGAAAACAGAAAATCCCCGCAAATTAAGCGGGAAAACAACGTAACTAAAGTACGCCTAACATGGGATTATATAGATAAAATTTGTTATGTCAATAACTATTTCAAATAAATTACCTTAAATAATTTGCAATGTTAGCATTGTGTTGTTCTATTGTTTCAGCGTAGTGAATTACCCCATTTGAATCATGCAAATAAAACCAATAATTAGACATTTCTGGATATATTGCTGCTTTAATTGAAGATAAACCTGGATTTGATATTGGCTGAGAGGGTAAACCTGTATTTTTGTAAGTATTGAAGCTTGAATTAATTTGAATATCCTCTTTTGTTAAGCTTGGCCACCAATTACAGTCTTCATAGCTTTGCAAACATTTTTTACTTGAAACTGCATATTGAACTGAGGCATCAATCTGTAAAGGCCAATCTGCTTGTAACCTTTTATAGATAATTCCTGCAACCAATGGTTTTTCTGAATCGTTTCGTGTTTCCCTCTCAATTAATGAGGCAACTATTATTACTTCTTCCAAGGAGTAAGATGATTTTTTAATTTCATCTAATAGTTTTGAATCAATTTTTTTGTCAAAAGTTTGAGTCAATTTATTTACTACGGCTGAGGCACTTGCCGTCTGTGGAAAAAGATAGGTATCTGGAAACAAAAAACCTTCTTCATTTTTAGTTAAAGTAATAAACTCATCTCTGAAATTTAAAGCTTCTTCAGAATTCTTTCCCAAAGCCTCTATAAACCTTTCAGAAATTTGTTCTTTTCTTAATCCTTCGGGAATGGTTACCCAAATTTCTTCAGGCCCTTTTATAAATTGATCAACAATCTTAAAAAGATTCCAACTCGGAGAAAGTCTGTATTCACCAGCTTGGATTTTTTGTTGTTTACCAGTAAGTTGTACATAAAACTTAAAAGCTAAAGAATTCTTAATAATATTTTTATTCTCAAGATTTTTTCCAATTAAAGTGACTGATGAGCCTCGAGTAATAATAAATGTCTCTAATAACTGGTCTTGTGAAACTGATTTAACATTAACACTCCACCAAATAAAAAATGAACACAAGAAGGCAAATATAACTGCTAAAAAAAGTGTAGCTTTTTTCATTTTTAATAAGTAGATTTTATACCTCTTCAAGAAGCGCTCTACGATATTTTTTTGTTTTGGGGTCATAAATAAAAATTCTCCCGCAAGAACAAGTAACTTTTTCTGTTAAATTATCTTTTTTTTCTTTCTTGGCAATTTTAAGTTCTTTTCCACACCCAACACATCTTCCTTGAGATAAAAGCCATGCTTGGATTGGTGAAATTACATTTTTAAACATTTTTTTCGATATACCATTGTAACATAACTGTTGCCGCATAAGCATCTTCCATTAATTTTCTTTTGGATCTTTTTATTCCTGCTTCAATTGAATAGTCTTGAGCCGTAACAGTACTTAGTGTTTCATCAACATAATCAAGATCGATCAATTCTTTCTTTAATAGTTTTTTGGCAAAATCTTTTGCATTCTCTGCACTTTTACCTTCGGATATCCCAACAACAACTTTTTCCACATCCAATAGCTTAATTATTTTGATAATTTCTTTTATAACCTCCTCTTCCGATTCATATCGTAAAACACAATAAGGTTCTGCAATTATTGTATCTGCAAATGCTATCCCAATTTTACTTTTGCCATAATCTATTGCCAGTATTTTCATATTAATTAAATGGTACTACTTTAGCTCTCACTATTAATCTTCTTGGCATTCTAGGATCTCCCGGTGGAACACAAGTCACTAAAGTTAAATATGAATCAGACGCTTCTTGTTCTAATATTTGTATATCTTCTGGATAAACTTCAAACATACTAACAACTGAATATTTGAAATAAATTTGATCAAAATTTATTTCAATAATATCGCCTTCTTTTAATGTTGGTAGCTTTGAAAAAATTGTTTTGTAATCTAGCGGGTTATAAAAAATCGGCAGTACTGAATGGCCAAAAATTACTGTATTACCAACTTTTCCTGGCATTACAGTACCTGGAAAGTGAATTAAATTTTTCTTTAAATCCTGTCCTCCATAAACAACGTTTGCATTTTTTATATTTAACGATGGAATTGATAATGTGTAACTCACATTTTGAATATCATCATATAAATAGTTTTTATCGTTAAACCAATTTCCAATTTGTGTTGAATCCTTCAATTCCCATCCCAAAACTCCACCCAACGTCGTTTTAACTGGACTAATAAGTACAGGATATTTTTGTCTAGAAATGACTTCATATTTAACAATTGGGATTAAAACACCAAAAATGAAAATTAAACCTGAGATTCCTGAAATTATTGCAGATAGTTTAAATATATATTTTCTATCCATAAACCCAAATATACTACATAATTATCTTTCTGTGGCAAGATCAATACTTATATTTTTGGAAATATGGGGAAGGGTATTTAATTTTCCTGGCAGTATTGGGTCAAATTTAATTTCAGCTCGAGAAAAACCTGGAACAGTTTCTAGATATTTTTCCACAACTTTTTCACCTTTTCCTTTTATCTTTTCAGAAATTTCTTCGATTTTTATTTGAGGAAGTAAATTGACCTCCACGAAAATGTCAAAATAGTAATTATTTTCCTCAACATTTTTTAAATCAAATCTGACTTTAACTTGATCACTTCTTAATACATAACCTGACGGTATTTGGTCTTTCAGAGAATTATTAATAAAATCAAAAAATTCTTGTTCACTTACAGCTACACCTTTAACATTTATATTCAAATCAAGTTTAAGGTTTAAGGATTCGTCTCCAATTTTATTACTGAATACTCTTGATGAATCTGATGCAACAAGTGAATCTTCAACAAAATAGAGATTTTCTTCTAAGCTATTTTTAATATTTCCTTTTGCAGTTTCTAATAATTCACTTTCTAATTCTTTAAGCAAATTTTGTTGATCATCTTCTGAAACAGCAGATATTTGTCTACTCGAACCTCCAGAAAAATCAGACGAAGCAATTGCATCAACATCAGATTTTGGATAGTTTGAAACTTTGAATATTTCATCTTTTGCTAAATTATAATCTGCACCAATATTACCAGCAGTTACATCAACATTTGTTTCGCCTGGTAAACTTGGAGATATTGCAGCAGATATTGATGCAGAATTGTCTAAAGTAAATTGTAAATCACCACTTGAAAATAACACCGTTCCTTCTGAAAGCCTTATCGAATTTGCTGTGCCGTTTTGGATTTTAACAGTCCCTTTTGCTCTTTCCCCAATAGTCTTTGTTCCTGTTGTGGATTTAGTTTTTTCTCCTGCCTCATCAACTTCAATTATTTTTCCGGAAAGAATTCCTTCTGAAATAGAAGTTGCACCTCCATCTGAATTTAAAGTTAGTTCGATTTTGTCTTCAAGTTTTTTCGGAGAAACATATATAGTAACAACCGCTTTAGGTAAAAACCACCATAATACAAATCCAATTATCAGTGCTACTACAAAAACAATTGCTCCCAATAATAAATGCTTCTTATTTCCGTTTGATCCAATTTTTTGTTTGGGTGTTTTATTAAATAAACCTTTAAAATTAACAAGTTTTTTTTGTGTTTTTTCTATAAAACTTTCTTTTTTCTGATCTGAAATATTAGTTACAACCTGTTGAGGTTCTACTTGTGGTTTTTCTTCTATAGCTTTCTCTTTTTCTTCCCCTATGTCTTCACCTAAAACAAATCCTAAATCTTCAGGCTTTACGGACCCATCTGGAGTAGTAACATTTTCAACATCTGAAGGAACATCATCATCTTTTTTACTTAAAGATTCTATAGTCTTTACATTTGATATTTCTGATGCACCGGCAAGGGCTGTTGCGGTAATTTTCCTTTCGGGTGAAATTATTTCAATTTTTGGAGTATGTAGAAATTTGATTTTTTCTCCTGATTCCCAATCATATGCAAGTAAATTTTGTTTAATCTCTTCTAATTCTCCTTCTTTTCCGTCATAAATTAAAAATCTTGAAGGATATGTTTCATTAATTCCAAATCTCGTTAGACCTTCTATTACATCATCTGGAATTGATACACTTCTAGCTACAGTAGTCGTTCCTGATAAATTTCCAAGTTTGAAAAGACTTATTTCAATATTTTCATCCCTTGCCGCAATGACAACTGCAGATAAAGGAGATCCTTCTTCAGATTTCGAAAGGTGTGCTATAGCCTCAGGTAAAACAACGAATCCTGAAGGCTCAAGAGATAATTCACTACATATCTTTTTTATTTTTCCGATATATTCTTCTTTTATTTCTGCGTTTTCTACCCATTTACTACTAACCCCAAAAACAGTTTTCGATGGTTCACCAACATCATCTGGAAAATTTTGAATAGCTGAAGATAAAGATGCATCACACGCGTTTATTAAGTCTTCATCTTCCATCCAAGAAACAGGATTACTAATTGATAATACTTGTGCTTTTTCTTCACTAATAGTCCAAATTGCAGCCTGAATCAGTCCGGGTTCTAATACTATAGCCCAGAAAAAATCTTGGTTAATTTTTTCTTTTGAAAAGAAGTCTTTAAGGTCCATTTTTAGGCAGTTTTATTTGTTGGTTGCATAGATCCTAACAATCCCTGCACCAACTTTCTCTTGCTTAATAATTTTAACACGACCAATATTTTTTGTTGAAGAAACATGAGGACCGCCACAGACCTCTTTCGAATACCAATCTCCTTTAGGATTTCCAACTGTATAAACTTTCACTTTTTCTCCATATTTCTCTCCAAAAAAAGCCAACGCCCCTTCCTTTTTTGCTTCATCTAATGTTTTTGTTTCAAAAGTAACAGGTAAATCTTTTTCTATTTGTTCATTTATAATTTTTTCAACTTTTTTTATCTGTTCATCAGAAAGCTTTTGACTATAAGAAAAATCAAATCTAAGTCTTTCCGAAGTAATATTTGAACCCTTTTGTCCAACTCCATCACCTAAGACAATCCTTAAAGCTTTATGTAATAAATGTGTAGTGGTATGAAGTTTTGTTACTTCTTCGCTTGCATCTGAAAGTCCTCCTTTAAACATACCTGCCGATGTATTTCTTGATTGTTGCTTATGTTTTTCAAATTCCTCTTCGAATATTTTTTTATCAATTTTTTGTCCTTTTTCTTCAGCTATTTCTTCCGTTAATTCTAAAGGAAATCCATAAGTCTCATAAAAATAAAAAGCATTTTTACCATTAAGTTCAGCGATCTTTTCTATCTCTTTTAACCCGTTTGATAAAGTCTTTTTAAATTTATTAACTTCTTCTTCTACAATTTCAATTGTATTAGGAGATTGAGAAAAGTATTTAATTGGTAAATACGTTTTATTTTTATCAATCTTCTGCGCATAACGAACACTTCTTCTAATTAATCTTCTTGCAACATATCCTTGACCTTTATTGCCAGGGATAATTCCTTCGGAAATAATTGCCGACGCTGCTCTCATATGGTCAACAATAATTCTCAAACTTTTCGTAATTTCATCTGAAGAACCATATTTTACTAAATACTCGTCTTCTAAAGATTTTATTGAGTTTTTGAAAATATCTATTTTAAAAATATCCGGTTCATTAATAACAGCTGCTGCAATTCTTTCTAATCCTCCACCAAAATCAACACTTTTTTGTGAAAGCTCTTTTAATGAGCCATCTTTTTGTTTTTCATATTGAATAAAAACTGAATTACCAATTTCTAAAAATCTTCCACAATCACAATTGGGATGACAAGGCTCTTTATTGTTATTAAACTTTTTATGAAATTCATATTCTTCTCCAAAATCATAAAAAATTTCAGAATCAGGACCTCCAATTTCACCAACTGGCATTTGACTTGGGGACCCAGATCGACTCCACCAATTTTTTTCAACACCATAAAAATGTATTTTTTCTTTAGGAACACCCAAACTAATCCAAGTTTCAAAGGAATCATTATCACGAGGAATATCTTTAGAACCTTCGAAAACAGAAAAATTTAATTTTTTCAAAGGTATATTTAACTCCTTTGTAAGAAATTCAAATATCCAACTTAATTGTTCTTTTTTCCAATAATCACCCAAACTCCAATTTCCCAACATTTCAAAAAATGTTATGTGTCGATTATCACCAACTTCATCAATATCTTGTAAACGCAGTGAAGGTTGGTAATCAACCAATCTCTTTCCAGAAGGATGTTTTTCTCCCTTAAAATAAGGTACTAATGGTTGCATTCCAGAAGATGTAAAAAGTGTAGTTGGATCTCCCTCCAACACTAAAGGGGCAGGAGAAATTTGAATATGTCCTTTCTTTTTAAAAAAATCTAAATACTTTTCTTTTATTTCTTTTGATGTCATGGCTAATTATAGCGTCAAAGTATAACTTTTATCTAGCAGATATGTTATTATTTTAAAAATAATGGAATTAATAACTTCAATTCTTGCAGGACTTGGTTCAATGTTTGGTTGGGGAATTTCAGATTTTTTTGCAAAAAAAACAATTGATAGGATTGGAGACATAAAAACTTTGTTTTGGGCACAAACATTTGGAATAATTCCAATCTTTATTTATTTTTTAATTAATTATCAACACATTCAAATAGATATCTCCATAATTTTTATCACCATTTTGTTTGCCATTGCTGATGCAATCGGGTATCTTCTTTTCTACAAAGCTCTTGAAAAAGGGAAAGTTAGTATTATTGGTCCAATCTTAGCATCTTTTGCAGCGTTTTCAGTTTTATTGTCAGCTTTCATTTTTAAAGAACAAATTTCTACAATTAGATGGTTAATGCTAGGTTTAGTTTTCTTAGGTATTATATTAACTTCTATCGATATTGAAGCTTTAAAAGACGGAAAAATTCATAAAAAAGATCTTATCAAGGGCTTACCAGAAACTCTTGTTGCTGTTGTGATTTTCTCTATTTGGTATCCTCTTTGGGATAATTTTGTCAGTAAAACAAATAATTGGATATTGCTAGTTTTAATCATAAGAGTTTTTATATCTATATTTGTATTTATTTTATCTTTTGCAATGAATAACAAGCCAGTTATTAAAAAGGATGAAAATGATTTGTGGAAGTTTCTAGCATTAATAGGATTATTTGACGGAATTGCCTACCTTACACTTACTTGGGGTTATGAAGCAACAACGCTCACAAGCGTAGTAACAATGATAAGTGCGGCTTATTCCCTCCCAACTCTAGTTTTAGCTAGAATTTTCCTTGGAGAAAAATTAAACAAAAACCAACTATTTGGGGTTATATCTATAATTGTTGGGTTAGTTCTTCTATCAGGTTTGGGACATTAATTCTTTTATCCTTGCCCTTTTGTTTCCATTTTTTTGTTCTTTCCAAACATTTCCAAAACTCCTGTAAGTTTCTCTGGTCTAATAAGACCTCCACCCAATATAGAATCTTCTAAAATTGAATTAAGTCTTTTTATAGCCTTTCTTAAATCAACAATTACAAAAAACACCTGAACACCTACAACTCCCAATAAAAGAGTTAAAGTTATTACTACAACTATTAAAAGTGTTTGTACATTTTCCATTTTAAAATTCAGGTTTTATATTACGACGAATCACTGTTTCTTTACCAGACCTAGAAATAGCTTTAATTATAACTTCATTGGTTTCTTTGGTAATCTGAACTTCAACTTCAAAATCTCCATCGCTAGTAGTTAAGACTGGTTGATTATTTACTGTTATTACTGCATCTCCATCAGTCTTTCCTAAAACTCTAACTTTATTATTATCTATTGTTTGATTTTCTTTTGGTAAATCGACTGATAAATTTGGAGGACTTACAAATTTCCTATATTGAAAAACTAAATATAGT
>Ga0268280_1001854_pt1 | contig 13236 bp, 10 predicted proteins | sample saktaG_9_FD_190139 | JGI IMG/M metagenome (GOLD analysis project Ga0268280, IMG submission 190139) | Saline water microbial communities from Sakinaw Lake, British Columbia, Canada - sak_2011_5_24_40m | ecosystem: Environmental > Aquatic > Non-marine Saline and Alkaline > Saline ...
CAAAAAAATCCTCTGGGGCGGTGATATTTAATGCTTCTGCTTAGCACCTTTATTCCGGCAGCCACCAGGGCAGAAGCAATGGGTTCACCCTTGTAACCTTCCAATTCCTTCCCATCTAAGGTGAATTTAACTTCTTCTTTCTGGTTAAATTCCAAAATAGGGTGTTCTTTTATCCTCATACCTTCCTCCCGTTATCTTAATATGATTATAATTATTAAAAGTTGTAGGGGCACAATGAATTGTGCCCCTCTTTTTTTATTGCCTACTCTCTCCTGTGGGCACGATGCATCGTGCCCCTACATTACCATTTTGTTTACTTCTGGGATTGCAATCATTTTACTACTTTAACATAAAGATGGCAGCCATACGACCGGTATTCCCTTTATCCCTTCGATACGAAAAGAATAATTCAGGATGATCAGCTGTGCAAGTTTCGTTAACAAAGATATTCTTTTCCTGTAATCCGCCTTTAATCAATTGCCAGTAGTTTGCCTTTCTTAAATCGAGCCTTCGTCCATTTTTATCTTGTTTAGAAACTTCTTCTCCATTAAATTTATCTTTATTAAACCAATAATCGTCAATTTTATTTTGCTCTTTAATGCTATAGCAGCATGGACCAATAGAGGGAAAAATTGCAGCCAGGCAGGAGTGGGGGTTTGTTTCAAAGATTTCTTTCATCTTAAATAAAGTTTTTAAGGTTAATTCCAATTCTGTTCCCCTTCTTCCGCCATGAATCAAGGCAATAGCTTTTTTGATAGGGTCTAAAATAAAAATGGGAACGCAATCGGCATAACATAATAAAAGCGGCATGCCGGGTGTATCTGTGATTAAGGCGTCGGTTTCCGCCATCCCATCAGAATATTTTAAAGCTCCTTTGCCTTTATCTTCTTTTCTTGCCAGAACTATTTTATCTTTATGGACTTGTTGCGCTGATACAGTATTGCGATAATCAATATTTAAAACATCTAATATTCTTTTTCTGTTTTCTACTATATGATCTTCTCTATCGCCTACATTGTAGGATAAATTCAGGTTGCTAAAGTGAGATTCGCTTACTCCGCCAAATCTTGCAGTGAAAGCATTTATTACTAAATTGGTATTATCGAGCTCTCTGCAGGTGAAATATTTTATTTGTTCATGTTCTTTAACTTCGTAATTTTGGATCAAATTATCTCTTCTTTTTGATACAATTTTTAATACCTGTATATATTAAAATAAAAAAGGGTAAGATACCCAAAGGAATTTCTTACCCTGTCTTTTTACCTGAGAGATTTTTCCAGAAAAAACAGAAATTACCCCTTCGGTGTTTATTTAAAAACTTTCCGGAGCTCTGTCCGGCAATGGTCCTTTTGCCTGAGAGTTTAAATGTAATATACATCTTGCCCCTTCGGCTTCTTCTCTGTAACAGAAAAGACCTCTCCCATTACTTTCATTCAGAATAAATGCTATTTTATTGTATTAATCTTAATTCAAAATAGTTTTATATTGTATAACATAGCTAAGTAAAAATAAAACACTATTCATTGTATACGACATTTATTTAAAAAATCCTTCTTTTTTTCAAAAATATTTGTATTTTTTTTCACAAACGACAAAAGACGTATATCGTATTTCGTGAATCGTATCTCGTAAAGATGGTTAGCCAGTTAACCAGTTTGCCGGTTACCCGGTTGAATAATTAAAATCAGGCTGGCTAATTGTATCAACTAACTCTCATCTTACAACTGAGAACTCGTATTTGAAATTAGCGACTAGAATTAACTGGCCAACTGGGTAACTGGGTAACTGGGTAACTAATTTATCTTGTATCTTGCATCTTGTATCTGTACTAACGACTATTCACTATTCACTAACGACTAAATTAATTGGTCAATCGTTATCCTCATCTCCAATAACAATTTTGAACATACTTTTTAGCTTTTTCCGATAGTTCTTGTATTTTTTCATCAGCATAGGGTTTGATCTTTTGAAAAGAAGGATTAAGGGTCTTCTCTAAAGGAGAAAAATTCTGTAAAACATATTTTTTCGCTCCCGAAATATATTGGGCAATTTCCATAATTGTACCTTCGGAATGCAATAAAGGTACTACAGTAGTGCGAAATTCATAATCAATTTCTGAGTTCATTATTAATTCGATACTATCTTTTACCTTCTCAAACATCCCTTTATCTTTGATGCCCGCAGTTTCAGAATAATGATTAAAATCTAATGATGATTTAATATCCATAGCAATATAATCTACTAAACCAAGATTTAAAAGCTTTTTTAACAATTTTGGATTAGTACCGTTAGTATCCAATTTTATTAGAAAACCGTTATCCTTTAAATTTTTAAAATATGAAATTATATCGGGATATAAAGTGGGTTCTCCTCCGCTTATACATATTCCATCGATAAAATCTTTTCTCTCCAGGAGAAAGCAATCTATTTCTCTCTGTGAGATGTTAGGAAAAATTTCCGGATGCAATATCAAATCACAATTATAGCAGTAAGGACATCGAAAATTACATGAGGGGACATATAAAGTAGAAACAATTTTCCCCTCCCAGTCAATCAGAGAGGTCTCAATCATCCGCTTTATACTAATATTCAAATTGCCGCATCCTCCATAATCTCCTCTATGCCGGGAGTCTTTCCTCTCCATATCTTAATCTCGTTATCATCATTATCTACAATCACTACTGAAGGAGTAGACATGATATTATAATAACTCGCTTCCGCCAAACCATCAACCGTTCCTATGTCAAAATACTGAACTGTTATCTCTTTTTCTAATTGATTTCCCACATTTTTAGCTTCCGGACAACGGGGACAGTTTTTTTGCCAAAATATTTTTATTTTCATAGTATTATTACTCTCTTCTGATTTATTGTATAGGAATTTATTCTTCCCTTAGAAGCCTGATTCTTATTTCGTATATCGTGAATCGTATCTCGTAAAGATGGTTAGCCAGTTAACCAGTTACCGGTAAACTGGGTAACTGGGTAACTGGGTAACTAATTTATCTTGTATCCTACATCTTGTTTTTAAAACTAACGACTATTCACTAATCACTAACTTGTAATTTCCAGAATGTCGATCTTTTAATTCACCGATTTTGTTTTTATTCCAATTAGTTATTTTACTATAATATCCTACTATCCTGGTTACTCCGTACACATCCTCACTTCCACATCCATTGCAATTTTTCTGTAATCCTCTACTCACTTTACTGCAGGTATTACATATGGTAAATTCGGGCGAAATAGTAAGCTGACAACATTGAGTATGTTCCCAAACCTTTTTAATTAAATTGTAGATGCTCTCGGGAGAAGGACGACTTTCTCCTACAAAAGCATGAATTATTGCCCCGCTTTTGATTAGGGGGTGAAATTTGCTCTGTTTAATAATTCGGGTAATCAAATCTATAGGCGCCGAAGCAGCAAAATGGATACTATTAGTATAATAACTTTCGTCTCCATTGGAATTTCCTTTTATAACTTTTTTACTATCTGGGAATTCCCGTAAATCAATTTTAGCTAACCTTCCCGCCGCGCTTTCAGCGGGAGATTCCTCTAAGGATAATTTTAAATTAAACTTCTTACTATACTCTCTGCATTTTAGACTCATAAAAGATACAATTTTTAACCCTAACTTAAAAATATCTTCGTTTTCATGCAGTTGTTTACCGGTAATATACTGGACTGCTTCATTTAATCCGATTAACCCTATTAAGTAGGTTCCTTCATCTAAATTTACGTAAGGTTTGCCATCCTGGGCTATCTTGCCTATCTGCCATAAAGGTCCGTCTGAATTTTCCATCATCATCTTTAAAAACTTCTTCTTCTGTAAATGAGCTCGAACCGCCAAACATAAAGCTTGATCAATTACCCCTAAAAATAGTGCTATGCTATCTGCATTTTTAGCGTCGAGGAAGGATCCGGAAATCTTATTATTAGGGAAAGCCCTATAGGCGCATTGAGGCAGATTGATGGTAACATTCTGTATCCCGGCAAATCTTAACTTTTCCGGATGTAGTATCATTTCCTGATCGGTTATCTCTATTTTTAATCGGCAGCAGGCAGCCAAGCTTATATCATCCCTGTCAAAAATAAAATAAGGTGAGCCGTTCTCGGAAGCTATTTCACAGGCATATTTTAATAATTCTTTCTGTTCAGTGTCCTCGAAAGATTTGCTATCAATGTGCAGGTCCATTTTAGGAAAAGCAAAAACTTTTCCGTGGTAGTCCCCTTCTCTCCAAACTTCCATCAAAGCCCTTAAAAATAATTGTGATTCTTTCTCGTATTCTCCGTAATTTTTTCCGGTATATTTCCCTCCCGGTCCAATTGCCGGTATGTTTCTAAGGTAGTGCGGAATGCTAAGATGAACATTGAAATCCAGGAAAAGACTCTGTCCTCCCCTTGAAAAGGCATTTTGTGAACCGCTAAATATTAAATATTGGGCTTCTTGTTTTATTTCTTTAAAAGGCCGATTTACCAAAAAGGGGGCATACATGATATTTAAATAACCAATACCTAAAGCACCGGCATAATAGGCCTGCATAGAAGCTAGAAAAGTATTTAAATGTCCGGTTAAGGTTCTGGTATGCCTGGCCGGGGCGGAAGAAGTATCTAAATTTTCTAATTCCAGTCCATATTTTTTTAAAAATTCGAGAGAATGACCGGAACAATAAATTCTCGGGTAACCCAAGTCATGAATATGAATCCAACCTTTTAAATGGGCATCAGCTACTTCTTTGGAAAAAACTTCCTGCAGCATATATTGTTTGATGGTATTTTCTGCAATGGTCAAATTTATAGCTTCCGGGTTATTGGTTCCAATATTACTATTTTCTTTACTTTTGGACAAAAACAGTTGTTTTAAATCAAAGGTAGGCATCCCGATGATTTTTTGCTTTCTCCACTTATGTTCATATCCTCTGGTAAACAGCTCATTGTCAACCAATTCTCTAATCAAGGAGGTGGAGATCTCGCTTAAACCTAAATCGACTATCTTTTTTTCTACTGCCTTGGCTATCTTTGTAGAAACATTTAAAGTCATCTCCGCTTCTTTAACCAAAGCTTGAATAATTTTTTGCCTATCCCAGGGGAAAATATTCTCAGAGGTTGGAGTGGAAACCAACAGGGAAAGATCAGTTGTGCTTTTATGGTTTTCTACCTTTTTTCTAACTTTTAAGCTTTCTCTAACTCTCCTTCTTTTATCCCGGTATAAAATGTATGCTTTAGCAACTTTTACCATTCCTTCTCGGATCAGTATTTCTTCTATTGTATCTTGAGCCTCTTCTACTTGAGGGATCTTATCCTTAAATCTTTTCTCTAATTTTATAATTATCTGATCGGTTATTTTTTCTAGTACAGCTTTGTTTTCCTCTCCCACTGCTAACATAGCAGCAAAAATAGCTTCGGCTATTTTCTTTTTGTCAAATTCTACTAATTGGCCTTCTCTCTTTTTGATGATCTGTATCATTTTGAAACCTCATTATAAAATTTAGTCGTTAATTAGTCGTTAGTGAATAGTGAATAGTCGTTAGTATTAAAAACAAGATGTAGGATACAAGATAAATTAGTTACCCAGTTACCCTGTTTATCAGTTGGCCAGTTAATTCTAGTCGCTAATTTCAAATACGAGTTCTCAGTTGTAAGATGAGAGTTAGTTGATACAATTAACTAACATGATTTTAATTATTCAACCGGGTAACCGGTAAACTGGTTAACTGGCTAACCATCTTTGCGAGATACGATTCACGAGATACGAAATAAGAATCAGACTCTGCGGGGAAAAGGAATTTCAATATAAGTAAATTATTTATTCTATTTACTAATCTTTCTTATTTCTTTTAAGAAGCTGCTTAAATCTTTAAATTGTCTGTATACTGAGGCAAATCTTACGTAAGCTACTTCATCTAGATCTCGTAATTTGGAGATAACCAATTCTCCAATTAGAGTACTCTTAACTTCATTCGCTCCTTCACTTTTTATGGTTTCGTCTATGTTGCTTACTACACTATTTATAGTCTCTATGCTAATAGACCTTTTTTCGCAGGCTTTAATAATACCGTTGGTTATTTTCTCCCGAGAAAAAGGCTCCCTCCGACCATCTTTTTTTATTACCATCAGGGGAATTAAATCTATTCTTTCATAAGTAGTAAATCTTTTATTGCATTTTTTACAAATTCTTCTTCTTCTAATTACCAATTCATTTTCTATGTGCCTGGATTCAATTACCCCGGTATCATAATAACCACAAAAAGGGCATTTCATATTGCACCCCTAAATATAGGATTACATCTATAATAATACACTAAATATAGGATAGTCAATAGAAAATTACTAATATTTCTAAAAAAATAGGGGCACAATTCATTGTGCCCCTACAAATAGCTCCTAATATTTTATCTTTCTTTTTTTCTCTTTCGTTTTCTTTACTATATACTTCTTTCTTAACTCGATACTATATACTATCCTATTCTGGCTCCTGAATTCCCTCTTCTTCCTCGCTATATACTCGATACTATATACTGTTTTTCTTTACGCTATACGCTATTTTTACTTTTTACCCCTTAAAAAAGTAGGTATATCTAAATCATTATAATTTATCTTCGCTTTATCGAAATCAATCTCCCCAAGTTTAGGTTTATCTATTATTTTTTCTAAAGTTTCAAAACCCGTAGCTATCACCGTTACCCTTACTTCATCTTTTAACTCATTATTAATTACCGCTCCAAAAATAATATTTGCTTCTGCATTAGCTGCCTTAGAAATTATTTCAGCGGCTTTATTAACTTCATACAAAGTTAAATTTAAACCCCCGCTAATATTAAACAACAAGCCTTTAGCTCCATCGATTTTTGTTTCTAAAATTGGACTGTTTATGGCTCTTTGAGCTGCCTCTACGGCTCGATTTTCACCACTTGCTCTTCCTACCCCCATAATTGCTGTTCCGGCATTTTCTATAATCATTTTTACATCAGCAAAATCTACATTTATTAATCCTGGCTCAACTACAATTTCTGTGATTCCTTGAATACCCTGCATTAGAACCTCATCAGCAATTTTGAAAGCATCCAACATAGAAGTATTTTCATCAACAATCTTAAGTAATTTATCGTTAGGTATTACAATTAAAGTATCTACACATTCTTTTAATAATTTTATTCCTTCCTCAGCTTGTTCCATTCTTCTGTGACCTTCAAAGGAAAAAGGCTTGGTTACTACTCCAACTGTTAAAGCACCTAAGTCTTTAGATATCTGAGCAATGATAGGTGCGCCGCCAGTTCCTGTTCCACCCCCCATTCCAGCGGTTATAAATACCATGTCTGCTCCTTTTAAGGCTTTAGCAATTCTGTCTTTGTCCTCTTCTGTAGCTTTACGGCCAATTTCCGGGTTCGATCCACTACCCAAACCCTTGGTTATCCTGCTACCGATTTGTATTTTTTGTTCTGCGTTAGAAAAAGCCAATACTTGAGCATCAGTATTAGCGGAAATATAATTAACCCCTTGTAATTTCGCATCAATCATCCTATTAACAGCATTCCCGCCGCCGCCGCCTATACCGATTACTTTTATTTCGATGAATTCCCCTACTTTATTGTTAAGGCTAAACAATTTATAACCTCCTCGCAAATAATGAAACATTTATCTATTTAAAGGCAATAGATAAAACTAAAAAAAGTCTTTTAACCAGTTGATAACTTTAGTAAAAATATTTTTTGTTTTTGTTTTTCTTTTGCCTGATTTAAACGATCTTCCGATAAAATATCTTTCAGTAGCAACACTTAACAATCCGACTGCTGCAGAATAGGATGGATCATTTATCATATCAGCTAACTCCCCTTCGTAGTGGGGGCTCCCTAATCGAGAAGGCAAACGTAAGATTTGCTCTGCAATCTCTGAAACACCGGGGAGCAAAGAACTCCCTCCGGTTATAACTATTCCTCCGGGAATCATATTAGAGTATCCAGATTTTCTAATTTCAGTTCCTACCAGGCTAAATATCTCACTTACCCGGGGTTCGATTATTTCTACCAGATACTTTTTGGATACATTATGCTTTTCCTTTCCGTTAATGTTGGAAATCTCTACAAATTTTTCAGGAGAAGTACTGTTTTCAACTGCGCTTCCATAATTAATTTTTATTCTTTCAGCTTCTTCTATAGAAGTTCTTAGGCCAACAGCTAAATCATTGGTTATCTGAATACCTCCCACCGGTAAAACTACAGAGTAAGCCAATCCTCCTTCAATAAAAATTGCCACCTCAGTAGTTCCCGCGCCAATATCAATTACTAAAACTCCTAATTCTTTCTCTGCACTATTTAAGATTGCATTACTGGAAGCTAAGGTTCCAAAAATTATTTCCTCAATATCCAACCCTGCCCCTTCTACACACTTAATCAAATTTTGTACAGCTGTAACTGACCCGGTCACAATATGGACCTTACACTCTAATCTTGCCCCCGACATTCCCAGGGGATCGGATATTCCACTTTGGCCATCAACTATGAATTCACGGCTTAAAGTATGAATCAATTCTCTCTCGGAAGAAACTATTCCAGCTTTTGCTGCTTCTATAACTTTCTCAACATCTTTTTCAGTAATTTCTGGGGAATCACTGGAAATAGCAATAACACCTTTACTATTTATAGATACTATATGGTTTCCAGTGATAGAAATAAAAGCAGAATTAATGCGAACCCCTGCCATACGTTCAGCGCTTTCAATAGATTCTTTTACTGATTGAATAGCTTGATCTAAATCTATAATTATTCCTTTTCTTATTCCTAAGGAGGGAGCTGCACCTATACCAATGATTTCTATCTGAGCATTCTCGCCTAATTCACCTATAACTGTACAAACTTTTCCGGAACCTATATCCAGACCAACTACAATATCATCTGTTCCCATATTCATGACCTCCTTTGTGCTTTAAAAATATCATACACTATAAAAAAATTAAAGTAAATAAACTAACATCTTTTATTTCGCAAACATCATTTTTTTACTTTAATTATCAAACTATCTTTAAAGCGAACATCTATATATTCTACTGATAACTTTTCCCTTTTAATTTTTTCCAGGGCTTCCCTTAACAAATTTTCCTTATTGATAATCTCTTCTGGTCCATTCACTCTAACTTTTAGTGTATCATCCTTATTGCAAATCATAAAATCATCTGAGGATAATATTACTACTTGGCTAAATTTCTTGGGTAGTATCACTTCCGCCGAATTAATACTTTCTAATGCAGTCTTAAACTCAGGCTTATCTATAATTTCTCCTATTTTTATCTCACTAATTTCTAATCCTAATATTAGAGGCAGGACAAATTCTTCCTCTGTTTTAACGATATTAGATAGCACTATTCCCTCTTTGCTAGAGGCAAAATATTCATCTCCGATACATACAAATGCCGCTACTTTTCTTTCTTTTATGGAAATAATAATTTTATTAGGTATTACCCGTTTTATTTCTGCCTCCTTTACCCAAGGTTCCTGCATTAAAGAATTCTTAGATTCTTTTAGATCTACTTTAAAAGTATTTTCGCCTAATTTTATTTTAGCCCTATAAAGTATCTCATCTTCGCTTAAATAATCATTCCCCCGGATGACAATCTCTCCGATGCTGCAAAAATTTGAACTAAACATAAAGCTAAAAAAATTCCATCCTAAAAATGCCATTGCCAGATAAAAAATTAATATCTTGGTAATTTTTACTGCTGGATGCTGGGGTTCTTCTTCCCCCTGCTCTTCCTCAAATTCCTGCTCTTCCTCCATCCGTTCTTCATTCTCGTCAGTTCTCTTCATCTGCTCATTCTCCGTTTCAACTGTATACCATATACGAAATTATTCTGGCTCCTGACTTCTTTCTTCTCTCTACGCTCTACGCTAAAAACTATATGTTATGTACTAAATACTTGATACTCGATACTTGATACTAATTTCTTCACGCAATACTCAATACTCGATACTAATTTTAGGGTTCTCTCCAAATTTCTATTTCACGTTCCAATATTATTCCAAAAATTCTCTTTACTCTTTCTTCTATCTCTTCAATTAAGTATAAAACATCCCCGGATGACGCTCCGCCATTATTTATTATAAAATTAGCATGCTTGAAGGAAAATTGGGCTTTCCCCCGGGACAATCTCTTCGCTCCAACTTTCTCTGCCAATTCTCCGGCATAATAACCCGGTGGATTTTTAAATATGCTGCCCGCACTGAATTTATCCAAAGGCTGCCTGGTTTTTCTGATTTCAATATTTTGTTTTATTCTAGATCTAATTTCTTCCTTATTTCCCTTTTTCAATAACAGAGTTGCTTCTAAAATTATTACTTGCTTATCTTTTAAATTACATTCGCGGTAATCAAAATTTAAATTAGATTTTGATGCTTTTTCTATTCTATTTTCTCTGGTTAAAAAAGTTACATCTTGTACTACATCTGCTATACAATTTCCCTTAAAACTGGCATTATTAATTATGGCTCCACCTAAAACACCGGGAATATTGCAGGCAAATTCCAATCCACTCAATTCTCTATTCAAAGCTAATTTACTTAAACAAGCTAACGAAACTCCCGCGCCCACTTTTACAATTTTATCAGAAAATTCTATTTTTTTAAAACCTTTATTTAAGTTAATTACTAAACCTCTTATGCCACTATCCAGAATCAATAAGTTTGTTCCATTTCCCATAACCCGAAAAGGTATATTATATTTTTTAGAAATAGAAACAGCTTTTTTTAAATCTTCGATATTGTTTGGGCTGAAAAAAAAGTCAGCGGGTCCCCCAATTCTTAATGAAGTATAGTTCTTCAATGGTTCATCGTATTTAACTATTCTGTTAATCCCTTGCTTTATACTCTCATCTTTTATAATATTTATATTCATTTTCAATAAAATTAAAACACCTTTATTTTCTTTAATTGATCCGCTAATTCCTGGCTAACAGTCCAAATGTCCCCCGCCCCCATGGTTATTATTATATCTCCAGGTTGAACAATTTCAGATAAGTAACTTAAAATATCATCTTTAAAAGGCAAATATTTTGCTTGTCTATGATTGGATTTTTTAATTTCCTTATATATGGTCTCACCGGTAATTCCGGATATCGGCAATTCATTGGCTGAATAAATATCAGTGATAATTACATAATCGGCGTTAAAAAATGCATTACCAAATTTTTCTGCTAAAAATTTAGTTCTACTGTAGCGGTGGGGTTGAAATACAGCAATTATTCTTCTATTTTGCCAACTGTCTCTTAACGCACTCAAAGTTGCTTTAATCTCAGTAGGATGATGAGCATAATCATCAAGTATTAATATTTTATCGTCCAAATTAGCAATAATTTCCATTCTTCTATGCACCCCTTGAAAGGTCTCCAATATTTTAACAGTTTCCATAAAACTTATCCCCAGTTCCCGGGCAACAGCAATTGCTGCCAAAGCATTCAGAATATTGTGATATCCAGCAACTTTTAAATAAAGTTCACCGATTTTTTCACCTTGCCAGTAAATTTTTGATTTGGAATTAAACTTATCTAATTCTATATCCCTAGCCATTAAATCCGCTTCAGTAAATATTCCATAAGAAACATGATCTATCCCATATTGTGTTACCAGACCTTTAGCATTATCGCAATCTCCGCACAAGATGATTCGTCCATTATTAGGAACTTTATCAATAAATTTCTTAAAATCTTTTAGAATATTTTCCATATTTTCATAATGGTCTAAATGATCATCTTCTATATTGGTAACTACGGCTATTTGCGGATTCAATTCTAAAAACGAACCATCACTTTCATCAGCTTCTACAACTATATGATTTCCTTTCCCTAATTTAGCATTATTCTTAAAATTGTTTAGTTCTCCTCCCACTACTATGGTAGGATCGAAACCGCTTTTTTCCAACAATAAACTTATCATGGAAGCAGTGGTGCTCTTACCGTGTGTACCGGCAACGGCTATTCCATATTTATTGTCCATAATATTTGCCAGCATCTTAGCCCTTTTGATCATGGCAATCTTCCTGTTCCTGGCACCCTTTATTTCGGGATTAGATTCGTGGATTGCGGATGAAATTACTACCAAATCTGCCTTTTCTACATTATTTTCATTATGACCTATAAAAATAATTGCACCTTTATCAGCTAATCTTTTAGTAATCTTTGAAGTTACAATATCAGAACCACTGATCTTGTAACCTGAATCAAGAAGAATTGATGCTAAACCGCTCATTCCCGATCCACCAATTCCAATAAAATGTATATGTAGTTTTTTTTCATTCATTAAATATAATTCCACTCCTATTTCGTATTGAGTATTGCGTATTGCGTAAAGAAAAAACAGTTTAAAAACTTAAAATAAAAACCTATTTTTATATCACATTTCGTATCGCGTAAATTTCAAATTCTATATATGAATTCAACAAAAATATTAATTTTCCTGCTTTGTTGGTAAAATACTTCTTTTATTTTTAATTTTTTTTAATGTAATCAGAGATATAGTCTACTATCTTTTTTGATGAATTCTCATTACTTAATTCCCTGCTCTTCTTAGCCATCATCTCTAATTTATTTTTATTTTTTAATAAATCGAGTAAAATTTGTGCTAATTTTTTCGCGGATAAATCCTTTTCCAGGATTAATATTGCAGCCCCTTCTTTCTCAAAAATCCTGGCGTTTACTTCCTGATGATTATGGGTAGCGTAGGGATAAGGTATCAGAATTGACGGTAAGCCATAGACCCCGATTTCAGCCAAAGTTGTGGCTCCCGCCCTGCAGATTACCAAATCAGCTTGAGCATAAGCTTTCCCCATATCATACAAGTAAGACTTTACTAAAAACATTCCATTGTCTTTTCCGACCATTTTAATTATGTTATCATAATCATCTTGACCGCTGACCAATAAAACCTGCCAGTTGTTTTTTATAACATCTTTTATCAGATTGACGCCCTGTAGAACAGCTCTATTAATCGAAGCTGCTCCCTTACTTCCTCCCAATACCAATATGGTTTTTTTAAGAGAGTCAAGATCAAATTCTTTGCTTTCTCTTTCAGTATCCTGACTGATATTTTTAAAACGTACGGGATTGCCCGTAAAAATAATATTTGTTTTGTTTCCAAAATATTTTTTTGATTGGTTAAAACTTACAAATGTTGCCCTGGTAATTCGGGATAGAAATTTATTGGTAATGCCGGGCATTATATTTTGCTCATGGATAAATGTCGGGATACCTGAT
>Ga0268280_1001855_pt1 | contig 13224 bp, 10 predicted proteins | sample saktaG_9_FD_190139 | JGI IMG/M metagenome (GOLD analysis project Ga0268280, IMG submission 190139) | Saline water microbial communities from Sakinaw Lake, British Columbia, Canada - sak_2011_5_24_40m | ecosystem: Environmental > Aquatic > Non-marine Saline and Alkaline > Saline ...
ATTAGAATGATATTCAGTTCTGTTCAGTTTTTCTATATCCCTTTGAGACATAGCGTTTTCAATGGTTTTATTTTCTACTCTTTTATTTTGTTCTTCAACATTATCTCTTTCTGAGAAATAATTTTTCGTATTTTTCATAATATAACCCCTTTTGTATTTTCTGTTAGTACATAATTAGCTAATCGCTTCTGGTCAGTTAAATTAAAATTATGAAATACAGATTTTTGAGCGGCATAACACAACCCTACTCTTTTTAAAACATCTTCCTCTCTTGATAAAGTTAATTTTTTGGCAGCAATGATGCAATAACGACCCGCTTTTTCCAACGATTCTTCCCAAGAATTTTTACTTTCTATAAAAATCGAATTAAAGCTCTCCTCTGTAACTCTATCCGAAAGAAGTAAGCTTACATCATAACGATAAAAACAAACATCCTTACAAAAAGAGCAAACGGGATATGGTCCCCTAAAACTTTTGCACATTTTTTTATGAGTGTCCTGAAATTGTCGAATTAGATCTTCTGATAACTTTTCTAAACTACTATTTTTATTTTGTGTTTTTTGAGACTTAAATATCAGATTCCAAGTGATATCTTTAAAGATTTGCTGCAAATTATTCATATCTTTATAAAACCAGGAATATAATCTTCCTCTCTGTTCGAGTGATTTACCTAAAGCATGTATCATAACACAATAAACAATGTTATCCTCTTCATCTTGATTTTTTGGGGAAATAAACCTTCCAATTTCATGAAGTATTTCATAATAACCTTGGGTTAAAAACTTAAAATTAATATATGTGCTCATAAATAATTTGTTAAAAGCTTTATAAAATTCCTTATTATCGATAATTTCCTTGGCTTTATCTTGAAGATTCGCGCAAAAATCTTTTATTCTGCAACTACTACAACCAATGAAAGGAACAAAACCTTCTGAATTTTTTTTATCAAATCGATCTATATTCTTTTGAGCAATTTCTTGATCACTATAACCTTTCTTGATAACGTTCCCCTTAAAATTGGGTATCTCGATTAAATAGGGTTTATCTGCCTTTTCAGCATATACAGAAGCTTGACCACTCTCTAAAGTGGATATATATTTGGACTGTTCTTCGCTCATGTTCATGGCATGACCCATTATTTTTCTTTCCTCTTCGTCGACCATGCGATGCACAATTTTAAGGTTTGTATTTTTAATAACATCCGGTGAAATCTTGGTAGGAATTTGTTCGGCAATAAGTATGCCCTCACCATAAGCCCTGACTTCAGAAAGCATATTACAAAAAGTTTCTACAGCTGCTCCCTTAATATTTGCAGTTTCTTCGCTTGTCTTATCTGTGGAAACATTCTTTAGTAATCTGTGAGCCTCCTCAATCAAACTCAGGTGCTGTAATTTCTGGCTAAAAATTCCCTTCCTTGATTGTGTCCTATAAAATTCGTAGATCTTGGTCAAAATTATTCCCATTAAAAAGGCTTTTACTTCATCATCACCAATCTGTTGTAATTCCAAAATAGTAGGTTCCTTCAATAAATGTTCCACTTGAATTGATCTATTGGTATCTAACATTAATCCCTTACTTCCTACTCGTAAACTCATAATACGGGTTTTTAATGAAGCCTGAACATCCATTTTTATTTTATTTTCCCATCCGGCTCTTTCGGTCACTTCTGAAATTTTCAAATAAAGATCGGTAAGAGTCGGGTAGGCATCAGGACCGCTTCCCCTGGGGTTTATATTTTTGGCAAGATTCCATCCTTTGTCCTGATAAATTTCGTAAATGCTTTGTTCTAAAATATATGGCATTGGTGCATATAAAATAAAGACAGCCTTAAAAAGTGATATTAAAAAATCAATATGACTTTGAACCAAAAAATCAGGCTCGGTTTCAAATGGATTAAGCCTAAAGGGAGCGGTTGTTTCATCGCCAAGGGTGAAAATCTGTAAATCTTCAAATCCTTCTACCCCTACAAGATCACGATACTCGGATTTTGCCGGTTCAATCACTAAAAAAGGAATCTGATAACGCTTCCATAATTGGTTCAACAGAAATAGGCAAGTATTTGTTTTCCCACTACCTGTAACACCGGAAATTAACCCATGCTTCACAAAATCATTTAATTCAATATCATACCAAACACCGGTTGATTTCCCTCTGTCAATGATAGTCCCGATAGTTACCGGACAATTTATTGCATTTTCCGGCAAGGAAACATCAAACCTGGCATAATCATAAATTGAATACCCCGCGACTTCTTCCTTGGGAAAACGTAATAGTATAGAAAGGTCTTTTGAATTCAGTACGGTAATATTAGTATCATCATGACGGTTTAAATGATTAGCTGTCTCTTGTGTTCTATGGATACGAACAGGTTGTGGTTTTGAGTCATCTCCGGAATAGATAGATTTTAAAAGGGACAAGCCAATATTTAAAATACTTTCCTCAGCTGCAATAAATTGCTGTTTGATTCGCCACATACCCAAACCTTTGCCATCCCTATATTTTATGCAACCAGCTTCTAATAAATCGACATAAGACTGTGCAAGATAGTTTTCCTCATCTACTGTCCCTTTTAATAAATAAGCATTTTTTGTCAAACGTATTTCTTCAGCAATACCTTCAAAAGTATTGTTAATGAAATCAATGGCAATAGGTTCAGCAGCAACCACATATGCCCATTTTTCTTGAAACAAACCATGAATGAACCGGTCAATCTGTTTTGTGCTTTCTTTACCTTTGAGGGTACATTTGCTGGTAGGAATACCAGTCATAAAACCTGATAAGTTTAATTCAGATAAATATTGACTCACATGAGATATATAAACTTCCTCAATTTTTATATCCGGGAAAGAAGAGATCAATTGTTTCTTAAGTAAAAGGGATGCATTGTTCGGAACACCTAAAAATATTTGAATCCTGTCTTTACTACCTGTAATAATAAAGATAAATGACGTCTTTGCTCCGTAAAGTCCGGTAATAAAATCCTCGGTATACTGCTCAAGAATGGATTCTTCATTACCATCAGATTTTTCCCAAAAACGAGAATTTCCCACAATGCGTATAAAGGTATTGTTCCCGTAAGAATGAATTAAATCCTGAGATAATAGCTGAGTATTTTCAAGATCCTTTCTTTCCAAATATTCAATTTTTTCCTGCAGGCTTCCATTAGAAACAAATGGATTTCTAATGCTCATAAAACCTCCTTGTAGTAGAAAAACAAGCCAGTAATAATGGATAAACTAATAATTGCTAAAATAATTTTTGGCCATATACTTAACTGCCTGATTTTTACATCAGATCGTATACGGTAATTATAGGCTCGTTTAAAGACAAAGGTGCCTTTTTTCCATTTTCCCCAAATAGATACTCGATCAGCCGGCATAATGTTCCCTACTACTAAATAACCCTTCATCCTGACCTGGTATTCATTCCCATATTGATCCCTTACCCTGAAATTTCTTACCGGAACCCTGTTATCATTCCTTCCCCTGCCAATCCCCAAAAAAGCCAATAAACCAAAAAGACCTAAAGGATTTAAAGGGGATATAAGTCTATCTAATCGAATAATTCTTAAAGGCACGCTAAGTAATAGGTAAGCAACAAAAGCAATAATAATAATTGGTGTCAATGTTAGCAATGCAAATACATCTAAACCAAATTTTGCAAAATCACGGTCCGGAGGTTCTTCATACATTGGATCAACGCTTATTACAGTGCCCTCCATCAGATTTCCTTGCCTATCTTGTTCTGCTGTTGTCGTCTCTGAAGATAAGGCAGGTACTTGCCCTCCAGTGCCGGAAGCAGAAAATGTATCAATATGTTTGTTATCATTCTTTGAAATGTAAGCGCAATTTTCACAATACGGTTCTAAGTCTTGTATATTTTTTTTAGAAAGAATAATACCATTGTAATCAATTTCATACAAGAATTCTTTTTTCTTTCCTTTTTCAAAGCATTCAGGAGCACCATCTACAGAGACCTTCATTTTATCTTGATCTGTAAAGCTATTTTGTATATCCCAATCACATATTGCATTTTGATAATAAGGACAATAACAGGCATTCTGTTTCATATCATCTTTGATAATTTTTTCAGCCTCTTTAATAGATAAAGCTACAGAGCCTGTTTTAGCTTGTTCTATCGCGCTAATCTTACCTATATCACTTGGAATGGATTCTCGCTCGACAGAATTAGACATAAAATCTGAAATAAAACGATGATATAATGGTGCTAATTTCTTACACTCATCTATACTCCATTCCGCTATCTCATTTTGATGATAAGTTTCAATATTTTCCTTTTGACCTTGGCATGCAATGACTAAGTAACATCGTTTCATGATAACCAAAGAATTTTGCATATGACAGGGAGATAATTCTTCGCCAATAAAAGTTTCTCCGCAAACCGGACAAACAGAGTAGTTTTTCAATTCTTCTTCATAATATATTTGGGATAAATTTGCATTTTGATTCTCTTTCAACTTTAAAGACTCAATTTTAAACCTATCGAGTAATTTGTCTCTATTTTCTAATTTCGCCATTTCTATACAGACAAAATATTTATTAGAACTTAACTCAGCTGCTACATAGATAGGGCCTATATGACTGAGCTCTATATTGTCTATAATCTTATATCGATTTAAAATGTAATCTCCGATTTTGTGTTTTAAATATATATCTGTATACAAATTAGCCATCCTTAGCTTTCTCTCATTAACCTCTTCTTCTTAAAAATAAAACAACACGTGGTTATTAATTTACGTTTACATATTTTTTCCAACCTATTTATTTTAACTTATCTCAAGTCTGTGTATTATGCAAACCTATTCAAGAAGTCACCATTATCGGGTAGTTTATTACGCTACTATCTTTGTTTCCTTTACGTCATTATAAAAGATTAAAGTTACTTTTCACCTACACAGTACCTTTGCCTTGACATACTGGACATGTAACCTCTCCAGAACCTCCACAATGTTTACAGGGGTAACTGGAGCCAAATATGGGTATTATCCGACCTTGCCCCTTGCAGATCTTACATGGAATTGTGCCCTTACCATTACATCTTTTACATGTTGCCATAATATTTTTTTCTCCTTTCTTTATTTAGAAATTAATCACTTCTTCGCCCCCAAAGGACACTATTATTTCTAAAAGTATTTTAAAATCCTTGCATGCATTTTTAACAACATTTCATTGCTAAGCAAAATAATTACGTCATTCAATGCTTCGGTGCGTCCACTCAATAAACTATTGATTGTATCCTTCGTCATTTTATAACCGTTTCGGTCTGTTGTAAATGTAAGTGGGTGACTACCTGCCTTATATTTATTTGCAAGTTCTTGTTCTTCTGGTGTCAATTCGACCGATAAGATAAGAGGAATTTCATTCCTTTGTATCTTCCGAATATACCAGTCTGTGCTTGTTGTTCTCTTTTTATGATTAGCTTCATTTTGGATCTCGTTTCTTTTTTTATACTTTATTTATTTTAGAGGTTTTTTGTAAAACGGGCAGATAGCCAAAGCACTCTCAAATCCCATAAAGCTTATACCAGCATAAACACAATTTTTATAAATAAAGTGATCATTTTCACATGTTATGCCATCTGGTACATCTTTCTCCTTTCCACAATTAGAGCATATTCTTTTTGAAATTTCAATTTTATCCTTAATAATTCTTTTATCATAAATTGAAAAAATACCAAACTTTATTCAAATTATACCAATTCTGAGCCGTCTTAACAATTTAACCAATTATCTCATTCAAAAAGTATGTAAAAAATTTTTCTTTATATCCTGATCTCATCATTTAAAACCTCTAGAATAAATATTTTTATAATAAAAAAGTGTATTTCAAAAAATTCTTCTTTTTTAAAGAGAAACAGAAATAAAGAAAGCCCTAATCAAAGAAGTTGAATGATTGAATTTGGCAAAATCCCAAGACAGAATAATCTTTGCAACTTCTGTTCAGGTGATAAATAGACAAAATACATTGAGAGCTAGAAGAAATAATATGTATATAGCTACTTAATATCAGAATATCTTCTATCTGAATATAGCCCCCTTTTAAATATAAAATATGAATTCCTTATAAAGAGTAATCTGGAGGAAGTTACCAAACAATTAACCTGCCAGATAAAAAAATAAATAGAATATGCAAATAGGATTGCTCAGCATCGCTACGGGATAAAATTCAAAAATATAAGTTCTTAATTTGGCATAAGTCAAATTATTTGACTATCTTGATTGATATAATAATTCTGTATTTAGGTGTTATTTTTTAATTATAGAATAGACCCTTGAATTTTAATTTCCGTTCGGTATAAAATTATTCTGTTCATAGCTCATCCAACTTTATGATCCATAAATCCTGATTGCTGGCGCCTTTCTATCAATATTCCCTAGCAGGTGCTGTTAAAATATATCTTATTTCCCGAGATATTCACCATATTTCCATTTGTCCGGTAAGGGTTCGTCCATCTGCAGTGGTATAAGTCCCTGTGCCGTGCTTTTTGCCATTTTTATATTCACTAACATATTTATATCCATCCGGGCGGTCCAAGCCCTTGCACCGCGAAGCACGTGAACTTTTTATTTACAAATATAATTCGTTCCGCCCGGATAGGTATCCAGTAATTGTCCGTCCATCTGGATAGATGTAAGTCCCTGTACCGTACCTCATGCCATCTTTATATTCACCAACATATTTCGAGCCGTCAGGATAGGTATAAACCCCTCTGCCATGCTTTTCGCCATCCTTCCATTCGCCCTCATATTTTGCTCCGCCAGGATAAATAAAAGAAGTCCCTGTGCCGTGCCTCTTGCTATCCTTGTATTCGCCAACGTATTTAGATCCATCAGGATAAGTATAAGTTTCTATTTCAGGACTTACCTCTTTATCCTTTCCTTTCTTCTCAGCAGGTGCAGTGATCGGATCAAGCCTTTCCCATCGGTTTTTTTTATTGTGGTCCATCTTTATCCCTCTTCTTTATCATCTTTGAGGCTTTCCTTCTGTTGTTAACTCTATTTTTCCGATGATAGTGCAAATATTTAATGTTCTTCTCATCAGGGTTTATTCTGTAAGCAACATCGATGAAATCATCTAAAAGATCGTAGATTAAAATAGTGCCATCTTTTTGGATATAGACCTTTACATGCGTTGGCAATCTCATAGAATCTTTTATTTTATTTTCTTCCATAGAAACCTCACTTGTTATCCAGAGGCTTTACCGAACCCCATCTGCCTGTGACTTCAATTTTGTCTTTCCTGGTTTTTAAGGATGCATACCTGGCATGATCTTTGGCCCATTCTCTCAAGGCTTGAATTCTTTCTCCCATTACCACCGATATGGGTTTAGTCTCTTCTAAAGAGTTTAATATATCCTGGTCGGTTAATTCTCTGTTTTCATAGAAAACCCTAACTCCATTAAATCTACACAATTTCATAAAATATGAATCATGAAAGCTTTTATTTCCAGTTACTATATTGATATTTATTAAATACCCATCCCCTACCGCAACATTTTAATTCAAAAAAGTCTTACCCAATGTCGATTCCCCAATATTTTCAAAAGATTAGTGACCTATATAATTAAATTTAGATAAATGAATTCTTTTTGGAAAAACCTAATTTGCACATATATTTTACTACTTTTTGATAATCCTCTTTTGTTATTCTTCCACCCAACTTCTCATTGTCTATCACCTCAAAAGCAGGAAAATATTGGGACATGAGAGAAACGGAAACAAATTCCCCTATTGTTTCCTTAATCATTGCTAATACTTTTTTTGAGTTATCAATATAATTTGGCAAAACAAGATGCCTTATTATTAATCCTGATTCTGCAACACCATTATTTACTTTTAAATCGCCAACTTGTCTGAACATTTCTTTTATTGCTGATTTTACAACTTCTGGATAATCAGGCGTAGAAGATAAAAGGTGTGCAAGATTATTATCAGCATATTTAAAATCGGGCAAATATATATCTACAATTCCGTCAAGGAATTTTAAGATTTCTACTTTTTCATATCCGGATGTGTTGTAAACTATCGGTATATTTAAACCATTTTGAATTGAAAATGAAAGAGCTAATAAGATGTGAGGTAAATAGTGGGTAGGGGTTATGAGGTTTATATTATGGGCTCCTCTACTTTGTAAAATTAGCATCATTCTAGAAAGATCTTCTATCGAAACTATTTCTCCTTCTCCGAGTTGACTTACTCGATAGTTTAAGCAAAATTTACACTTTAAAGGACAGTTAGCAAAAAAAATTGTCCCGGAACCTCCACAACCTGAAATTACTGATTCTTCCCCAAAATGAAGATTGAAAGAAGAAACCATAACCTTTCCATTGGTTCTACAGCTGCCGGTTATGTTTTTTAGCCTATTTACCAGGCAATTCTTCGGACAGATATCACATTGTGATAGCCTATTAAATAGTGTTTTTCCTCGTCTTTCAATTTCTTCTTTTCCCAAAGAAATATAAGAAGGATTTTTAGATTTTCTCTTCATAATCACCATTAGATTAAATCGTTCATTTCACGCCAACAAAAGTAAAAAACTCCCTGTAGAGGCAGGGATATATGCAACAACAGTATCAATTATAAATCCACCAAGTATTCACCTGCACACCATCCCTCTGCCCCGCTATTCCATTTTACTTTCCACCAATGATAGTTATCTGCAGAAATACAATTACTCAATATGATCCCGGTACTACCCTTACTTACTACAGTGATGATATCTCCTTTTATAGAGGGCTTTTCTCTAACATTAATGTTATCAGAAGCCTGAACATAATCCCTAATCTTAAACTTTAAAAAAGGATTTATTTGGAGCGTAATTAATAAATTACTTGTCTCCGATTGAAATATTTGTACAGTCTTTTCATAATCACAATATCCTTCTTTTATTATTTTTATATTGTGTGTACCTGTTTTTAGCGTAAAAATAAAAGGTGTTACACCTTTATAGGCTCCATCTATATAAACATTTGCCCCTTCTGGGTTAGTTAGCACCTTTAATGTTCCTAAAATTTGCTTTTTTAGTGTTGTTGAAATATTTCTTGTTGTACCAATCTCAATATCAACAGCTGTGGAATAATTCTCATAGTCTTCTTTGGAAATACTTATATCATGCCTTCCTTTTTTTATAATAATTTCTATAGGAGTTGTAGATGTTTCAATCTTGCCATCAACATAGATATTTGCTCCAGTGGGAATTGTTACAATATTCAGTGTCCCTGAGGTTTTCCCAACATAAAATGCATCAATCCCTTGATATAATTTATTAGGCGTTAGAAAAGAAAAGGGATTTTTAGTAAATACAATAGATATAATCATTAGAGATATAATTACTGCAGAAGCAATAGATACATATTTTGTAATTTGTTTTTTTACCTTTGCAAGTTGCTCTTCAATCTCTGCAATTTTAATCATTCCTGACTGAGAAACCGGATCATTAGCATTTTTGCCTAATACTTCTTTAAAGTATGTTTTTGCTTCCCTGTGTCTTCCCTTCTCCAATAAAGCATCACCATAGGAGCTTAGTATATCTGGTTCTCTTAAATCCTTATTTAATAGTTTACTGAAATAAGGTATGCATTCTTCGTATCTTTTCTGTTTATACAATAGACTGGCTAATTGGCTCAGATAATGACTACTTTCGGGATCTTCCTCTACTTTTTTCCTCAGATCCTCTATGATTTCTTCTATTGGAATTTCAGGCGTAATTCTTGTCCAGCGGCTTTTGTTGTTATTGTTCATTTATGATACCCATATCTTATTATAATAATATAATACAAAAACAGGTCATTGAATCATCTTTTCTTAAATTCAAGTATATTATCCGCTAATACCATACAATAGATAAGGTCATTCAGATGATAGAATAAAACATTTAATTATCAATAAAAGGTACTGGATGATTTTTTTCCGGTTAAATCCTTTTTATAAATATTCCCGGGCAGGTGCTGTTAAGATGTATCCTATTTTCCGAGATATTTACCATATTCCCATTTTCCGGTAAGGGTTTGTCCATCTGCAGTGGTATAAGTCCCCGTGCCGTGCATCAGATCATCCTTAAATTCACCTTCATACTTAGATCCGTCAGAATGAAGATAAGTCCCTCTGCCGTGCATCTGGTTATCTTTCCATTCGCCAACACATTTAGATCCGTCAGAATAAGTATAAGTCCCTCTGCCGTTCTTTTTGCCATCCTTTATTTCGCCAACATATTTAGATCCGTCAGGTTTAGTTAAAGTCCCTTTGCCGTGCATATTGCCATCTTTCCATTCGCCAACATATTTTACTCCATTAGGGTGGGCGAAAGTCCCTTTACCGTGCATCTGGTTATCCTTATATTCACCCTCATATTTAGATCCGTCAGAATGAATAAAAATCCCCATGCCGTTCTTTTTGCCATCCTTTATTTCGCCAACATATTTAGATCCATCAGGTTTGGTAAAAGTCCCTTTACCGTGCATCTTGCCATCTTTCCATTCGCCAACATATTTTACTCCATTAGGGTGGGTGAAAGTCCCTTTACCGTGGTACTTGTCATCTTTAAATTCGCCAACATATTTAGATCCATCCGAATAAGTATAAGTTTCTATTTCAGGACCTGCATCTTTATCCTTTACTTCTTTCTCAGCAGGTGCAGTGATCGGTTCAAGCCTTTCCCATCGGCTTTTTTTATTGTGGTCCATCTTTATCCCTCTTCTTTATCATCTTTGAGGCTTTGCTTCTGTTGTTGACCCTATTCTTTCGATGATAGCGCAAATATTTAATGTTCTTCTCATCAGGGTTTATTCTGTACGCAACATCGATGAAATCATCTAAAAGATCGTAGATTAAAATAGTGCCATCTTTTTGGATATAGACCTTTACATGCGTTGGCAATCTCATAGAATCTTTTATTTTATTTTCTTCCATAGAAACCTCACTTGTTATCCGGGGGGTTTATCGAACCCCATCTGCCTGTGACTTCAACTTTGTCTTTCCTGGTTTTTAAGGATGCATACCTGGCATGATCTTTGGCCCATTCTCTCAAGGCTTGAATTCTTTCTCCCATCAACACCGATATGGGTTTAGTCTCTTCTAAAGAGTTTAATATATCCTGGTCGGTTAATTCTCTGTTTTCATAGAAAACCCTATAAAGTGCTGACTCAATTGCCTCTTCGATTTCTGCACCGCTGTAGCCTTCACTACTTGCTGCTAAAGATTTTATATTAAAGTTTTCTAAAAACCTTCCTTTTTCCTGATTTTGTCTCTCTCCAAGATGGAGACGAAAGATTGCTTCTCTTTCTTCTTCAGTAGGCAAGTCAACAAAAAATATTTCATCGAACCTGCCTTTTCTTAAAAACTCTGGTGGCAAACGGGAAATATCATTTGCCGTCGCAAAAACAAAAACTTCACTCTTTTTATCCTGCATCCAGGTTAAAAACGTACCAAAAACTCTTGCTGATGTCCCGCTATCTCCTTCTCCTTGCGTTCCTGCGAAACCTTTTTCTATTTCATCTATCCAAAGAACACAGGGCGCAATGGCCTCGGCAATTTTAATCGCTTTTCGAATATTAAACTCCGATTGGCCTACATATTTTCCATAGACACTTCCAACATCAAATTTTAAAAGTGGTTTTCTCCATTCTTTTGCCAGCGCTTGTGCGCACAGGCTCTTACCGCAACCAGGAATACCGGTAAGGAGAACTCCTTTTGGTGCCTTTATAGGAAACTTCCTTGCCTCTTCGGTAAAACCTAAGGATCTTTCTTTAAACCACTGTTTTAAACTATCAAGACCCCCAACTGCATTTAAATCTTTATCAACATCTATATACTCCAACATACCCCCCTTTTTAGTTAACTGTTTTTTTTCTTCTAATATCTCGGGTATATCGGTAAAATCCAGTTTACCATCTTTAACTATTACCTTAGATATGACATTTTTCATCTCTGAAGATGTTAATCCGAGGGCCGCTTTTAACAGTTCTTCTCTTTCTTCTTTTTTAAGATAAATGGTGATTTTTGGATTTGATTTGCACTCATCTTCGATATCTTCGAGGATTGAATTTAATACCCTTAAGTCTGGCAGGGGATAATCTACAACAGCTATGTCTTTTTCTAAGTCTTCAGGCAATTCAAGAATCGGGGCAAGAATAATTAAACATGAATCTGTGTGGGGGAGCACCTTGGCTAGATCTCTCAATCTTCTAATGATAATTGTCGGGTCAATTTTCGAACTTCCCTTTATAAAATGATGAAAATCTAATAAAACATAAACTCTTTCGACTTCATCCTTTTTTTTAGAAACATATACTAAGTCAAGAACTGGATCTCCTCCATTACGTTCGCCGACAAGCTGATCATTCTCGTCAATAAAACCTTCAGAGTAACTCCATACAATAAGTTCCTTTTTATTTTTTTTACAAATTTTACTCAATTCCCCAAGAACTCTTTCTTCCTCCCAAGATATTAAATAGATAATTGGATAGTGTGCTTTTATAAGATGATAAATTTCTTCATTAACTCCTTTTCCCTTGGTCTCCATCTACCTCTCCTCCACCTTTCCCTTTTCTCTTATATCCTCAAGTGATACTTCGCCCTCTGTCTGATAAAATTCAGAACTGTAATATCTTCGTTTCACTTCCCCAATTGCCTCTTCAAAATCCTTAGTGTAATCGATACACTTTTTCCCTTTAATTCCCTTAACCTCGAACTCAACATTTCCATCAGGAAGAATTTTAACTATTAGTTTTTTCATTTGATACCTCCTAATATTTCACAAATTCTATCTTCATGGTTCCATCAGTCATTCTATCTTCCATTTCAATTTGCCAGCCGTTTTTTTGAGCTTCTTTTCTAACTTTTAAAAGCGCATATTTTTGTATTAAATTTGAAAGGAAGATTTGTTCATCAATGTTTATTAGAGCCCAATCTGCAATTACTTCATAATACTTACCTTTTTTTATTAAGCCTACATCAGCATTTTTACCTACTTGTATGGCGATGTCAACAGAGATGTCCTTCTCAACTTTTTTTGCATCAATTGCCACTCCATTTTTAAAAACGGTCCTGATTGCCAGGTCTTTAAGCCTTGCGTTTTCTTGAAGTAAATACCCCAATTCACTAATGCATTTTTTTAGTAACTCAATATCCGTGATTTTTAGTAATGTCCTCTTGTAATTAGTTAATTTTTCTTCCTCAATCTTTATTATATTGATTTCGGTACTATG
>Ga0268280_1001856_pt1 | contig 13223 bp, 14 predicted proteins | sample saktaG_9_FD_190139 | JGI IMG/M metagenome (GOLD analysis project Ga0268280, IMG submission 190139) | Saline water microbial communities from Sakinaw Lake, British Columbia, Canada - sak_2011_5_24_40m | ecosystem: Environmental > Aquatic > Non-marine Saline and Alkaline > Saline ...
TGTTTTTGGACATTAACTTCAACAAAAAGTTTCTCTTCTTTAGAAAACTTTAGTATTACAACCCCAACATTTCCTTTTTCTTTGCCTGATAAATATGAATTTAATGTTTCTGCAGATTCCTCAATATTTCCACTTCCTAAAGATTCTTTAATATATCCATCAGTTAATCCTTCAAAAAACTCTTTTGATCCTAATAAAAGGATGTCTCCATCTTCAGGATAGCCTGATGCATTTGCAACTTCTTGTTGTTTGCTTTGAAGAATTTTTGCGAACATTCCTCTTCGAAGAATCGCAACTTGTGACCCACCACCGGCGGCCGAATAAATTACATTCTCAATTAAGGAAACTGCAGCAATTTCAATATCCCCCCAGTCAGGTGAAAATTCATTAATTACTTTTTCAATTGCGCTTTTTAACGTATTAAAGGGAGTTCCATCTAATTTTCCAAAATATTCTTCATGAAGTCTTGTTAATATTTCTCGTCCTGCTGAAACTTTATCTATTCCTTCATCCTCTTTATTTGTGGCAATAACTGCAAATAAGTGTCCTCTTTTCTTTAATTGTTCAGGATCCTCGGGCTTGTAATCATAGGCCTGAGACCAACCGGGCAAGGTTGGATTTCCGGTTAATTTTGCTGAAGAAATTTCAAGCATATTTAATTAATTCCAAATCAAACGAACAGTTTTTTAAAGAATCATTAAAGCAAAAATAAAAACTGCAATTGTAAATAACAAATGAACGTATGAGAGAACCTTTGCAATTGACTCATAACCTAATTGAAGAGTATCTGTCATTAATTTAACTTGCCTAACCACAACAAATCCAAAAACTACATAAATTGCCATTCCAAAAAGAACAAATACTTTTGCAACTGCCCAAGTTGGAAAATTAGGAAAAATTACTTGACCCATTTATCTAACTCTCCCTTCTATTGCTTCTTGTTTTTCTTGAATCATCAAATCTTGCAAAAGTTTTACTACTTTATCTGGCTTAGGAACTGCTAAAAATTCAAAGTTGGGTTTTTCTGCTGCGGTTTGGATAAAAACATCACCATAATTAAAAAGTGTTCTAAAAACTCCACCCATCGTATAACTTACATCCTGAATTCTTTCAATTTCAGCTGTTGAAATATCTTTATAAATTAGGTTATAAAAATCTACATCAATAATCCTTTCATCGGTTATTATGTAAACATTAAAATACCAAGTAAGAAGATTCTCTAAAACAAAGGAAGTAACAATTAAATACCAACCTAAAATTGCAATAAATCTATAATTTCCTGGAAGAAAATCTAAAATTGGAAATTTACTCAAAACAATTGGGGCAAATATCATAATAATGGTAACTAAAATCCACTTAATATTTGTAATAGGATGCATTCTTAAAAGAAGTTCTATTTTTTCTTCCTTTTCTTTTATTTCAAAACCAACTCCTCTGGGGTTTCTTAAAAATGAAGCAATTAAACTTTTTTTATTATCTTTAATCAAAGTTTTTCCAAGCATTTCTTTTACTTCTTTTTGAATCGGATTGTTTTCCTTTACTTCTTTTTCTTCTTCCATTTTTTCTTCCGATATAAATATATCTGGCATCCTAGGCTGATTATATACGAAAAGATATTAAAAACAAAAAATTTATTTCTTTTCTATATTGAAGAAAGCAAATCCTTTTTGAGGAATCATTAAATATCCAGGAGCTCTAAGATTGAAAGCTTGTTTGAACTCATCTCCAGACAAATTTATACTTCCATTTATGGTAACCGTTGAAGTTGTTCCGTTGCCTTGCTGTACTGAAACTGAACTAACTGATCCAGTTCCACCATAGGCGGATGCAACATTTCTTAATTCATCATGACTATATGGATTTCCTCCCCAGCATGAAGTTGTAACAGGAGAGATTCTATCATCTCCTCCCTTATTTTTTAGAACCAAAGCTGCATTTACAATATCAGCAAGTTCAGTAGAAGTTAGCCAAGGATTGTTCCTCCCACATTTCGCGCTTGATGGACTATACCCTTCTGTGTACCAGGCCTTATAAACCCAAGGGGAACCACCAATTTTTTCAAATGTCTTGTCCAAAAAACTTCCTCCACCTGAACCATCAATTGTATCCCACCCCATTGAGGTTAAATACCCTCCAGTTGTTGAAGAATAAAAAGTAGTAACATCTTCTAAAACTTGTCCTTTTGTTTCTTCGACTGCCTGTCTCCAGCTAGAAGGAGGGCTGTCGGCTTTGCTTTTGCTAAAAACCTGACAGCTCTGACTAGTACAAATCGTCTTCCCTTCTACTTTATACCTATAAGCATAAGTCCTTGCAGCAACCGCCTGTGCCTTTAATGCATCTATATGCCAACTTGAAGGCATTTCTGCAATTCCTAAAAGGTAATAGTTTTCAAAATCTAAATTTCCATAACCTTCAACACTTATCGTTCCACCCGTATCTTTATTAACAGGAGTTTTTCCATAATATGCATTAAGAATAGAACTGTAATTTTGTCCATTATTTGCTCTTCCTCTTGCCCCATATTGACTCATACCTTTACGATGTGTGTAAGCTCCGAAGGAAAAAACTGCAAAATACCCAGAAGGAGCAGCTTCTCTAAAACCTTTTATCGATGCATAATAATCATCAGCCAAATCACTATCTCCAACACTAGCGATAAAACTTCCGCTTTTTGCAGCTAAAATAGATTCCTGTTTTGCAGAAAGGGAAGAAATATATGTTTCAACTTTGGCAACTTCTCCCGCTAAATATTTTTCCTTTTCCGTAACTTGTTTTTGTAAAGATGCCAAAGAAACTTTTGATTTTTCTAAAGTATCTCTATCTTCTTTTAAAGTAGATAGATCATTTGCATATTCCTCCATTAGTTTTCTATCTTCATCTGCCGCTTTTTGCCTAAAAGTTAATTCTCTAAAAGCAGTTGAAGCATTATCGGAAGATAAAAATGGAAGAATGGGATCATACAACCTAAGTGACTTATATTGATTAACAGTTTTTTCTTCAAATATTTTCCTTGTGTAGGCAAGATCTTCTTCCCTCAATTCAATATCTGATTCAAACTTTTTAAGTTGAGATTGAATATTGGTTATTTTTTTACTAATTTCTGTAATTTGAGTTCTTAAACCCGCTAAGTCTTCTTTATTTTTCTCATGTGCAGGAAGTCTTGCGTCTATCTCTCTTTGAATTTCTGCCAATTGACAATCCCAAGCATCTGGAGCACAACTCTGAGCAAAAATAAACCCAACAGATTTAAAAAATATAAATAAAGAAAATAAAAACAAAAAAACAAATAATAAATTGCCAAAAAGTTTTTTCATTGTAAGTCAAATCTATTATAGCAACTTGTTAAGATACTTCCTTTGAAATAAAATATGTTTGTATATGAAAAAATTATTTTTAGTAACTGCCTTGTTTTTATTTGTATCTTTTTTTCTAACTTTATTTAGACCTCAAAGTATAATTGCTCAATCACCGATAAAATGCGGTTATGAAAATGAACCCTGTTGCAATCTTGCTGGAAGCCCGCCAAATTCATGCAAATCTCCTTTAACTTGTGTGAATGGTAAATGTATTGGTCAACTTCCTAGACCTACTGGTCCAGTTTATTCTCTTCAAGATAAAGTTTTTTGTGATTCAAGTAATAATCCCACAAGCACTGTAACGACAAGAATATATACAGCAATTGGTTGTATCCCAGTTGCAAATACACCAGACTTTATAGAATGGATTCTTGGTTGGGCAATAGGTATTGGTGGAGGAATATCCTTGATGCTCATAATTGTCGCATCTTTCCAAATTTTAACTTCTTCAGGTAATCCAGAAAAAGTGCAGGCTGGAAAAGAATTATTAACTTCAGCAATTGCAGGACTAATCATGCTTATTTTCTCTGTATTTATACTCAAAATTATCGGAATTGATATACTTAAATTACCAGGTATCAATTAAATGAAAAATAATGAATTTAGTTTTACTGATTTAAATAAAAAGTTTTCTTTAGGAAAATCGGGCACCAGCATAAATAATCTTGGAGACTTGGTGAGTGTATTAATTCCATATATATTTGGAATAACTGGTATTATTCTTCTTTTGATGATTGTTTTTTCTGGTTTTCAAATGTTAACTTCTGCCGGAGACCCAAAAGCTATGGAAGCTGGACAAAAAAGATTGGTTAATGCAATTATTGGGTTTGTAGTAATTTTTCTATCTTTTTGGATAGTTAAATTTGTAGGTCAAATATTAGGTATTGAATCCATAGTAACTATTTTTGGAAATTAGTAGTAAAGTTTGTTAAGCTTTACAAAATGAATAAACTAGCACAAATCAATATCGGAGAAAAGTTATTAGGAAAAGATCATTTTCTTTTAAGGAATAATGATTTAACAGGTGTTGGAACACTTACTTCAATTATTATTTCGAATGTTTTAATAATTGCAGGAATTGTTGTTTTATTCTTTTTTATTGCAGGTGGAATTGGAATGATCTCTGGTGCAGGAAAAGACAATCCTGAAAAAGCTGAAAAATCAAAAAAAACTATTACTTCTGCCGTAATTGGATTTGTTGTAATTTTTGCCGCTTACTGGATTGTACAAATTATTGGTAAAATAACAGGTATCGATCTATTAGGTCTATAAATATGAAAAATTTGGCAGCTAATATTTTTGGTCAAGTAAGCCCTCCTCCTGGGGTTTCCCAATATCAGGGTGGAGATCTTGCTGGTTTACCTTCTTTTGTAAATAATATCTTAAGAATCTTAATAATGGGTGCAGGTATTTTTTCAGTATTTAATTTAGTCTTGGCTGGATACGCATTTTTATCAGCAGGTGATGATCCCAAAAAAGTAACTGCTGCTTGGTCAAAAATTTGGCAAACAATTTTAGGATTAGCTGTAGCGGCAGGTGCTTTTGTATTGGCAGCTCTTTTCGGTAAAATTATATTTAACGATCCTGGAGCACTATTACAAATAAAAATATTTACACCACCATCACCATGAAAAATTTACTAGCACAAACATCAATGCCTTTAGGAAAACCTTTAGAAGGAATTGGGAAATTAGGTCTTGAGGGAGAAAACCCTACAGCTGCGCCTCAAATATTTAATAATATTATTTCAATTGCCATAGGTGTTATGACAATTGTAGCGTTCATTTGGTTTTTATTTAAATTAATTACTGGCGCAATTGCAATCATGACCGCAGGATCTGATAAACAAGCTTTAGAAAATGCCAAAAGTGGTATAACAACTGGAATAATTGGACTTGTAGTTACTGTCGCCGCTATCTTTTTGGCGGATTTAATCGGTAATATATTAGGAATTGAAAATTTATTAAACCCAGCTTCCTTACTTGATACTGTTTTAAAATTCCAATGAACTATTTATCACTAGCAACAAATCCAATAGAAAATCCTGCTTTACCAAAAATTAATCCTACAAGCGGTATTACTTTCTTTCAAGATTTAATTCCAGCTTTTGTTACTTTAGGTTTTGTAATTGGATCTTTAGTTTTTTTCTTTTTTCTTATAAGTGGAGCAATTACTTGGATAGTCTCGGGTGGAGACAAAACAAAGTTAGAAAGTGCACGAAGTAGAATAACTAATGCCATAGTAGGTTTCGTAATACTTCTTCTTGCTTTTGCTGTTGTCAATCTTCTCGAAAGCTTCTTTCATATAGACATAACACTACTTGACATAGAAGCAATTAAGATAAGATAATACAAATAATAATGTTAAATTTACTAAGTTTAGCAACAGTTTACGCAGCAAGTACCGATAAAATAAATTTAAAACCTGGTGGAGATTGGTCGGGTATTGAAGGCTTGACAATCGGGAGTATTGTTGCAGGCGGAATTAGATTAATTTTAGTAATTGCAGCCTTGGTCTTTTTCTTTATTCTAGTTATTGGAGGAATTAGATGGATCGCTTCGGGTGGTGATAAAACACAAACAGAAAATGCAAGAAACCAAATTACTGCAGCTTTAGTTGGTTTGGTAATCGTATTTGCAGCTTGGGCAATAGTACAGTTAATTAACACATTCTTCGGAATTAACATATTCGAACTAACAATTCCTTCCGTCTAAAATATACTTGCTCTCCACTTTTTCTTAGATTAAACTTAAGGCGTTCTTATGATTAATTTATTTTCTGGTTTAATCGCTCAAACAAGACCTTTTGATTCATCAAAAGGTGAAGTCGGTATAAATGAATTTAAAGGTGTACCAACAATTAAAGGATTTGAAGCAATATTTGAAAATATAATTTCTGTAGTTTTAAGTTTAGGAGCTTTTGCTCTTTTTATTATGCTCATATCCGGTGGAATAAGGTTTCTGACTGCAGGAGACGATCCAAAAGCTGCAGAAGGAGCAAAAAAGACCATTACTACAGCAGTTGGAGGAATTGTTCTTCTTGTTCTTTCTTATCTTATCCTAGTATTCATTGGTCAATTTACTGGGTTAGATCTAACTAAATTTAAAGTATTTATCCAATAACAAATTAAAACAAGAATGTACCTGCCTACCACAAAAGTAAAATTAATGTTTAAAAGACATATAAAAATTTCAGCTTCTATATTTTTTGTATTTTTTTCTTTGTTTTTTTTTATCTTTTCATCTAAATTTGTAAAAACAGCTTTTGGTGTGGAACCTACACAACCAATAGTTGACTATCATAGTTTCCGTCCAAATCCAGCGGATCCTACTTATGACCAGTTAAACGATTTATCTCTTCTTTGTGGAAACGATATGATTATAAACAAAAAATTTGAAGTATCTCCAGAAGAAGGAAGTTGTAGCCAAAACGGAAATACGCTCACTTGTTCTTATTTGTTCGAAGAAAATGTTAGAGTTGCAGTAGATACTTCCCAATCCAGACTCCCAATAACGGGAAATACTCAACTTGTTTACAATAAAGAAAACGAAGTTGGTTTAACAAGCACTGAAGAACTTGATGACACTGAAAAGGTTAACAATCTGGTAAGTTGGTACTTAAATGGCGCAGTGAACTATGCTGAAAACCCACATCCAATTTCAGACTTGGGAGCATTAGTTAATGAATGGTGGACTGGTTACTACCCAAATGTTATTAATTTTTCGGGACCTTTAAGAAAGCTTCTACCACAAGATGTCCAGTATCAAAACAAAATTGAACAGATAGAAAATGCTACAGGTTCTAATAAGGGTACTGAAGAAGAAAGATATGACCAAATAGTTGGATGTACTTATGGATTAGATACTCCACTAAAGCTTGTGCAAGACGTAATAAACGTATTGCTACAAATATTAGGAATGGATGCGATAGACCTTCCTGGAGCAAGAATCGGAAATGTCATCGGACCTTGTAATATAGATCTTCCTTTTTTGATTAAATGGTTCATTCCACCAAAAGAATATAAACTATCAGATTTTAAAGGACGTTTACCTCCTCTTCTTGCAAAGAATCAAGATCCCAGAGAGTGGTGGGTAAAATACGAAAGATGGAGAGGAAAATCTTGTATTGTTATACCTGGATGGAAATTTATTCCTGACTTTCTTAAATATCAAGGAATTTGTTTCGAAAATCCTTTTAAATTTAACACTTATGCAGATTTATTTATGAATATTCCAATGTCTTCTACTGAAGATAGGGTTGGACAACTCACAATAAACGAACCCGTACCAGCAAATGTTGGAGATGTAAAAGTTGAAGTTTTGGAATTTAAACTAGAAAAACCTGCAACACTATATTTTCCCCACATGCAAGAATCTTTGGGACTAGCTGAGGAGTTACAAACCACTTTCAAGCCACAAGAAGGGACAAATGATAGCTTAGGATACACAGAACCCGTTGACATAAGTTCAAGTTGCCAAATTTTACAAGTAAGAACTAATGAAGAAAAAGATGATTTCCTTTGGGGAGATGAAGCACTAGCTAGATTTAAATATAAAGCAGAATTTGAGTGTACTTTTGAAATAGTATATGAACAGGTTTGTGTAAATCAAGTTTGCTATCCTGTTCAAAAATATGTACCTGAAATCTGCGAGAAAAAAATTTCATTTAACTCAAAAATAGATACTTATACTCCTCTGGCAGATCAAGTTTGGGCAAAATTGGTGGCTGGAAATTCAGCTGTTGCAAGAATGATGTTTCCCAAAATGGGTTTAGATTCAATAGGAAACTTTATCGATATGCCAACAGTAACAACAGCTCAATATAAAGTAAAAATGGGAGATGTAAGTGTTTCACCTACAACAGCAGAAATATATTTTCCACATATAGGAGGAGTTTCTGAATATTTCCTTAAAGGAATCCAAACACTCCTAAGACCTAAAGGTTATGGAGAACAAATTACTTTTGGAACAGAACCTGAAGATGATGATGAAGAAATTGGAACCTGTGCGTTAGGAACTGGACCATGTAGTTTAGAAAACTTATTACCATATTTTGGAAATAATACCGTAAAAGCATCGAACGCATCAATGATATGTAATATGGAAAGTGGTAGTAATCCGAATGCAACCAACAAAGGATGTTTAACTGGAACATCTGTTGATTACAGCATTGGGCTTTTCCAAATAAACCTTCTTGCCTATGGAAATGCAAATGAACAGAATATTGAATTTTCTTGGGTTCCAATATCCTGCAAGGTTCTAAATCAATCAGTCGTTGATCAACTTGAACAAAAATTATTAAATCCGGACGAAAATATTAGAGTTGCTGTTGCCATGTCCAGAAATGGGACAAGTTGGTCTCCCTGGAAAAATGCTGCAAAAGCATGTGGTATAAAATAAAGTTATGAACAAAAAAAGAATAATTATTATTTCAATAATTGTAGTTTCAATATTATCAGTTTTAGCTTTTGTGATAATTAAAAATCAAAAAAATATAAACCAAATTAACAATTCAAAGGTTTCTGTCATCCCAACATCCAAGCCCCCAACACCCTATCCTACTTATCGAAAACCGGAAGATTCAACAATGGAAATATCAGGAGTAAAAGTTAATAATTTTTACAATTCAAATCCTGTAATTAATGAAAGGGAAGATACAACATTTAAAATAAGTGATCAATACCAATTGATATATTTTTCCAAAGAAAATGAATTTTTAATATCAATATTAGCTTCCCCGTTTGAAAAAGTCAGACAGACAGCAGAGCAAAGTTTTTTAACTGAACTTCAAATAACTAAAAATCAGGCATGTAAATTAAAAGCAAATATTACTACCCCTTATTATGTAAACCCAAATGAATCGGGTAAAAACTACAGATTAAGTTTTTGTGAATAAAGGGTGTTGATGGTAAAGAAAGTGTCTTGTATGATTAAAGCTAGAAATAAAATGAAAATATTCTTAGAAAAAATGAAAAAGATTTTATTGGTTTTTCTCGCTATTTTAACTTTAAGTTTAGCCATAGCTCCAAAAGCAAACGCAGCAGTAACCACTTCTTGGTATAACCAATCTTTTAATGATTGGTTTTTGAGAGTTTACTCTGGAAATGATTCAGAAATATTTGGAGAACGCTACACTGCAGCTCAAGTTCAATGGATTTTTTATTCATTAACTTCGCAAGTTATTGGAATTTTGGTAGGCAACAATATGGACGTTGCTGTATGTATACTCGGTCCGAATGTGGAAAGTTGCAAGGATGCCATCTTTAATGGATTAAAGGACTTGTTTACTTATGAGGGGAAAGAAGGTTCTGTTCTTGCTTCAATTGCTACAAATCCTGTCTCAGGAATTGGATACATAAAAAATGTAACGAATAAATTTAAGCTTGTTCCAGAAGCTAAAGCTCAAGAAGGTTTTGGATTTAATGCTATAAATCCAATTTTAAAAGTGTGGAAAGTATCAAGAGATATTACTTACAGTCTACTCGTAATTGTAGTAGTAGTTTTTGCTTTTATGATTATGTTTAGAGTAAAAATAAATCCTCAAACTGTTATTACTGTTCAATCTGCTCTTCCTAAAATAGTTATGGCTATGGTGTTTATTACTTTTTCTTATGCCATAGCAGGATTAATTATTGATTTTATGTACGTTTTTATTGGTCTTATTGCTGCAATAATCGTCCAAAGTGGTTTATCTAATTTCACTTTTTCTCAACTACTTGCTGCTTTTTTGAATAGAAACTTATTTACAATATATTTAGGCTATTGGGGAGGCTTTTTTATAACTGCGATCTCAACTGTATTTTCAGAAAATATAATACTTGGTCTTTTTTCCGTAGTTTTCGCACTAGTTCTTATAATAATTCTTTTAATTCAATCGTTCAAAGGAATTTTTGCTCTTCTTAAGAATTATGCAATGTTACTTATTGCAATAATGACTGGGCCATTTGAAATACTTTTTGGAACACTTAATTCTTCTGGCGGATTTGGAAGTTGGTTAATGAAAATTGTTTCCTACACCATTGTTTATCCAGTAATAACAGTTATTATCTTTATTGCACATTTTTTCCTTGCAGCAGCCATGCCAGACTGGGTTGGAGATTATGCAAAAAGTCTTGCTTTTAACCCGGCAGCAAGTGTAATTGGAGATACCAGTTGGAGTATCCCTTTTAGTGCTTTTGAAATGGGTGGAATGAGAATTGTTTGGATGGCAGTAAGTTATATGTTAATTATTATGATTCCAAAGGTATTTGATATAATAAAGAGCTTTATGGAAAGAAAGCCATTTGATTATGGAACTGCAATTGGACAATCTTTTGGTCCTGCAAGGGGTGTATGGTCCGCCACAGGAGGAGCAGTAATGCAAGGTGCACAAAGGTTAGGGAGCGAACGACTTGTTAGTAATGTAATTGAAAAAATTGCAGCCAAAAGTACAGGTAAACCTTGGGAAAAAGCAGTTAAATTATTAATTGACGAAAAACAGAAAGCCGCAACCACAGGTGCATCCAATCAGCCTGTTGAAAGATAATTATCATTCGAATTTTTTCCTTCTCCTAATCTTATAAAGGTAGTGGTTAATCGAGGTATACTATATCTGGTTTGACATTTTTATCTAATTTGCCCCAATCTAACACTTTCGATTTTTTATTAAACCATTCCAAGTCTTTATCATAACCAGATTTAGTTTGACTTTTTATTTCTTCAGCTGAACTCTTACCCATTCTAAACAAAATTCTTGTATAGTAAGTTGCTAAAGCAGCCATTTGTTTACCATAATTTGTTGTTGTTATACCTGAATTAGTTCTTCTGGCAGTAAGCCATAAAATGTTTTTCTTCCAATTGTTCATTGCTAAAATAAATCTATCAGCGTTTGATTGAGTCTCTGGTGAAGATCCTCGATCCCAAGAAGAACTTTTATAAATATTAAATTTATCTGCAGTTGCTTTAACAAACATAAAAGCACAGTAGGCTATTTCATATTTAGTAGGATCATCTTCACTATCTCTAAAGGTAAGACGTATATAATTCGCAATTTTTTTAATGCCTGCAGAGGAAGGATTATCTGTTGTTAATGTCCATAAAGGATCGTTGGGATTAAGTGTCTCTGTCATAAATCTTACATATCTTCCCAACATACTCATATCAACCAACCATCTATCATATTGTTTACTTTTAGTCTCGCCGTAATTTAAATCTTTCAAAGAGATTTCTCCTTTAATCATCCTTCTCCAAATTGATTCTCCTTTTTTGTTAACCGTAGTACTTCTGAATATTTTTTTACCTGGTTCATCGGTAAAAGAATTCCAAAAGTTTTCTATAGTTAAGTTTTGAGGAAAATATATTGGTAAAGCCAAATTATAATCATGTTTTACAGGGTCATTCCACCAACAAGTTGTCCATCTCCACTCATTTTGTTTAAGAAAATCTATAATATCATCATCAAACTTTTCTAATTCAAATTCTTTGAGAAATTCCGTGTTACGACCAAACAATTGTTCTCTCAAATTATTTAAATATCCATCTTCTTCTAAATAACTAATTTCATTAACTTTATTTCCTTCTATATCATAAATTGGTGCCTTATCTAAACGAGGTTGATAATTTGGAGGTTGCTTTCTCCATTCATGTCTATATGTATCATTGCTTGGAGGAAAAATAGGACTTCTTGCATTGTCTGCTTCGTCATACCTTACAGATCTGTCTCCAAAAAAAGAGCTTGTTAAATCCCATGTGGAATATATGCTCCCTGATTCTCTATCACCTTCTCTTCTGATTGGTTGATATCCACCTAAACCGTCAGGTCGAGCAATGAATGAATAGTGCCACAAATATTCCCTGGCTGTCATAAAAGCTTTATCCATAGCAACACCAGATCTAACAATAACATTTGCCAATTTTGAAAGAATATGAAAATCGTCCGAATTCCAATTTTCCAATCTATTAGAATAAGCACTCACCACTTCTTTGACTAAACTACCAAATTTATCTTCTCTTTTTTTTTCGTCTGTTGTCTGGCTTAGTAAGTTGATTTTTTCCATAACATTATGAGTCAATAAAGTCTCCATTATTGCCGTATATTTACGTTCATTGTTTATTGATTCATCTGAAGAAAAAATGTTTAGATATGTAATCTCCTTGGCATCAGGAAACTCATCAAGGACCGCTTGTTTAGGATTTTTTAAATCAGAAATAAAAATTTGTCTTACAAACCTAACCATATAATCATTATCATTCAAATTATCTTCCATAAAACTAAATTTTGATGTTTCTGCATTAGGATCATACTGCCCAATTGAAGCAACTATCATTCTCCACCTAAAAGCCTCTGAGTTCCATTTTGATGAAGCTTCTTTTAAACCAACCGTTTCTTCCCCAAATTGTTTTTCTAGTTCTAAATCCTCATTTTTAAAATATTGAGGTCTATCAGCTGTGCTTGAATTACCAAAATCGAGACCTATTTTCCTCTCTTTTATCATCTTCTTCTCATCTGGAGTATATTCCAATCCTTTCAATTCTTCTGAAAAAGCATTTTCCATATCTTCAGTCGTAAAATAATTCCTTTGTTGAGACATTACATCAAGTTGTTGAATAAAATCATGGTATGAAGGACATGAAGCACTAACTCCCACATTTACATTCAATTGACCTTTCCAATATATAAAATCTCTTTTTAATCTTTTTATCCACAGTTTTCCTTCTTTACCAACTTCTTTACTTTGTCCCAAGGTTTCTAGCTTTTTATTCCAAAAAGAAATAAGTCCTAAAGCTTCTCTATCATCAAATGGGTGGGCACTTCTATGTTTTTCAATATAATCACCAAGCACATCTCTATTTTCCATTAAACCACTTAGAAGGATTCTTGAAGAAACAG
>Ga0268280_1001858_pt1 | contig 13216 bp, 13 predicted proteins | sample saktaG_9_FD_190139 | JGI IMG/M metagenome (GOLD analysis project Ga0268280, IMG submission 190139) | Saline water microbial communities from Sakinaw Lake, British Columbia, Canada - sak_2011_5_24_40m | ecosystem: Environmental > Aquatic > Non-marine Saline and Alkaline > Saline ...
CCGCATCGGCTCCGGTAGTACTGATCTCCCTAATGAGCTTCTTGGCGAGTCGTAAATTACGGTTGTGATTACTCCCTATTTCAGCAATGACAAATACGGGATAACCTTTACCTAGCGTTCTGTTTGCAATGCGGATATTTTTTGTTTTCTTCATTTAAAAAACAGTCTCATGGTAATATTCTCGCAGGATTTCCCACCACCTTACACCGAGGGGGAACATCTTTTAATACCACCGCCCCTAATCCTAATAAGGCATATTCCCCTACAACCACTTTTTCCAAGATCGTTGCATTACTCCCGACATAAGAACATTTTTTAAGCCGCACGGTACTGCCGATACTTGCGCAATTTGCGATAAAACAATAATCCTCAATAACGGCATCGTGACCGATCAGCGAGTTTGCATATATATTAACAAAATTACCTATTAAAACGTTGGGCGACACAACTACTCCAGGCATAATGAGCACGCCATGTTTAAGAATTGAATTTCGGGAAACAGTCGCCGACGGATGAATTAATGTAGCAAATCGTTCCACCGGTATCTGTAATTTATTAAGTTTCTCAACGCGCTCTACCATTTTATTTGCGGTTAACAAACTATAAACGTACTGAACATCGCTGTATTTAAGATACGACCCTGCATCGGAAATTGGACCAAGCACCTTGTAATTATTTATTTCCATCCCTTTTTCTTTCGCATCATCCAAATACCCCAATATTTCGTAAGCACTACTGCGATCGTTAATATCTTCAATGGACGAAAGGATTACTGTCGCGTTACCGCCAGCGCCAAGAATAATTAATTTATTCTTTTTTAACTTCATATTTTATGCTTTCTTTCGTATCATTTCAGACATCCTAAGTATAAGCTCGGCTTGTTTTAATATAGGAGGAGCAATAAATTTGCCTTCGACAAAAACTATACTTCGATTATTCTTGCTTGCCGCCTGGTTTAAAGAAACTATCCTTTTAGCCCGCGCAACTTCTTCCTGGGAAGGAGCGTATCCTTTGTTGGCAATGTCGATTTGCATGGGATGTAAAACCAGCATACCTGAAAAACCTATCGCCCTACTTTCCTTTACATGCTGTGCACATCCGTCAAGATTCTTAATGTCAAGATACGGCGTATCGATCGGACAACATCCAGCTGCTCGTGCAGCCATAGCAATCATTGTCCTGGGGAACAGAAGGTTGCCCGCATTATCCGTATGCAAGGCCCTCATATTATGCAGATAATCTTCATGGCCAAATATTAAACCGCGTATTCTTTTTGAACTTCTTGCTATAGATAACACGTTTAGCACCGCTTCCGCTGTTTCGATAAGCGGAAATATGACAAACGTCCCTATTCTAATATTATGCCTTTTTTCACATTTTTGCAGGATAGCATCAACATATGCGATATCACTCATATTTATCACTTTAGGTACAACGAATCCCTGTACTGCTGGCAAAGCCGTTTTCTCAATATCTTCCCGAAGCAGCCCGGTTGCCCGCGCATTAATTCTAACTAAAATAGGCACTTTGAACTTTTGTGAAACAAGTCGCCTGCGTAAACTGTTTCGAGCCGACATTTTTTTATCTTCAGGAACAGAATCTTCCAGATCTAATATCAAGGCATCTGCTTCGGATTTAATCGCCTTATCAAAAAACTTATCCACATGAGCTGGAACAAACAGCAAGCTTCTCATAATCGGTTCATATGCGTTATTCATATTCCACCCTTTTTAGGAGTTAGCTGCCAAATGAATCCACTGGGGATGCTCTTTTCCCCATACGCCATCATATCAAATAGTTTTTCCGCTTTTAATGTGTAGGGGACACGGGATAAGATATTTTGGTATTCTTCCCATGTCAAAACTCCCTGCCCTGAGATACCATGAAAGAATAGAAATTCCGGCATAATGCTTTCATTTTTATTAAATGCCAATATATCGGCAGACACGGAAGTAATTTCTCCGATAACAATCTCAGCGCGGGGGGCGATAGCGTATATCTCATTTAAAAAATCTACTACCTCAGCACTCTTCTTTTGTGATATCTCATGTATGAGATACCACATCGTGATCACCAGAGATTTTGTTTTTTTAGACTTGTGCGCATCCATGCCTTCACCCAGCCATCGGGAAACTTCCCTGCCATCGCTTAGTATGGTTTTCAAAGCAGCATTCTTATGCTCGGCGCGGATATTCTTTTCGGCCTCTTCCAGTGCCTGCCTTGAAATATCAACGCCAATAACCTGACAGTCCGAAGCATGTTTAAGCACAGATTTAATAAAAGTTCCGTTTCCACAGCCGACATCAATTAATGTCAGCGGCATCGCATTCCCTCGAATCATATCTAACGCGTGAGAGAAGTACTTTCTGTTATTTATTTGTCCGCTGCCGACGACATTTTCCACCCGATCAACGCGCGGCTGTTCAGTATATTCTTTGTCAAACAGAACTTTCTCTAACAGATTCAAAAAGCTTCCGTAGGAATGCAAAAGACAAAAAGACCCGTAGCGTTTAAATATTTTATTGCCTATTTCTGTTGCGCAAAATATGTCCTCGCCCCGACCCCTTTGAATTATCCCGATTGACTCAAAGTACATAAGTATCTTAACGAACATATCGTTGTTTATTATCTCGGTAAAATCGGAGGACTTGAATTCTCTGTCAATCATCTTATCGAGTATGCCCCTTTTGCCCAAAAAACTGATAAGCGGACACGTAAAGTATCCTCTCAGTAAGGAGACTATTTCTTCTCTTGGATTAAGCGCGGTCATTTTCTTTAAACTCCTTTGCTAGCATTCCCATTATCAAAACATTGCCATATTTCCCGTCTAAACAGTAATTATCTCTCATGCAACCCTCAACAATAAAACCCGCTTTCTTATAAACTGCGACTGCTGCTTTATTTTCTTGAACAACATAAATATTAATCCTATTCAGCCGCAAAGTGCAAAACGCGTAATACAAAACGGCTTGAATTGCTTCGTATGCATATCCCTTTCCCCATATTGTTTGATCTCCAATCATAATACCGAATTCGCTTCTTTTATGAAACCATTCTATCGGCCCAAGCCGAACATTCCCTATATGTCTTCCGCTATTCTTTATCGTAACTGCAAATAGTATATCATTCGGATTGTTTTTAAAGTTAAGATAATACTGAACGAGTGATCTCTTATCGACCGACTGAGTTCCGTGCGCCATATACCGAGTCACTAGAGGGTTTTTTAGCCATGATAAATAAGCGGACGTCAAATCTGATTTTTTTTGCCGGCGGATATAAAGATTTTTTGTATATAAATTGATTCTCTTATTCATGATTCGGGACCAATATCTTCCTTCTAAATCTCAATACCATTTTATTATGCTGATTATAAACGTGCGTTTCTATCGAGACTACGCCCCGCGAGTGATTTGACTGAGATACGCGCTTATCCAACACTCGAGACTGCGCATACAAGGTATCCCCGATAAAAACAGGATTAAGATGCTCAACGCTCGAATATTCCAGATTTGCGATCGCTTTGCCGCTGATATCTCTCACGCTCAGGCCAACCGCCAAACTTAATACATACGTCCCGACTACAAGTATTTTTTTATGTTGTCTTTTCATCGCAAATATATTATCAATGTGAACCGGATGATGGTTCATGGTAAGCAGACAAAATAAGTTATTGTCGCTCTCAGTTATAGTCTTGCCCGGCCAATGCTTGAATATCGCACCGACTTTAAACTCGCCATATACCTTCCCGAAATTTGCTATACACTTCTGAGCGCCCATACTATATCCTCCTATTGCCGATTTAACAGCATTCTTCAATAATATTTATTTCTCTGTTTGCCATTGCTTTGCCAAATAGTCATAAGTTTTACTCATTTTAGTTCTTACAGGTAATGATTTTTCCCAAACCCTATCTGCCTCAAGCGCCTTTTTATATCCTTCATTTCGCTGAATATGCATATTAATACGCATTATGTCAGGATGCGCTTTAACATATTTTTCAATCTCCTGAAATCCAAATATTTTTTTAGGTTTATTATAGAGTTCGTTTATAATATGTTTGACCACGCGATAATCTTTTTCTTCATCAACGGTAAACCTATAATTGTTCAACCTGCTATTTACCTTTATACGCACAACCTTGAAGCGCTCGGGGTTATTAAACAGAAAAGTTACTACATGCTCCCGCTCCGAAGGCTTCCGCGCCTCCAGCCATGCTGTTTTTAAAGCATCAAATGAAACTATTGACATATCGGCAAGCCCTTCAGGATAAGGCAATACATGGCCCAAATAGTCCGGCTTGTTTTTTAAATAGTAGCGGCATGCCCGGTCAACTAACCCCGGCATGACCATAGGACAATCTCCGGTAATTCTTACAATTATACCAATCTTATGCTTTAGAGCTGCATTATAAAATCTATCCAAAACATCCTGTTCACTGCCGCGATAGCAAGGGACCTTTATCAGCCTGCATTCCTCCTCAATAGCATCATTATTCGACTGGCGGCTGGTAGCGACAATGATGGTATCCAGCAGACGGGAAGCCCTCAGCCGTTCGATAAGATAAAAAAGCAATGTTTTACCATTAACTTTTCTTAAAACTTTCCCTGGTAACCGCAAAGAGCCCATACGCGCCTGTATAATTGCACCGATCATTTTGCACCTGCTTCGATCATATTCCACGCGATTATTTCATCTTCCCTGATATCTTTTCTGGCTTTATGCGCAACAACATGGTCTAACAAAGACGGACAGATTCCGGTCCCCGGCCGCTTAAATACCAACATACTTTCTGTAAGCTGCGTGCCCTGCGGAATGTCGCAACCGGCAACGATGCTGCGGCGAGCAGACTTATAGGTGGCTTGCTCAGAATCGAGCCGTCCTTTAATAGCTGAGCCAAGTATCGCTCTTAAATTACGTATATGCGCTATCATCTCTTTTAACTCGCCGGGCTCCAAAGATACCTGATAATCTGGACCTTTTTTATTTCTATCCAGTGTAAAATGTTTTTCAATAACGTTAGCTCCTAGAGCACAAGCTACAAGCGGTGCTAAATAGCCCGCCGTATGATCACAAAATCCGACAGTTTGTTCAAAAGCGCTTTTTAATGTAACCATAGATCTCAAATTAACCTCTTTAGGAGGGGTTGGATAATGGGTATTTGTATGATACAGGATGATTTTATCATTCCCCTTCGACTTGATTGCCGCTATCGCAGATTCAATTTCTCCTAAAGTGGCCGCCCCTGTTGAAAGAAAAATCGGAAGCCCTTTGGCCGCACAATATTTTAAAAAAGGGATGGCAGTTATATCCCCTGAAACCACCTTAAAGAAGTCAGCGCCGTAATCTATCATTTTATCAACACTCTTTTTGTCAATAACGCAAGCCGTGCATAAAAGGCCTTTTTCTTTGGCAAGACGAAATAATTCTTTCATTTCTTCATCTTTAAGAAGCCAGCTATCCCAATTTAGATTTTTCGGACCAGGTTGTTTGACATTAAGCTCTCCGCCAATAATATGCTGAAATGTTACAGCATTAGCCCCTGCTTCAGCAGCTACCTCGACCATCTTTTTGGCTACTTTAAAATCACCCCCATGATTTACCCCGGCTTCGGCAATAATAAAAACATCATTACCATTACCTATAGCGGTGTTCCTTATTTTAATATCCTTGATCATTGTTCTCCTCCAAAAACCTAAAACTTGTTAAAATGCATTATTTTATCGATCTTCTTCTTAGGCACATGAAGCGTTCCTCTTGCGTCTTTCCAATATTTACAACTTTTCTTTAACTCCTCAATTTTCGGATACTCATCGCTATATCCTAAGGCCAAAACCGAATCAATAATATAACCCTCAGCGACATCTACAATCTTTTCCAGATTTACTCTATTTATCGAACCTACCCAACAGGAACCAATACCTTCCTCCCAGGCCGTCAAGATCATATTTTCCATTGCTGCGCCGACGTCATATTGATAATTTTCTTTTCTTACGACAGTATTAACCAATACCAGAACATACGCTACGGGCATCTGCCCTTCCTTAGGCGTACCATTAGGCGAAATATACCCGGCCCAGGCCAAGGTCTTAAAAACATCATCACATAAACTCTTATCATTAATAAATAAGAACTCTAGCGGCTGAAGATTGGCTCCTGATGGCGCTAATCGCGCAGCATTCGCCAATCTCTTCAAAACCCTCAAAGGGACAGGATCCTGTTTGAATTTCCTGATCGAACGCCTGCTTAGAATAAGCTTATACGCGCCCTGCCTAGTTTTTGCCATACGATTCTTAATACCTCCCACCAAGATCGATTGCTTCAAAAATTACAACTTTAAATACCAATTCAACGGATCAACCCAATAATCATCTTTGATCCCCGCTATCGATAACGCCTCAAAAATATTATCGGGCAGCGCACCTTTTTTTTCCGTCTCTACCGCAAATTTGAGTTCTTCCAAAGTTCTCACTCCCACCAAGACAGAGCCTAATTCTTTCGCGGACAAACAAAATCTTAACGCCGATTCGGTCAGATCATCCCATGTATTAATCCCTGCCTCATCTTTGACACCCTTAACAGTTTTCTTTAGAAAATCAAAATTATCATTTAGATGAACTACTTTCTCCGTCAATATCCCCCTAAAATAAGGTGCCCGGCCGATAACCCCTAACATTTTCCTTTGAGCTTCCGGGAAAACAGTTTCTGACATTCTCTGATCCAAGATACTATATGCAACCTGCAGAACATCAAAAGTATCTCTCTTAATTGCCATCATCGCGCTGCGAGGACCATACACCGAATCCCCTATAAATCTGATCATTCCTTTTTTCTTAAGATCCAACAATACTTCAACAACATCTGCTTTTTTGGGTGTATCCGGCATCGTGTTATGAATCTGCACAATATCAAGACACTCTCTTCTTAAATTTTTTAAACTTTTCTCGATAGAGCATCTAACATTCAAAGCTGCATTCACATCCCCCTGAATAATACTTACCTTAGTCGCAAAATAACAATTCTTTGAACCAAGGATATCCCCGAGTAAAGTTTCGCTATCACCATATCCGGGGGCCGTATCAAACAGGTTTATTCCTAAGTCCAATGCTTTATTAAGGATCAGCCTGGACGTATTCCTATCCGGTTTCCCATATTCTCCCGGAATATTAATACCGTAATCCATACCCAATTCGGCACAACCAAGGCCGATTACAGATACTTTTAATCCGGTTTTCCCTAATATTCTATATTCCACTAATACTCCCGTTAATAACAAAAACTCGCACTCAAATCATGATTCAGACTGCTATGTAATCCGTTTAAAACCCGCAGCTGAGGGCTCACCTTTTAGAGCGGCACGCAATCCGCCTGAATCTTTTAATTGTCTAATCTGCGCGAACACCTTATCCATGGCTGCCAAATATGCAACAACATGTCCTCGGGTATGCGCAAACATTGAATAAAAAAGGTTTGATGCTAAAAAGCCTCTTTCTAACATCTCTTGCACAAAATATGCTTTCATAATAAGATGATCTTTATCGCTAAAAACAAAATGGCTCAATGGATATACGCCGGATATATTTACCGGCAAACCATAACGCTCACTGGTAACCCTCCAACCATCCTGAACTAAATGGCCAATTTTAATCAAATGCTCATGCGCCTTAACAGCTTTGAATTTCTTAATTGTTGCTAGCGCCGCAACGGGGCCGATGCGCTCCGTCCACATCGTACTGCTGATGAAGCTCTTCTGCGCGGCCTCCATAATCGATGCGCGTCCGATGACCGCCGCGATAGGGTAGCCGTTGCCCAATGCCTTAGAAAAAACCGCAATATCCGGTTTGACTCCATAAAGCAAATGCGCACCGCCGCAATTCATACGAAATCCCGCCGATATCTCGTCAATTATAAGGACAGCACTATTCTCATTCGCCAGCTGTCTAACGCCCTCTAAAAAACCCGGCACAGGCTGGGCGTTCCGTACCGGCTCCATTACAATAGCTGCGACCTTATTTTTATTTTCTGCAAATATTTTCTCAAGGCTAGCCAAATCATTATACCGAAAAACATGCGTAGTCCCTTTAAGCGCGCATGGCACGCCAGCGGGACTCAAGCCAGGGATAAGATGTTCTCCCAGAGCATTCTCCGTACCAATATTCGCGGACAGATACCAGTCATGCCAGCCATGATAACCACAAAGGGCAACAACATCACAACCCGTATGCGCCCGTGCAATCCTAATTGCAATCGCCACAGATTCGCCCCCGCTACGTGCAAAACGAGCCATCTCGGCCCAAGGATGCATGCGGCATAGTTCCTCTGCTAATTCAACCTCTTCCGGACAATTCAGTGAAGAGCTGGACCCTTTTTTAACCGCTCCTATAACGGCAGCATTAACATCGGGGTCGGCATAGCCAAGAACATTTGCTCCGATCCCGCTAATACTCATATCGATATAACTGTTACCATCCAAATCCCAAACTTTCGCCCCTGAAGCCTTGGAATAATACCCAGGCCATACACCGAGGGAGAACATATCCGGACGCTTGCTCAAAAGTCCGGACATGCCAGGAATAAGCTGTTTGGCCTTCTTCTGTATTGCCTGAGACTTTGTATTTTTCATAAAAATTCCTATTATTTTGATAAGACTACTGATAGAACGCTGATTACTCTGCTAATATCTTTGTCGCTCATAGCCGGGAAGAGCGGTAAAGAAAGGCATTTCTTATAGTAATATTCGGCGCGGGGATAATCCCCCCAGTTAGTGCCGAATTTTTTCCTGTAGAATGGATGCGTATGCACGGGAATATAATGCACTTGAGTCCCTATCCCTTTTTCCTTCAACTTCTTCATAACATCAGCCCTGTCTTTCCCGAGTGCGTCGAAATCTACCCGCAGAACATAAAGATGCCAATTCGTAAAACGGTCTGGAGATTCAAAAGGAAGAGTTATAAATTTGTTATCTTTAAAGGCATTATTATAGACTTCTGCTATTCTCCGTCTTCTTCTGATAAAATAATCTATCTTTTCTAACTGGGATATGCCTAAAGCGCACTGTATGTCGGTGATCCTATAATTAAAACCAAGGACCTGCTGTTCATAATACCAGGGGCTTAGACCACTTAGGCCATAAGCCTGTTCTTTATAAACCAGGTCATCTTCGTTATTAGTTATACCATGTGAACGGAGGAGTCTTAGCTTCTTGTAAAGCTTTTCATCATTCGTAAATACAACCCCGCCTTCACCGGTCGTTATATGCTTTACCGGATGAAAACTCATGACGGTCATGTCAGAATAAGCGCAGGAACCGGCATTTTTGCCTTTATACACAGAACCCAAAGCATGACTTGCGTCTTCAATAATGGTTATCTTTCTCTTGTATTTAGTCTCTTTCCCCTCAATAATACTTTTAATCTCAAACATATCGCAGATCTGTCCGGCAAAATGTACGGGGATAATAACCTTGATCTTTGAAGTTATCTTCCTCTCAATTTCTTTCGGATCGATATTATACGTATCTTCCTTTATATCGGTAAAAACAGGTTTCGCTCCGCAATAAACACCGCAATTTGCCGAAGCTACAAAAGTGTTAGGCGATGTTATGAACTCATCCCCTTCTTTTAAGCCGGCCGCCAGACAGGCAATATGAAGCGCTGCCGTACCGCTCGACACCGCCACCGCATATTTTGCTCCGGTATGGGCACAAAGCGCTTTTTCAAACTCTCCTACCTTCCGCCCCTGAGTAAGATTTGACGATTTTAGCACTTCAACTACTGATTCAATATCCGAATCATCTATACTCTGCCTGCCATAACTAATAACATCTAGCGACGGATACCAGGTTTGCGGATACGAGCACCTCTTTATTTCATCACATAATTCACTTTTATAGTCTTTAAAAAACGCACTAACGCATTCTTCAATAGACGGCAGATCCTCGTCTAAAGCCTTTGAGAGTTTTTGCGTATTCAAAGATAAGTCCTTACCTCTCTTGGCGGAAAAATTATGAACATCTACGCTCACCGGTTTTATAAGTGCTTTATTCATACTGAAGGCCTTTGCGACAAAAACGGCAAATTCATATTTTGACAGTGATGTTCTCGAGGCAAGATTAAAAATGCCGGTTAAATTCTTACTAAGTATTTTATCCATTATTTTGGCGAACTTTATAGTGTATATCGAAGAAAATGCCACGTCGGTAAACCCGTTAATAAGGCATCCCCTCTCTAGGTTATACAACATCCATTCGGCAAGGCTATGCTTGTTCTGAATATTCCATCCGAATATATTTGTTCTTACAATAATATGGTTCTTGTGTTTCTTTACTATTGTTTCCGCCTCATACTTGGTTAATCCGTAATAGTTGCACGGGGAGATAGGATCGTCTTCGGTATAACCACCCTTCTTTCCGTCATGAACGGCATCTGTAGATATATATACCAATTTGGTGCGGCTGTTGCAGGCAGAAACAATATTCCGCGTGCCTTCTACATTGACCTTCTTCGTCTCTTCTTTATTCTTCTCGCAATAATCAATATTCGTTAAGGAAGCGCAGTGCAAAATCACATCGGGTTTATAGTCAGACAGAAAATTCTTAACCGCTTTCTTATCGGTAATATCTACTTTAAAAGAATCTACTCTGGGTATAAACGCATTATGACGATTATACCAGCCCGTTATGTCATATTTATCCCGAAGGGCATATGCCAGATTGCTGCCTAATAGTCCGCTCACTCCGGTTATCAGAAGTTTTTTCTTCATAGTAAACTCGATCTTTTAAGCAGGGACGCCCTCTTTTGACCACCTTGATTGCTCTATTTTATAGTCACCCTTAATAGTAAGCAGGATCTTGTTGAGATCAGCGACAGATAGCCACTCTTTATTATTAGCCGAGTTATACTCAAAATCTTCACTGCATGGCTTGCCTGGTTTTCCGCCGTTTAAAAGGGAATTTTTATACTCCTTATCTTGCGTGACTATAAAGAAGTCTTTGAATTCTATGGCATTCTTTGCGTCGGAATTGCTGATAAGAACCTCGTCTATCTTTTCGCCGGGACGCACGCCTACGATCTCCTGCTTGCACTCAGGGCATATAGCTTTCGCCAGATCTACTATGCGCATGGATGGTATTCTGGGTACAAACAACTCTCCGCCTTGCATATTTTCAAGACAGAAGAAAACAAAATGACTTGCCTGATCAAGCGTTATCCAGAATCTTGTCATACCCGGATGCGTTATAGGTAAAACACCTGTGGACTTACGTTCATCAAAAAACGGCACAACAGATCCTCTGCTTCCAAGAACATTACCATATCTTACGACCGAAAACTTAGTCTCATGCGCATTGCTGTATACATTCGCAGCCATAAAGAGCTTATCTGAACATAGTTTTGTTGCCCCGTATAAATTAATTGGATTACAGGCCTTATCAGTCGACAAGGCAACTACATTTTTAACATTGGCCGATAAAGCGGCTTCTATGATATTCATTGCGCCCATAACATTGGTTTTTACAAATTCGCATGGGTTATATTCAGCCGCAGGAACCTGTTTTAAGGCTGCGGCATGAATTACATAATCTATGCCCACAAAAGCACGCTGCAATCTACTAAGATCTCTCACATCCCCTAAAAAATACCTCATAAACGGGTACTTCTTAGCGCTCCAAACCTGAGACATTTCAAATTGTTTTAATTCATCTCGGCTAAATATTATAAGCTTATTTGGCTTATAACCGCCATCCACGATCATCTGAACCATCTTCTTGCCTAAGGATCCTGTACCACCGGTTATCAAGATATTTTTATTATTTAACATACTTAACCATCCTTTTTTAGTTCTGGGCCTTGAGACTTCTCCCATTCATTTTTTAAAGTATTATATTCCGCTTCTTTTATCTTCAGAAAATGGTATGTAAGACGCAATTTTGCCTCAAAGCCTTTTGGTGTAAGCAAATAGCTGATCTTTTTCACCTTGCCGGGATTGGTGGAAAAGGACTCGCCTTTGATTATGCCTCTATGGATAAGTTCCCTCAATAGATAATTGGTCTTGCCAAGCGATATGCCCAGTTTCTTGGAAACAGCACGCTGGGTAGCCGCGGGATTGGTTTCAATCTCTTTTATAATGGATAAGGCTTCTTCTTGGGCTTGTTCAATCATTGAACATCATTATAGTGAATTGGCGAGGGTCTGTCAAGGGATAAAGGGAGGCTATTAAGGGTCAGACCCATAAACATCAAAGGTGACGGTCACAAAGAGCGTGACAGTCACCTTTGCCACGCGTCGGGACAGACCCCTTCAACGGGCTTGCCCAGCCGTAGGCGGAGATGATGGCTATGAAAGGCATGATGGGCACTCGTAGGCGCTCTCCCGCAGTCCACATGGCCCCTACAACAGATATCACAATAAAATAGAGCGCGGCAAACAACAGAAATTGATAATAGATATTTCGCCTCATCCTGATGATCCCCCATATAAATCCCAGCATCCAGAGGATCATCCACGGATAGCTTAGCACCTTCCCTACAGCAGTCAACAGATCGGACTGAAGATACTTTAAATTACCGGGCCTTGTCATGAGAGACATCAGGCATCTGACTGAAACGCTGGTGTAATAGGCCACAGGTGATGCATTCTTGGTAAAAGGGTCCTTGTTCCTACCATAACTCTTTATTAAGCCAATGCCGGATAGATTTGAACGCTCCAGGGAACTGAAAGCAGCGCTCTCACATCTGGCATAATTCCTGAACTGCCAGGCGCCGATAAGGCTATACACTATCAATAGCAGGATAAGCGCATGAGAAAGCGCTTTCTTTAGCCCATCCTTCCGGAGAGCGTAAACAATGAATACCGCGACGGCGAATCCCAGATAATAGCTTATGGGCCTTACATAAGTAGCAAAGGCTAAAAGCAATGCGGACGATAAGAGAAAGACGGCCTCTCTGCGCTTTAAATAGAGCGTGAAGCATAGAATGAATAGGGCCATCAAAAACATGAACAATGTTTCCGTCAGTATCATAAGCGAAAAGATGGTGATGGGCGGATCGAGCAATATGATCACTGAGCTCAATAGAGCTATCTTGGGATCGATCTCGAGGGCTGCCCTGTAGACAATAAGGGCCGTGAGGAGAGTCATGCCGATCTGAATAAGAATAATGCCATTAAATGGGACCTTCATTACGCCGTTGAAGAGAGCAAGAAATAGCGGATATCCCGGGGTC
>Ga0268280_1001861_pt1 | contig 13195 bp, 9 predicted proteins | sample saktaG_9_FD_190139 | JGI IMG/M metagenome (GOLD analysis project Ga0268280, IMG submission 190139) | Saline water microbial communities from Sakinaw Lake, British Columbia, Canada - sak_2011_5_24_40m | ecosystem: Environmental > Aquatic > Non-marine Saline and Alkaline > Saline ...
CGCTCAAAAGGCGGTTGACGCCATTGCACTGATGACAAAGCATCCCTTTGTCTGCGCTCCGAACAGGTTTGAATCGCTTGCCGCCCATGACGCTCTGGTTGAAACACACGGGGCTCTGAAGCAGGCGGCCGTCAGCCTGATGAAAATAGCCAATGATATCCGGCTGCTTGCATCCGGTCCCCGTTGCGGTCTGGGGGAGATTCTGCTGCCGTCCAACGAGCCGGGCTCCTCGATCATGCCGGGGAAGGTCAATCCGACCCAGGCGGAAGCCCTTACCATGGTGTGTGCCCAGGTGATCGGCAATGATGTGACGCTCTCCGTTGCCGGCATGCAGGGACACCTTGAACTGAATGTTTTCGGTCCGGTGATGATTGCCAATGTTCTTCAGTCCGCTGAACTGCTCGGTGACGCCTGCATCTCATTTGCCGACAGATGCGTCAGGGGTATTGAGCCGGACAGGGAAAGGATACGGATGCATCTGGGCCGTTCACTGATGCTGGTAACGGCGCTGAATCCCCATATCGGTTACTACAGGTCGGCTGAAATTGTCGGCACAGCTGTGACAGCGGGCATAACCCTGCGCGATGCGGCAATTGCCTCAGGATATGTCACTGCAGAGGAGTTTGACCTTTGGGTTGATCCCCTGAAAATGATCGGCTGAGTCCGATGCCGTGGAATGCTTTTTCTGCCAGAGTGCACTCAATTCTATCCATGCTGCTGAACGCGGATGATGTTTTTAATTTCGCGGGGCATATTTTTACCGGATTGGCATGGTACCGTGTTGATACACCGCACGTGTTCAGGGCTGTAATTGAGCCGCCAATGAAAAATTATCCTCAGCAGAGGCGCCGTTCGAGCGGGATATCGCGCTAAAATATTTTTATATAATGGAATAAAATTATTTTTAATCCGGACATCGATTGATGTGCTGCCGTGATAATGAACCTGTGCTTTGTTGATGGAATGTTGATAAACGGCCGGCGGCAATTTTCCCGTGTTCAAGGAGAGATGTTTTTTCGGGGTTTTCCTGTGAAATGCCGGAAAAGCCATATATTGGCCGGATAAATTTTATGAGATTTACTTTTATGCTATCATTAACGACGGAAGAACTGGCGAACAGGGCCGGAAGGATAAAACTCATTATTTCCGATAATGACGGTGTCTTTACTGACAACGGCGTTTATTATTCAGAGAGGGGTGAGGAGATGAAACGCTATTCCATACGGGATGGAATGGGTGTGGAACGTCTCAGAAACATAGGAGTCGAGACCTGCATCATGACCGGTGAGGTTTCGCCAAGCATCCGGAAGAGGGCGGAAAAGCTCTGCATGAAAAGGCTCTATCTCGGTGTCAGAGAGAAGCTTTCAATGCTTGAAACCGTACTGACTGAAACCGGACTTCAAAAATGTGAACTGGCCTATATCGGTGATGACGTCAATGACGTGGAAATAATGAGTGAGATAGCCGCTGAAGGATTGACCGCGTGTCCCGGTGATGCAACCGTTTTTGTTGATCCTTACGTCCATTATCGCTGTAAAGCCGATGGCGGACACGGAGCTTTCAGGGATTTTGCCGAGTGGATGATATCTCTCAGAACTTCCTGAGCAGGCTTGCTGTGCGGTGAGCTTTTTTTTGCTTTTATTTGAATAAGAAGGCAGTAATTAAACAATATCGGGCCTTTGCATTTGCGACAACTGATGCACGGTTCGTTTTACCCGGAATAATTTATGGCGGAAGTAACGATAGGAAAGAGAAGAGTAGGGGACGGTCATCCGGTTTTTGTCATTGCCGAAATAGGTATCAATCATAACGGATCGCTTGAGGCTGCAAAAAAACTTATCGAAGGCGCAGCCCAGGCCGGATGTGACGCCGTGAAGTTTCAGAAAAGAACCCCTGAGCTTTGCGTACCGAAGGACCAGCGCGATATCGAGCGTGATACCCCCTGGGGGCGCATGAAATACATCGATTACCGCTACAAGGTTGAGTTCGGGCGTGACGAGTATCAGGAAATAAATCGTTACTCCAGGCAACACGGCATTTTATGGTTTGCATCCTGCTGGGATGAGGATTCGGTCGATTTTATGGAACAGTTTGAACCACCCTGTTACAAGGGTGCCTCAGCATCGCTGACCGATATCGCACTTCTGAAGAAAACCGCTGCCACCGGAAGGCCGCTTATCATCTCTACCGGCATGTCCACAATGGAAGAGGTTGAAAAAACCGTTGATGAACTCGCCACTTCCGCTCTTCTCATCGCACACACCAATTCAACCTACCCCTCTCCGGTCGATGAACTGAACCTTCGGATGATTACAACCTTCAAAAATCTCTATCCCGCTGTTCCGGTCGGATATTCAGGTCATGAGGTAGGGCTTGCCACAACATGGGCCGCCGTTGCGCTCGGAGCGACTTTTGTCGAACGTCACGTCACTCTTGACCGGGCCATGTGGGGTTCCGATCAGGCCGCATCGGTCGAACTGTCGGGCATGGCGAGGCTTGTTTCAAATATCCGTGACATCGAAAAAGCTCTCGGTGACGGTGTCAAGCGCGTTTATGAGGGAGAGGCTGCGGCGCGCAGGAAGCTGAGGCGCTCCTGATCCTGTGTCAGGACCCTTCAAATGCTGCGGGGAATAAATCAACGTCAGCTTTTAGTGTTTGTTTACGGCTCTTGTTATTTTTGCGACACACCCTTAAATTTAAAGACTTTTTTTTCGGCAGTATTTTCCTTCTACTGAAAGGTTTTTTTGCTGCCGGTAACAGTATCACCGGAAAGTTTGTCATCAGGAACCCATACCAATAAAGCATCTTATCATGAGCATAAACAGTAACGGTACGTCACCGGTTCAGGAGTTTGAATACAAGGCTGAAATGAAGCAGCTTCTGGACCTTATAGTCCATTCGCTTTATACACATCCTGAAATATATCTCAGGGAGCTGATCTCAAATGCTTCCGATGCACTCAGTAAAGTGCGTTTCAAAGCCCTTACCGATCAGGATATCACGGAACGGGATACGGAGCTTGCAATAAAAATAACCATTGATCCCAAAGAGCTGACATTCGTCATTGAAGACAGCGGACTCGGTATGACTGAAGAGGAGCTGATTGCAAATCTCGGGACGGTTGCAAAGTCAGGGACTCTGGGTTTCATGCAGTCCCTGAAAGATCAGCAGAAAGAGCTTGACGGTAACCTGATAGGGCAGTTCGGCGTCGGATTTTACTCGGTATTTATGGTGACTGACGAGGTGACGGTTGAAACCAGAAGCGCCGGACCCGGTTCGCAAGGATACCGCTGGCGTTCGTGCGGCCAGGGCACCTATACGATTGAAAAGATCGACAAGCCTCTGCGCGGAACAAGAATTTCGTTCAAGCTTAAGGAGGAGTCCAAAGAGTTCGCCGAAGAGTACCGGGTCGAGCAGATTGTCAAAAAATATTCCAATTTCGTTGACTTCCCCATCTACCTCGACGGAAAACAGCTCAACAGCATCACGGCGCTCTGGCAGCGCTCAAAAAGCGAGCTGAAGGAGGAGGAGGTCAATGAGTTCTACAAGTTCATCGCAAACGAATATCAGGACCCCCTTGACTATCTGCCGGTTTCCGTTGAGGGCATGGTCACCTTCAAGGCCCTTCTTTTTCTGCCGAAAGAGGCTCCCATGGAGATGCTTTACCGTCAGGGAGAACTTGAAAATCACGGTCCGCAGCTCTATGTAAAAAAAGTGCTGATTCAGAATGAGTGCCGTGACCTTCTGCCCGAGTACCTTCGTTTTATCGCCGGTGTTGTCGATACCGAGGATCTTTCGCTGAATGTTTCAAGGGAGGTTGTTCAGTCAAGCCCGGTGATGGCAAAAATCCGCCAGATTCTGACCGGAAAGATTCTCGGCTGGTTTGAAACTCTGGCAAAGGAGCAGCCCGAAAAGTTCAGGACCTTCTACAAGGCTTTCGGGCCGATTATCAAGATCGGACTGAACACGGACTTCGCCAATCGGGACAAGCTTATCGATCTTTTGCGGTTTGAAAGCACAAAGACCGGAGAGAATGAATATGTGACGCTCAAAGAGTACTCGGACCGGATGGGTGAGGAACAGAAAGAGATTTACTATCATTCCGGCACAGGCAGGGCACAGCTTCTTGCTCATCCCAACCTTGAGTATTTCCAGAATATGGGTATCGAGGTGCTGCTTCTGAGTGATCCAGTCGATGTTTTTGTGATTCCATCGATCCATGAGTATGATAAAAAGCCTCTTAAATCCATTGAAAAAGCTGATATTGACTTTTCAAAACAGAAGAAGGAAGCGGACGAACCGCTTGCCGAAAATCTTATTGCTCCGGTACTGAAGCTTTTCCGTGAAACGCTCGGGGAGGGGATCGAGGATGTCATCGAGTCGCATCGGCTTGTCAGTTCTCCGGTAACGCTGGTGAGCGGAAAGGACGGCCTTGACAGTCAGATGGAAAAGATGATGAAGATGATGAGGAGTGACATGCCGGCCGGAAAAAAGATTCTTGAGGTCAATACGTCACATCCGATTATCCGCAATCTTGCCGCAATGATGCAGGCTGATGCCGAAAATCCGCTTATACGGACCGCCATGAAACAGCTTTATGAAGGGGCCCTTATGCTTGAGGGAGGACTTGATTCGACAACCGCGTTTTTATCGAGAATGAATGAGCTGATCGAAGCGGCAACGCTTTCCAGATAAGAGGATTCAAAAACTTTTTAACTACTGAATTCGTGAAAAAGGGAAGGGATTTCGAAGCAAAGGCAGCTGCGGTGTTTCAGAAGAACGAGATAACCGAGCATCAGATTTATAAGAATCTTTCCGGCAGGGTGACCGGTGTTAAAAACCGCCGCATACTTTCCCAGATAGCTGATGATGAGATGCGGCACTATAATGTCTGGAAAACCTATACGGGAAAAGATGTCGGTCCGGGTCTTGTCAAGGTCTGGTTTTATAACTTTGTCAGCATGGTGTTCGGCTTTGCCTTCGGTGTCAAACTGATGGAAACTGCTGAAAAGAAAGCTCATGCCGTCTACAGCCGTATTCCCGGTTCATACAAGGAGATCAACGGCATTATCCGTGATGAGGAAGAGCATGAACAGGCTCTTATGGTGCTTGTCGATGAAGGTAGTCTGAAATACACCGGATCCATCATTCACGGTCTTAATAATGCGATTGTCCAGCTGACGGGTGTCCTGGCCGGTCTGACCTTTGCCCTGCAGAACAATCGTCTTGTGGCCCTGACGGCATTCATAACAGGATTTGCCGCAGCCGTTTCCATCGCGGCATCCGGATATCTGTCGGCAAAATCTGATCAGGGCGGGAAAAATCCTCTGACGGCGGCACTCTATAACGTTTTTGCTTATATCGTTACCTTTCTTGTGCTGATTGCGCCCTATCTGATTTTTCAGGACCGTTATCTTTGTTTTGCTATGGCATTTCTTGCCGCCGTCGGCATGATCGGGCTTTTCAGCTTCTATGTTTCTGTGGTTCGTGGTCTCTCTTTCAAAAGCCGTTTTGTTGAAATGGCCGGGCTGAGTTTTACTGTTGCCGTACTGAGCGCTCTTGCCGGTTCTTTATTGCGCTTTGCCTTCGGCAACGTTATGTAAGTGACCTGCATTGCTGTCCCGATCCGCCGGCGCCTGAATCAGAACAGGGCTGCAAGCGGCAATCCTTTTCAGGTTAAGCAGGATTGCAGTCTGGCGGCAATTACCTGAATGTCCACCGCTCCATCCGTGTTGATTTCCATACTGACCGCTTTCTCGGCAGCGGTCAGTTTTTCCTGTTTTTCAAACTGTGAGGCAAGGACCGCCGGGTCTGCCTCTGAGGCATCGTTACCCCTCAGGTAACGGCTTTGTACTCTTTCCAGCAGCACCTTTTCAGGAGCATGAAAGGAAAGAATCCTGCAGGGGCAGTTCAGGAATTCGGCAAGATCCATGAACAGTTTTCTGTCGCAGGCCTTCAGAAAGGTTGCATCCACAATTACAGCAACACCCTCCCTGATGCAGAGCCCTGCAAGGTCGAGCAGTCTCTGGTATGTCTGACGGCTGATTTCTTCCGTATAAAGTGATATGGTTGTTTTTTCCCGGCTCCTTTCAAGAGGTTTGAGGCCGGCAAGCCTTTTGCGCTCAATATCCGAGCGGATATGAAGAGCCTGAATTTCCGGAGCGAGATCTCCGGAAACCTTTGTTTTTCCACTGCCGGACAACCCGAAAGTCAGTATGAGCAGAGGTTTTTTTTTCAGGGTGCACTCCCGGGCCAGGCTGATGTATGAACGGTGTTCTTCGAGAATCGTAGATGCAGAACCATTGCTGCAGCTCTGTGCGTAACGGATGGCGGTAACTTTTGCCCGGACCATTGCCCGGTAGACGGTATAAAATCTCAGAAGCGGCAGTGCCGCGTAGTCCCCGGTTTCAGAGAGATAGCTGTTCAGGAGCCTCCATGCCAGCCCCCTTTCACCGCCATGGATGAGGTCCATGAAGAGAAATGCCAGATCGCTGATTACATCAATGATACTGAGGTTTTCGTTGAACTCGATACAGTCGAAAATGAAAATCCGGTTCTTCCACAGGACCATATTGCCGGTATGCATGTCTCCATGGCATTGCCGGATAAAACCCTCTTTTTTTCTCCGGAGAAAGAGCGCAAAGAGGCTTTGATGTTCCTTTGCAGTCCATGCCTTGAGGGTTTCAAGCCGGGCGGCTTCATCAGGGGTCTGGACGACAGGTTCAGTATGGGTGAAATTGGCGAGAACAGGCTTGATAAGATGGTCGGGATGGCCAAATTCACTTTCAGCAGGTGCTGCGGACAGTGACATATGGAATTGTGCGACCATGCCGGCAAGAAGAGTGACATGGTCGCTTTTGAGCAGTTTCTGTCCAAGCATCCTGTCCAGCTCCATTGCTCGGTCAAAACGGACCATTTTAACGGCATAATCGACCACTTCACCCTCTGCATCAACAAGAAAAGTCTCCGGGGAGCGGACAACCGGAACGACAGAGAGATAGATTTCAGGGCATAGCCTTCTGTTGAGACGAAGCTCCTCATTGCAGAAGTGGCGGCGTTTTTCGAGAGTTGAAAAGTCAAGAAATCCAAGGTCCAGAGGTTTTTTGACTTTGTATGCATAGCTGCCGGCGAGAAAAATCCAGGAGATGTGGGTTTCAACAACCTCAATGGTACCCGTGGCATGAGGATATGCTTCCTGACGGCTCAGTGCTTCAACGAACGATGCCATTCCTGTTGTGTTTCATGTGAGCAAGTCGATAAAACTCTTTTCAACAATATAGCGGAGGCTGATCAGGCAGGCAAGAACAAGGTTCATACACGAACTCCGTCCGGGAGTATCGAAATGCCGCAGGGCAGAGCTGAATCGCCTTTTCCGCTTTATTTGTGCCGAAACAAACGGGTGGATTCGCCAGGAAAAAATGTAAATTAAAATTTTGTTGCAGGGCCGTCCATTCACTTTCATAGAGTAAACCCACGCTCATGATTCATCTTGCCAAGATCCTTTGTCCGACAGATTATTCCGTAACTTCGGATAATGCTGTGCGCTATGCTGTTGAATTCGCCCGGAAGGTCGGTGCTCACATCAGGTTTATCCATATCCTTTCCTCCGGAAATGCTGCGGTGAAAACCGAGGCAGGCAACGATGCTGCCGTAACGCAGCCGGAAGAGGATGACGACATTCCTGAAAGTTTTTCCAGGGTTCTCATGGCTGAGAAAAAGAAGGGATTGAGCGCCGACATACGCGTTCTCAAGGGGGAAGCAGCGAAAGTGATCGCTGAACAGGCCGGTTCATGGGGCGCTGATCTCATCATTATGGGATCACATGGACGGACCGGTCTCAAACGGCTCATGATGGGCAGCGTCGCAGAAGAGGTATTCCGTTCTTCCGACATTCCCGTTCTGCTGGTCAAGGAACAGGCGTCCGGTAAAATTGTTAAAGATTAAGGGTTAATATTCAGGTTCAGGTAATTTTCAGTGTTATACCATATGCAATATTTCAGGGAATCAATACTTGCGCTTATTACCGAAACATCGGCAAATCTTCCCGGCGATGTGCGATGTGCCCTTGCAGCCGCTATCGACCGGGAGGACCCCCTCTCACAGGCAGGTCTTGCCATGTCGACCATCTCGGTCAATATTGATATGGCCGTTGACAATGTCTCGCCGGTCTGCCAGGATACAGGCATGCCGACTTTTTTCATCCATACGCCGCGGGGAGCCGATCAGCTTTTCATGAAACGGGAGATTGAAGAGGCTGTTGCGGAAGCATCGCGGACAGGCAAACTCCGGCCCAATGCGGTCGATGCCATCAGCGGCAAAAACTCCGGTAATAATCTCGGCTGCCATTTTCCGGTTATTCACTTTGAACCTTCGGAAAAGGATGAGATAGAGGTCAGGCTGATCCTGAAAGGCGGAGGATGCGAAAATAAAAATATTCAGTACTCTCTGCCCGCCGAAATTCCCGGACTCGGAAGCGCTTCGCGGGATATTGACGGCGTGCGCAAGTGTCTGCTGCATGCGGTCTATCAGGCGCAGGGCCAGGGGTGCAGCCCCGGAGTTATCGGGGTGGGTATCGGAGGCGATCGCACCAGCGGTTTTGAGCTTGCCAAAAAGCAGCTTTTCCGAACCATTGACGACCGGAATCCCGACAGTGAGCTTGACGGTCTCGAACAGGATATTCTGCAAAAAGCCAACACCATGAATATCGGACCAATGGGATTCGGTGGAAAAACCACCCTCCTGGGCTGTAAAATCGGCAAATCACACCGTGTTCCGGCAAGCTTTTTTGTTTCCGTAGCCTATAACTGCTGGGCATACCGCAGGCTTGGCGTTCTGCTCGATCCAGAGACAGGAGTCATTGAAAGCTGGCAGTACCGGAATGCCGACGAGATCAAACGGATGGCGAAAGGCGAAGGAATGCCTCTGACCGGCAAAGAGGTCATTCTGCAGGCTCCGGTTACCGAAGCAGAGATCAGAACTCTGAAGGTCGGCGATGTCGTGCTTGTCAACGGCACCATGCATACCGGTCGCGATGCTTTCCACCACTATATCATGCACCACGATCTGCCCGCTCATCTCGATACTGACGGCGGAATTCTCTTTCATTGCGGACCGGTTATCATGAAAAATGATGACGGCAGCTACAGGGTGACCGCCGCAGGTCCGACCACATCAATCCGTGAAGAACCTTTTCAGGCGGATGTCATAAAGAAACTCGGACTGAGAGCAATAATCGGTAAAGGCGGCATGGGGCCGAAAACCCTGCAGGGGCTCAAAGAGCACGGTGCGGTCTATCTGAATGCCATAGGCGGGGCAGCGCAGTATTACGCCCGCTGCATTGAAAAAGTGACCGGTGTCGATTTTCTCGAAGAGATGGGCGTCCCCGAAGCGATGTGGCATCTTGAGGTGAAGTCGTTTCCTGCGATTGTCACCATGGATGCTCACGGAAACAGTCTGCACAGCCGGATTGAAGAGGATTCGTTCCGTCATCTCGGCGCATTCGGTGATGACACCGACTGACGCAGTTCCGGGTTAGCCCGGCAGGTTTCCATTCCACAAGAACTCCCCGGTACGGATCGCCGCCTTGACGCATAGATACTATGCAGGGGTGGAGGTTCGTTCGGCAATAATTACAATCAATTGCGCTTTTTAACATGAAAGGACCAAGCTGATGAAAAAAATAAGATTTATGGACGTCTCTTTTCGTGACGGTTTTCAGTCATGTTTCGGCGCCAGGGTCAAGACAGAGGATTTTCTTCCTGCACTGGAGGCGGCCGTTCATGCGGGTACCGACAATTTTGAAATAGGCGGCGGTGCACGCTTTCAGAGTCTTTACTTTTATTGCGAAGAGGATGCTTTTGCGATGATGGATGCCGCACGCAAGGTTGTCGGACCGGATATCAACCTTCAGACCCTTTCCCGCGGCGCCAATGTTGTCGGTCTTGTCTCACAGTCCCGCGATATCATCGATCTTCATGCCCGTCTTTTTAAAAAGCACGGGATAACCACCATCCGCAATTTCGATGCACTGATGGATGTCCGCAACCTCTCCTTTTCCGGTCAGTGCATCCATAATGCAGGGCTTCGCCACCAGGTTGTCATCGCCTTGATGGGCCTGCCGCCGGGATTGAACGAGACCTATTGCCATACACCGCAGTTTTATCTCGACAAGCTGCAGGAAATTCTCGATGCCGGTATCCCTTATGACAGTGTGGCATTCAAGGACGCATCCGGCACGACAACTCCTGCTGTTGTTTTTGAGACGGTCAAGGGCGCAAGAAAGATGCTTCCTCCGGAAACAGAAATCGAGTTTCATACCCACGATACGGCAGGCATGGGCGTGGCCTGCAACTTTGCGGCCATTCAGGGCGGAGCGGATATTATCGATCTGTCGATGGCTCCGGTCAGTGGAGGAACGGCCGCGGTAGACATCCTGACCATGTGGCAGCGGCTTCGCGGAACGGAGTACACCCTCGACATCGATCATGAAAAGTATCTTGAAGTTGAGGCGCTCTTTATTGACCAGATGTACAAGTATTACATGCCGCCTGAGGCTACCGCGGTCAACCCGGTGATCTCTTTTTCACCCATGCCCGGTGGAGCCCTTACGGCCAATACCCAGATGATGCGGGACAACAATACGCTTCATCTGCTGCCAGCCGTTATTACCAACATGCGTGAGGTGGTGGTAAAAGGCGGTTTCGGTTCATCGGTAACCCCTGTTTCGCAGTTTTATGTCCAGCAGGCCTTTGCCAATACCATCCAGGGTCACTGGAAAAAGATCACCGACAGTTACGGCAAAATGGTGCTCGGTTATTTCGGACGGACGCCCGCCCAGCCCGATCCGGAGATTGTCCGGCTTGCATCCGAACAGCTCGGTCTTGAACCGACGACCGAAGACGTTCATGACATCAACGACCGCAATTCGGAGCTCGGCATAGCCTATAACAGATCCCTTCTGGAGAAGGCCCATCTTCCCCAAACGGATGAAAATATCTTTATCGCCGCAACCTGCGGAGCCAAGGGAATTGATTTTCTGAGAGGGGAGTCCTCAACCGGCATTCGCTACAAGGCGGATATTGCCGTTGAGATAAAAGCCAAAACGAAAGCCGAGGTGGTTGCGGCCTATCATGAAGCCCACAAACACGACATTCATCAGGAGGAGGTCAACAAAAGGCTCGTGGACCTGTTTTCCAAGCCGGCCCCGCCGGATCCTGATTCTGCCGCATCGCCTTCTTCAAAGGTCATTTCGATGGCGGGGAACTTTACCGTTTTTGTCGATGGCGCTCCATTTACCGTCTCCTTTGCAGAAGGATCGGCCATCAATCCCGGAGGAGCGGAATCTCCGGCAAAGCCTGCCGTTGTTAAGAGTGAACAACCTCTGGTCAAATCCGGAACACCGGTACTGGCCGTTATGCCCGGCAATGTCTTTTCGGTCGCCGTCAAGCTCGGCGACGATGTCAGGGAAGGAGAGGAAGTTGCAGTCCTTGAGGCGATGAAAATGGAAAACCCGGTCAAGGCTCCCTGTTCAGGTAAAATCCTTTCGATTACCGTCGCCAAAGGAGATACGGTTGGAATGGGTGAAATTATGATGACTATCGGGTAACAACCCTGCTGCCGCCCTGCGATGCATATCAAGGGGCGGTACGCCGGCAGCCTCTCTCTTTTGCAGAGAAACCTCAACTGAAATCCAATACCGCAGGTGTGGTACATTGGCAGATCTGATCGGGGTGTTTTTTCGCTGGAAAAAAGATATTTTTCTTTTAACCATGCAAATCAAGGAATGAGTATCCATAATTGAGCGGATGATTCTCAGAACTCTTCATGACAACCATCTTGCAGCCCTTGCTCATTTCCCTGATCTTCTGCTTTTACCTTCCTGACTGATTGTGCTATATTAACCTACGTCTTTTTTCTCCCTGTAACCCACAAGAACTGCTTATGGCTGTTACCTGGCGGTATGTTTCGGAATCAGTTTCCAGCATGAATTGCTCTCGGATGAAAAGCATCCTCAGGTCGTTTTTTTTCTGCCTCTTTTGTTTTTCAAGTACTCTTGAAATTGCATATGCCAAAGAAAATACCTCGAAAAAGCAGATTATGGCACCGGCGATGGAGTCAGCTGCAGTCGACGCAGGCAAGTCGGTTGAGAGGGCTTCGGTCACTGCAAAGGGTTTGACGGACACAGGGCGAAACAAAGATGCCGGTGACAATGCCTTGATGGGCGAGACTAAAGAAAGGAAGGGTCTCTTTGCTGATGTTCTTGAGGTGGCAAAAGTCGCTATTCCTTTGTTCGGTATTCTTTTTGTTGTTTATCAATGGGTAAAAAGAACTCCCGCTGAATCCGAAAAGATATTGGCGCAATTAAGGTCAAAGAAGCAATTTGATACGAAGGAAAAAGATGAACAGGATAATATCGATTATGATCGTTATCAGGAGATACTGAAAGAGGAGCTTGGCTATATTCGCATGCTTGGTTTGCCGGGTATTGAGAGTGTCAAGGTCAATCTGAATGATGATACATTTGTCCCGCTGCGACTTTCCGACAGGCAGGGTAAAGAAGTCAGCCTTTCTCCCGAAAAAAAAATTCAGCAGGATCATGAAGGGGATGCAATCTTTACTCCTGACAAGATCATGCAGCGCGCATTCAAAAAGTTCAGAATACTTCTTGTCACAGGTGATCCCGGCGCAGGAAAAACAACACTGCTCAAGTATTATGCCTTATGTGCGCTTGATCCTGAACGCTCATTGCGGTTAGGGTTTTCCAATCCGGTCAATGTATTCTACCTGCCGTTGCGCGACCTTGTTTCTGACAAAGAAGGTCATTTCAATGATACACTCCCTATAAACCTCAAGCTTTGGACGGAAAAACATCATCTGATTCTTGAAGAAAAGTTTTTCAATGAGCGGCTGCAGGGAGGAACCTCTCTCGTCTTGCTCGATGGGCTTGATGAAATCAGCAACACTGATAAGAGAATAGAGGTTTGCCGGTGGATCGATGCTGCATCTTGCGGGTTCAGCAAAGCATATTTCGTGGTTACGTCGAGAGCGACAGGTTATAGAAAAGATGAAGGGATTGAGCTTGCGGCTGATTACGAACGGGCAGATGTGCAGGACTTTTCGCCGGAACAGCAGGAGCGGTTTTTGAAAAACTGGTTCAATGCGGCTTTTTTGAAAGAATCCTGTGATGATGGTATTA
>Ga0268280_1001863_pt1 | contig 13186 bp, 13 predicted proteins | sample saktaG_9_FD_190139 | JGI IMG/M metagenome (GOLD analysis project Ga0268280, IMG submission 190139) | Saline water microbial communities from Sakinaw Lake, British Columbia, Canada - sak_2011_5_24_40m | ecosystem: Environmental > Aquatic > Non-marine Saline and Alkaline > Saline ...
TTTTTCGCGCAGCTCCTTATTGAGATCCGTCATCTCGTCGAAGGACTTTACACCCGTCTTATATAGCCACCTGAAGACCTGGGTAGCTCTATAGGGTTTCTCACCCATCCTGACAAGCTCTTTTATCAGCTCATCAAACGAAATATTCTTTATATCGATCTTGGACATTATATCCTAGTCTACCTTCTTCTTAGTGAATACCTTGTAGAAACAGAACGTGGTGAGGATCGAGATGCTTGCCCATGACAGCACTAAAAAGATCCAGCCTGAAAGCCTCATACTATGGCCTTTCTCCTCTTCTTTTTCCACGCTATCTTTACCAGGACCGACAATATGACGAAGAGCGCGATCAGGGCAAACCGCGTCGCGAGAAGAGATGGCCTGTCCGATGCCGCCACATCCTTCATCAGTATCATGGGCCACCACTCCTGGTATGCCCAGGCCGCGAGTATCGCTATAAGGAAGAGCGGGGTTACGTATTTTATTATGAATTTGTAGATCTTGGGGATATTCATATCGGCACCGTGATGTATCTCCTTCCACGCCCTCTCCATTCCAAAGACCCACGCGAATAGTATCGTCTCGACCGTCGCAAATAGCACGAGGCAGAATGTACCGCCCCAGAAGTCGAGCTCATTGACCACTCCCTTGCTTAGCAGAAATATGACCGGCTGACAAAGAAGAAATAGCGCCGCTCCCAGTATCGATACCGCCCTCTTTCTTGATATGTTGAATTCATCCTCAAGGAATGCCACCGCCGGCTGGGCAAGCGATATGGAAGAGGTTATTCCCGCGAGGAATAACAATAAGAACCACGCGCATCCGAAGAAGGCGCCGTGTGTGACTTTGCCGAATATCAACGGCATCGTAACAAAACCGAGATTGAAAGCGCCGCCCTTGGCGATAGCTTCCGTTCCGGCCGGCCCGAAGAAGATGAACGCCGCCGGGATCACAATGCTTCCGCCAATAATGACCTCAGCGAATTCATTTGTGCTGACGGCCGAAAGCCCGGACAGCACGACATCGTCGCCTTTCGATAAGTAACTGGCGTAGGTAAGTATAACACCTATGCCTACGCTTAAAGTAAAGAATATCTGCCCTGCCGCCGCAAGCCATACCTTGGCGCTCTTTAGCGCGGAAAAATCCGGATTCCAAAAAAAACCCAATCCGTTGATGATATTCCATGAAGGCCTGGACGGGTCCGGCACAGCCAGGGTCAGGACGCGCGCCATGACTATTATGCCGCATATAAATAGGAGCGGCATCGCTATCTTGCAGAGCCTCTCTATCCCGCCTTTTATTCCGTAGTATATGACCGCTATATTTGCCAGAAATGTTATTAAGAAGAAGGTATACGCGGGAATGAGATTAGAGAAGTAACTATTCTTCTCCAGCCCCTGAAATCCGCTCAAGAAAGACCTCATCGAGCTTTCGGTGACAGCAGAGGAGTATCTCCCGGTGATAGCAAACCAGCTGTAGGCGAGCGTCCAGCTCTCTACATAGGTATAGTAGATCAGTATGACGAGAGGCCCGAATATCCCAATGACGCCGAAATACTTTATGAACCGGTTCTTCTCCCACATGGTATGGAATATGCCGGGAGCCGTACCGTGTCCGAACCCTCCTCCATAGCGTCCGAGGGTCCACTCTATCCACATAAGCGGGATGCCAAGGAGAAAGAGTGAGATGAAGTACGGTATCATGAAGGCTCCGCCGCCATTAGATGCGGCCTGCACCGGAAAGCGCAGGAAGTTCCCCAGCCCTATCGCGCTGCCCGCGACGGCCATTATGATCCCCAGCCTCGTCCCCCACGCCTGTCTCGTCTTCGCCATAGGTCCCTATTATAGACAAACCTTGCAATATTTTCAATACATAGCTACAGGCAGGCGCGCATGGCTTGACCATTGAGCCGCGACAGTATATAATACCGGCATGCAAGCCATAAAGATATTCGCGAAAAATTTTCTGAATCTTATCTACCCTCTCCACTGTCTGGGCTGTGAAACTCCGCTTGAGTCCATGAACGAGTTTCGTCTATGCCGGCGCTGTGTAGCCTCTATAAATCGCAACGCTATGCCGCCCTTCGAGCTGGACGATCTGCCGGGGCTTGTCTACTCCGCATGTTTGTACGACGGCGGATTGAAAGAGCTCGTACACCGTTTCAAATATAAGGGCAAGACGGTCCTTGGAGGGATATTCTCAAAGCTCATGATAGACCATATAAAGGAGAACCCTGAGATCGCGGACGTCGACCTGATAACGGTAGTTCCTCTGCATAAAGAACGCTTGCGAGAAAGAGAATTTAATCAATCGCTTCTGATAGCCAATCCTATAGCAAAAGCGCATTCGCTTACTCTTTTAAACGCGCTTGAGAAGACGCGTAAGACCAGGTACCAAAATGAGCTTATGAAGAGCGAGAGGTTAAAGAATCTTGAGGGCGCCTTCAGAGTTTCGCCCAAAGCCGAGATCAAAGATAAGAGGATACTTTTGATAGATGACATAACGACGACTGGTTCTACTCTCGGAGAATGCGCAAAGACTCTTTTAGCCGGCGGCGCAAAAAGCGTAATATGTCTTACGCTTGCGCGGGGAATATAACATGAAGATCATCGACAAGTATATAGCGAAAGGTTTCTTAAGCTCTTTTCTGTGGTGCCTCTTCGTATTTGTGATAATGGCGGTCATCATAGACATATTCTCATTTATCGACGATATAGTTAAATACAAGATACCGCTCGGATCAGTGATAGCCTTCTATTTTTACTATATCCCCACCATATTCGTACAGATCATGCCGATGGCTGCGCTCCTTTCCACCATCTACATGTTGAGCAACCTGAATAAGAATAATGAGATCATAGCCATGAAGTCCAGCGGCGTAAGCCTGTGGCGCATACTTACACCGCTATTGGTCCTGGGATTCCTGATAAGCGTATTCACCTTCACGGTCAATGACAGGGTCATACCGCTTACATCCAAGGTATCCCAGATGATCCGGCGCGAGGAACTGGAGAAATATAAGTCCGGAGATAAGCAGCTAAAGATAATAGAAAATGTCGCGGTATACGGCACTGGAAACAGGATAGTCTTTGCCAGGAGCTATGATACCGTGGAGAAGAAGTTAAGCGATATCATAATCCATGAACATGACACAAAAGAACATCTTGTATTGAAGATCACGGCCAACAGCGCCATATGGACCGGCAGTGAGTGGAAGTTCCTTAAAGTCATAACGTATAAGGTGGATAACGCCGGAAAGATGCTGGGAGCGCCGGTATTCTATAACGAAAAGATAATACCGCTAAAGGAGAGGCCCAGGGATTTCGCGAATAAAGAGCTGAAGGCGGAGTTCATGAGCTACCAGGAACTACACAACTACATAGATAACTTCCGGGGTTCGGGAATGAAGATAACCAGGAACCTTCTGGTGGATCTGAACTATAAACTTGCGTTCCCTTTCATCAGCCTTATCATCATCATGGTGGCGGCCCCGTTCGCGCTTCTGACGATGCGCGGAGGAGTTATGATAGGAATAGGGACGAGCATAGTCATAGGGCTGTTATACTACGCGGTAATAGCCATATCTCTGGCCTTCGGAAAGGCCGGCATACTTCCGCCCATACTAGCCGCATGGTCGGGCAATATAATATTTACCGGCGTCGGAATATATCTTCTTAATAAACGAGCTTAATCCGCGCCCTCTCCACTCAACTCCACATGCGCTGAAGGCGTCCTCTTCCTCGATATAACCCTCTTCAAGGGCACATGTTTCGAAGTAAGGTCTCTCGTATTCTTTACATTCAACTTTTCGAATAGGAACTCGAACTTCTTCTCTATCTCTGAAGCTATCGCGTTCCTTGTCTCTTTAGGAAGGCCCATTATATCTTTTTTGAACTGGCCCAGGGCTTTCTTTCTGGTAGAGTAGATGAACTGTTCGTCGGTCTGATCGGCTTTCTTCTCTGCGCTTTGAGTCTTCCTCAGCCAATCATATATCCTATCCTTCAGCTCTTTCGGGAAGTGGCTCGACTCATATACCATATTCTGGAACTCCGTAGCAAGATGCACCTCAGCCGTACCGGCTTCCGGGAAATTCCCGAATGCTTCGGCCGGAAGCGTTGACGCCCCATGCTGGACCGCTCCCGCAAGGCCGTACTCTTCTTTCGCTATCTTGGACAGATTCCTTAAAGTATCGAAATCGAGCTTCACTTTTGCTATCGTTCCATCAGGCAGGACGACCCCGCCGTGAGAAGTACCGGTCTGTATGCTGATCTTGCTTATTCCGGCCCTGCCCTTCCTGAGCTTCTGCTTAAAGCCCTCCATAAAAGCTCTCAAGTCCTCTGGCGTGGAGTTCTGATGGCCGACTTCGCCTATCTCTCCCCCTACGGAAACCTCTATACCTTTAGGCTGGCTTCTTCTTATAAAATTGGTTAGAGTAGCGCATACTTCATAATTATCCTTCTGCTGCTTCTTTATACTCGGCTTAGTCAGGTCAACCAGAGTCGAAGAGTCTATGTCAATATTGTAGAACCCGGCCTCCATAGCTTTTGTGATTATAGCTCTCAAAGCGTCGAGCTCCTTCTCGGGGTTATCTTTATAGTTTTTCGCGTTCACCTGGAAATGGTCGCCCTGCACAAAGACGGGCCCCGTCCATCCCTCCTTGACCGCAGCTGCGAGACAAACCGCCACATACTCTACCGGCGGCTGATCCGTATAACCCATCTCGGACTTCGCTATCTCAAAGATAAAAGCGCCGGCGTTATTCTTCTTCGCCACCCTGAAGATCGCGCGGGCGAGATCATAAGTCAGCGTCCTTAAGTTTATAGCCGGGACCGTAAAGTTCCCCGGGAATTCGCCCTTGCCCCGGGCCATATATAACCCGTCTATGCTTGAGGAATATATACCGTTCTTGTAGGCTATGTCGGTTATCTTCTTTGCCACTTTGCTCTTCTCGTCAATAGTCGCAGCCAATACAAGATCCATTACCAGATTGTCCATGTCGATCGCCTTCCTGCCCATTGCCATAGCTCCTTTTTTTAAATTTAAGTTCCGATCTCCCAGCTATCCAGATACTCTTTCTGTTCTTTGGTCAGCGTATCTATATCGATACCCAAAGATTCTAACTTTAACTTCGCGATATTCTTGTCGAGAAGATCAGGCACTTTATATACCTTACTCTCCAGTTTTTTGTAATTCTTCGCCATATATTCACACGAAAGCGCCTGGTTCGCAAAGCTCATATCCATGACGCTGGCCGGATGGCCTTCCGCCGCGGCCAGATTGATAAGGCGCCCTTCGCCCAGAAGATTTATACGCTTGCCGCTTTTGAGCGTATACTCTTCCACAAATTCCCGGACCATCCTCTTGCCTTTCGACATCTTTTCGAGCGCCGGGATATCAAGCTCAACATTGAAATGCCCGGAATTCGCCACTATCGCTCCGTCCTTCATAACTTCGAAATGCTCTTTTCGTATTACATTTATATCTCCGGTAAGAGTGACGAATACGTCCCCTATCCCGGCCGCCTTTTTAAGAGGCATCACGCTATAGCCGTCCATGACAGCCTCGAGGGCCTTCATGGGATCTATTTCGATTATTATCACATTCGCGCCCATGCCTCTGGCGCGCATTGCTACGCCCCTGCCGCACCATCCGTATCCGCATACGACAAAACTTGATCCCGAGACTAAGACGTTCGTCGCCCTGATAATACCGTCCAGCGTAGACTGTCCGGTGCCGTATCTGTTGTCAAACAAGTGCTTTGTAGAAGCGTCGTTGACGGCGATTATCGGGTACATGAGAAGCCCCTGCCTCTCGAGGCTCCTTAACCTTATCACGCCTGTCGTCGTCTCTTCGGTCCCGCCTATTATATTTTCGGCGAGATGTTTTTTTGTCTTATGTATCATCGAGACGAGATCCGCGCCATCGTCCATAGTAACATGGATGTCGGCTTCCAGTACGCTCTCGATATGTTTGTAGTACGTCTTGTTGTCCTCTCCTTTGATGGCGAACGTGGATATCCCCATATCCTTCACCATGGAAGCAGCCACATCATCCTGGGTGCTCAGAGGGTTGGACGCGCATACAAATACATTGGCGCCGCCTTCCTTTAATGTAAGGGCAAGGTTAGCCGTCTCTGTCGTCACGTGAAGGCAGCAGGCCACATTCAACCCCTTCAACGGCTTCTCTGCCTTAAAATGCTTGCGGATGAGTTGGAGCACCTTCATGTATTCGTTCGCCCACTCTATACGCAGCTTGCCCTTCTTCGCCAGCTTTAAGTCTTTAACATCATATTTCATTATAAGTCTCCGTTTATTTTAAGTACTTTTTGAGGTCTTTGACCTGATCCGTCTTCTCCCACGTAAATCCGTCTTCGGTCCTGCCGAAGTGACCATAGGCCGCGGTCTGTGTAAATCTGTTTCCGTCCGATTCGCGCAGCTTCAGCTCAGCTATGATGCCGTGCGGAGTGAGCTCGAAATGGTCCTTTATTATCTTTATAATCTTCTCATCGGATAATTTACCGGTTCCATACGTATTCACCATTATGGAGAGAGGATCCGCATGCCCTATTACATACGCCAGCTGTATCAACAGCTTATCGGCAATGCCGGCAGCGACGAGATTCTTCGCGATATACCTGCCCATATAGGCAGCCGACCGGTCGACCTTCGTCGGATCTTTACCGGAGAAGGCGCCTCCGCCGTGTGAAACGGTCCCGCCGTATGTGTCCACGATGATCTTGCGGCCGGTCATTCCCGTGTCCGACTGCGGCCCGCCGATCAGGAATTTTCCGGTCTGGTTGATATAGAACTTCGTATCCTTATCGATGTACTCTTTCAAGACCGGCTTTGCTATCCTCTCTATGATCTCATGCCTTGCGTCCTCCGAAAAAAGGTCCGTCTTCTTATCGACCGCCTCTTCCGTATGCTGGCTTGCGAGCACGACCGAAGTTACCTTGACGGGTTTTTCGTTATGATATTCCACCGTTACCTGGCTCTTACCATCAGGGCCCAGATATTTAAGCTTACCGTTCTTTCTCATCTCAGCCAGTTTGCGCGCAAGTTTATGAGCGAGCATGATCGGGAGCGGCATGAGCTCGGGTGTTTCGTTGCACGCGTATCCCATCATCATACCCTGGTCGCCGGCTCCGCCCCTGTCCACGCCCATGGCTATGTTCGGCGATTGCTTGTGTATGGCATTCAGTATCGCGCAGGTGTGGTAGTCGAACCCGTATTTTTGGTGCGTGTACCCTATGTTCTTCAGGATCTTCCGGCACAGCTCATGTATATCGACATATGCCGTGGTCGTGATCTCGCCGCCTATGATTATAAGGCCCATCGTGACGTATGTTTCGCAGGCGACTCTGCCTGCCGGATCCTGCTTTAAAACTTCGTCAAGTACTCCGTCCGATACCTGATCGCAAACTTTGTCGGGGTGACCCTCCGTCACGCTCTCCGAGGTAAACAGATATTTATGCATCGACATCTTTTACTCTCCTTTTTTGGTATACTCTGCGTCCGCTCTCTTATACGACTCCAGGTCGCCTATATCGTACCACTTTTCAGAGAACGGAAAACCATAAACTTTATCATTGGCGCTCAACCACCTTATATAATAACCGGGCGCGTCGAGCTTTGCGCCTTCGGAATTCACATATTCATTAAGACCGGCCACCTTACTCCTTGGGAAAAAATAAATTCCAGTGGATATCAGGGTGGACTTAGGCTCTTTAGGCTTCTCCTCAAAATCGGTCACCAGGCCGTTCCCGTCGATACGGACTACTCCGAACTTCTTCGCAGCCTCAAGACTTCCCACATCGTGCAGGGCCACACAGACACCGTCGTTGTGGCTCTTAGCGAATTTCATGAATAAGGTCAGGTCGAGATCGAACAGGTTATCTCCGGCGATAACGAGGAGATCGTCGTCTATCGATCCTTCTCTTATGGCAAGCTCCATATCGCGTATCGCTCCAAGCCTCGTATCGTTGGTCATAGTGCCGTCGTCGACCAAAAATATCCTGGACGCATCCTTACGCAGGCTTTTCCACTCCACAAACTTCTGAAAGAACCTGTGGTTAGACACTATATGGATAGCGTCTATATCTTTTACGGATGATGTCTTTGCAATTATCCTGTCCATCATCGACTTGCCGCCTATCGGCAATAGAGGCTTCGGGGTATCCAGGGTGAGGGGCTGCAATCTTACCGCATATCCCGCCGCTAATACAAGCAGTTTCATGCCTTACCCATCTCCTTCTTCAGATATGTTATCTTCTCTACGGGCGTGGGGTCTATGCCGTTCAATATGGCCAGATAGAAACTTACGAAGTCCCCGATATAGACAAGGGAGAAGATCCTGGCCAGAAGCCCAACGCCTGATGACGATACCTCTAAAGCTTTTACTTTATCTTTTTTAAGCAGACTCCTTGTGGCGTCCATCCTTTTAGATATCCTTGGATGATCGGCGGAATCTCTTAATATTATAGCGACACATTCTTTCAATACTTTTTTTGGATTCTCCCACCCGACTATCTCATTGTGATCCAGCTCCGGGAAGAGATGTCCGGACGAAAGGGTCTTGGAGTTTTCCGCAAGCTGCCCTCTCCACCTGGTGACGACTGCATCCATATGGTCGGAGCTCGCGTAAATTACGGGAAATCGATCAAATATCTCCGCGGCTATCTTCTTCGCGGGATTATCCTTGCCCGTAACCTTGTATCCCAACTTAGAGTCTTTCAGTTTCCTTAAATTATGTATGGCGTCATCTATCGATCCGGCCTGGTCCTTTATTATACCTATCTTGGCAAATAACGTCAGGAGCGGAAAGAACGAGTACCCAAGCGCGCATCTGGGCGGGAAACCCTCGGGGATGATCAGGCATGGAATATCGTCTTTTTTAGCCGTCTTCTCAAGTTTGCCGCCGGAAGTTATGACTATTATATCAGAGCCTCTCGATAAAGCTTCATGGTAGGCGCTCAAAGTCTCTTCCGTATCACCGGAATAACTGGATACTATGACAAGGGTCTCTTCGGTAACGAAATTAGAAAGCGTATAGTTCCTGTTCACCGATACCGGGATCCGGGCGTCATCGGCAATATAGGATCTCGCGAGATCCGCCCCTATGGCCGAGCCTCCGAGTCCGGTGCAGACTATATTTTTGTAAGAGCGCGTGAATTTTTCGGGCAGCTCAAACTCGTCGCCTATGCGTTTGGCATCCTGGCATTGATCTGGAAAAGATTCGATGAGCTCGAGCATGCTCGACTCATCATACTTCTCTATTCTCTTAAAACTGTCTAATTCTTTCATCAACTTATTCTATTTCTATGGCTATATCCGGGATTATCTCTTTAAGTTTTCTTCTGGCGAACTTCTCTATCTCTTTACCTGTGGATAGAGTAAGGGCCTGCTGGGCGATCTCTTTTGCCTGTTCCATATTGACAGATCTTATGATCCTCTTGATCTCGGGGATCGCGATCGGCGAAGTGGAGAATTCATCAAGGCCTAGCCCTAAAAGTATGAGGGTCATGACTATATCTCCGGACATCTCTCCGCACATGCCGACCCATATTCCCGCCCTGTGTCCGGCCTCTATGACATTCTTTATCAGGAGTAATACCGCCGGATGCGCCGGTTCGTAAAGATACGCTATCTTCTCGTTTACTCTATCAACAGCCAGAGAATATTGGATGAGGTCATTAGTCCCTATAGAGAAGAATTCGGCTTCCCTGGCTAAGATATCGGCCGTCAAAGCCGCGGACGGCACCTCTATCATGGCGCCCACTTCCATATTCTCGTCGAACGCTATGCCCTCTTTCCTTAAATCTTTCCTTACCTCTTCCAGGATAACGTTAGCCTGTTTCAGCTCCTCAATGCCCGATATCATAGGATACATCATCTTCAGCTTTCCGAAAGCGGAAGCCCTCAATATGGCGCGCAGCTGAGTCTTAAATATGTCGGGCCTTGCCAGGCAAAATCTTATGGCGCGCCATCCCATGAACGGGTTCATCTCCTGCGGTATCTCAAGCTGCGATAAGAACTTATCCCCTCCCAGATCGAGCGTCCTTATGACTACGGTGTAGGGTTTGATCTTCTTGGCGACCATCGAATACTCTTTGAACTGTTCCTCTTCGGTCGGCAGGTCTTTGCGGTTCATGTAAAAGTATTCGGTCCTGTACAATCCTATTCCCTCGGCGCCGTGAGCGATAACGGAAGCAACATCTTCCTGCAGCTCTATATTCGCCATCAGGCCTATTTTTCTGCCGTCCTTAGTCTCACACGGCAGGCCCTTCATATCCAGGAGGGTCTTTCCGAAAGCTATTAATTTTTTACGGCTCGATTCATAATGCTTAAGCGTCGCCGGGGTAGGGTTTATCACCACCACACCGTGCGTCCCGTCGACTATCATGATATCGCCATTTTTTGCTTCTTTGGTGATAGTCTCAAGGCCCACGACCGCCGGTATCTCCAAAGACTTGGCCATGATGGCGGTATGCGAAGTGCGGCTTCCTATGTCAGTAGCAAAGCCTATTACATTCTTCTTGTGCATAGTGGCGGTATCGGACGGGGAAAGATCGTAAGATACCACTATGGCCTTATCCTTTAACGTGGATAGCGCGTCTTCCCTGGCGCCGATAAGGTTCTTAAGTATCCTCTTGCCTATGTCATTGATATCGCTTATGCGCCCCCTTAAGTATTCATCGTCCATCTCCGAAAATACTTTTATATATTTCTTCAGGACATCCTGAAATACATATTCGGCGGAAAGCTTGTCCCTCTTTATCTTGGCTATGACCTCTTCTATGAGCATGCTGTCTTCTATGACCAACAGATGAGCGCTGAATATCTGCCCGTGCTCTACCGAGAGCTCCTCGGATATGCGCTTCTTTATCTCCATCACTTCCTGCTTCGTCTGGATAAGCGCGTCCTTGAAATGCTTTATCTCATTCGCGATCTGATCATCTTTCAGCGCGCGCTTTGGTATCACATACTGCTCCCTGTCAAGGAGCAGCACTTTACCCGTGATTATCCCGGGAGCAGCCGGGATACCTCTTAAAATAAATTCTTTTTCTTTACTCATTTTATGATATCCTCGATATCGCTCAAGAGAAGCGTCTCCAGCTCCGTGATGGCCTGCTGGGCATCCTCTCCCTTAGTGGTGATGGTGACCTTGGCCCCTCTTCCCGCCTCCAGCATCATTATCCCCATTATGGATTTACCGTTCACCTTGATCTTGCCTTTAGAGACCATGACATCGGAATCGAATTTATTCGCTATCTGGACAAATAGCGCGGCCGGCCGGGCATGCAGACCCTGCTTATTTTTTATCACTACTATCTTCTCTACCACTATGACTTCCTTCACCCCGCACCTTCTTCTACCCCGCATCTCCTTTGAGAAGGTGCGGGGTTCATACTAAACTTTAGCCTTCTTTAAGCTTCCTATAAGATCTATCGTGATCTTTGCAAGCTTCCCGGCGTCATGTCTTACATAGTCCTTGGTGATGATCATGTGCGCCTCTATCAATTTACATCTCATCTTCTTTATGTTTTCCGCGTCTACTGCGACCGGGCTGGCGCCTTCTTCTTTGTATCTCTCTATCATGCTATCCGGTATCTTCGCGGTATTCGCGATGCAGTAGTCGACTATTCCGGGAGCGGTATGTTCCACTATGGCTCCAAGATGATCACTGGCCTTATAACCGTCGGTCTCGCCCTTCTGAGTCATCACGTTACAGACATATATCTTTACGGCCTTGGATGCGATTATCTCCTTATGTATCTTTTCCACAAGGAGATTCGGCATTATGCTCGTATATAGACTTCCGGGCCCAAGTATTATCCCATCGGCTTTCTTTATCGCCTCTATGGCCTCATGGGTCGGTTTTGAACCCTCCGGTCTCAAGAGGATCCTCTTTATCGGCTTCCCCGTTTTTGGTATCTGGCTCTCCCCGGCACTCTCCGTCCCGTCATTATGCTGGGCAACGAGCGTAACCTTATTCAGAGTGGACGGCACGACGCTTCCTCTTATCGCCAGGACCTTGCTCGATTCTTTTATGGCAGCGTCAAAACCTCCCGCGACCTGCGACATCGCCGTAATAAAAAGATTGCCGAAGTTGTGCCCTTTTAGCTCCGTCCCCTCTCCGAATCTGAACTGAAATAGTTTGGCCATCAATGGCTCGGCATCTGCCAGCGCCACTAGGCAGTTTCTTATGTCGCCGGGCGGAAGCATATCAAAATCCTGCCTCAAACGCCCGCTCGATCCGCCGTCATCCGCTACAGTGACTACAGCGGTTATGTTGCTCGTATACTCTTTTAAGCCGTGCAGAAGCATCGAAAGGCCCGTTCCGCCTCCCACAACCACCACTTTGGGGCCTCTCTCCAGTATAAGCTTATTATATACCTTGTCTACGAGGTCTCCCTCTTTTGAAGGAAGAAGTATGGTGACGAACGATTTTATTATACGTTTTATTCCGGTAACGATAGCGAGCATGCCCGCTATTATTATGATCGCGGCAAAGGTCTTACTTTTGGAGGTAGACTCCGATATCACCATGACAAACCCCATCGAGACCATGATGACGCCGAAGACGGCCAGGAAACTCCATCTCTTGACCCTCATGCCGGGATAAAGCCATTTAAATGCTTTTAGTATTTTTATCATTTTGAAGCTGACACTTTATATTAATATTTCTTGGAATCTTCGTCCTGGATTATCTGCAGGATCTCGCTCTCATTTTTTGCTTTTCTGAGGAGCTCTCTGAAATACTTGTCCTTGAGCATACGGGATATCCTGGCAAGCGCCTTGAGGTGTGGGCCTGCGGACTCTTCCGGGGCTATCAACAGGAAGAATATATGGACTGGTTCGCCGTCGAGGGAATCAAAGCTCACACCCTCCTTTGAAAGTCCGAATGCGGCGACCAGCTCTTTGACTACCTGGCTTTTGGCATGAGGAATGCCTATGCCTTGTCCTATACCGGTTGAGCCCAATGCTTCTCTGGCCAGGACAGCGCTGATAAGCTCTTCCCTGTTCTTCATGTCGGTAGCGTTAGCTAAAAGGTCGGCAAGTTCGTGTATCACGCCTTCTTTGTCTGTAGCCTTAATGTCCACCGATATGGCCTTTTTATTCAAAAAGTCCATGATCTTCATCATTTTTTGTCTCCTTTATATTGCGCCAAGCAAAATTTTGTGGTC
>Ga0268280_1001865_pt1 | contig 13155 bp, 12 predicted proteins | sample saktaG_9_FD_190139 | JGI IMG/M metagenome (GOLD analysis project Ga0268280, IMG submission 190139) | Saline water microbial communities from Sakinaw Lake, British Columbia, Canada - sak_2011_5_24_40m | ecosystem: Environmental > Aquatic > Non-marine Saline and Alkaline > Saline ...
ATGGCCAAGAAGTTCCTGCACCGTGCGCAGGTCTGCCCCATGATTTAAAAGATGCGTGGCAAATGAATGCCGAAAAGTATGCGCGGAAACTCCCGGCTTAATTCCGGAAGCATTAAGGTATTTTACAACTAAGTAACGTACTCCCCGTGTAGTAATGCGCCGATGGTGATTATTCAAAAATAAAGCATCGGTCTGTTTTTTTCTTTTATCTAAATATTTTCTCACCGTCGCCAACGCGGTTTCCCCAATCGGTACAATCCTTTCCTTTTTTCCCTTACCCCTTATTTTAAGAATGCCACTGATAAAATCAATATCCGCTAAATTTAACCCGACTAACTCCGAAATACGCAAACCGCTGGAATAAAATACCTCCAAAATTGCCCGATCACGTAGGCCCAAGAGATCTTGTTGAGTTTTAGCAAAAGCTGATTCAATCAGCCGGCCAACCTCATCCTCGGTCATAAACGAAGGCAGGTGTTTTTCTAACTTTGGGCTAGAAAGCATCAGCATAGGGTTAGTTTTAATATACCCTTCACGACAGAGGAATCTAAAAAAACTACGCAGTGTCGAAAGCCGCCGGCCCACCGTACGATTACAGAAATTCTTTTCTTTTAAAACTGCCAGATATTTTCTTAAATCCAGATAATCAATTTTTTCCAGTTCGCTCCCGGCAATAAATTTATTAAACCCTTGCAAGTCTAATTTATAATTTAGAATCGTATGCGCAGAGTAGTTTTTTTCAATTTCCAGATAACGCACAAATTTTTCAATATATTTATCCATAATTAAATCTGCACCTATTCTAACCTAATTAGAGTTACCCGCTAATTTTCTTCCTTATTTTGCGGCAAGTCGCGCGAGGTAAAGGTGCATTTCGGGAAATTTGAACAACCGTAGAAAAATCCGCGCTTAGAGTGACGCTCGATTAACTCTCCCCCGCAATTTTCAATCCCACACTTAACCCCGGAGGTAATCGATTTTGAATTCTTGCACTCCGGAAAAGCAGAACAGCTTAAAAATTTTCCGCGCCTCCCCCACTTTACAATTAAAGGTTTGCCGCATTTATCACAGAGCTCATCCGTAGTAATAACTTCCTTGACAATATTGGTTTGAGCAAAATCCAGGCTCTCCTTAAAAGGCAAATAAAAATCTTTTAATATCTGAATCCGGCTAAGCGTGCCTTCGGCAATCTCATCTAGCTTTTCTTCAATTAAAGCCGTAAATTTTACGTCAATAATCTTAGGAAAATATTCTACCAGCATATCATTTACCTTAAAGCCCAGCTCCGAAGGATTAAGATAGCCTTTAATCCGGCGGACATAATCACGTAAAATAATCGTATAAATAATTGGCGCGTAAGTCGAAGGCCGGCCAATCCCCTCTTCTTCCAAAGCTTTAATTAATGAACTATCCGAGAACCGGGGCGGAGGCTTGGTAAAATGTTGCGAAGGGGTAAGAGTTTTTAAGCCGAGCAATTCACCAATTTCTAAGGGCGGAATTACATTTTTAGATTTTTCTTTCTCCTCATCAGCCTCTTCTTTTTCTTCTGTCTGAATTTTATTATAAGCAGCCAGAAAACCCTCAAAAAGTAAATGGCTTCCGTTAGCGACGAATAAATATTTATCCGCTAGAATATCCACCGCAGTTGCCAAAAACTCCGCCGGCTTCATCTGACTGGCTAAAAAACGATTATAAATAAGCGTATAAAGCCGTATTTGATCGTGGTTAAGAAAATCTTCTAGGCTTTCCGGTGACCGCGAAACGTAACTGGGACGGATTGCCTCATGTGCTTCTTGCGCGGACTTTTTGGCTTTAAAAACATTCGGTTTCTCAGGGATAAAATTTTTACCGAAACTTCTTCCAATATGTTCGCGCACTTGGAGAACAGCTTCCACAGCAACAGTAGGAGAATCCGTACGCATATAAGTAATTAAACCTACGGGATTATCCTCGCCAATGTCAATACCTTCATAAAGCTGTTGGGCGATCAACATCGTCTTGGAAGCATTGAACCTAAGCTTATTAAACGCCTCTTGCTGCAGGGTACTGGTAATAAACGGAGCCGGCGGGTAACGCTTTTTTTCTGTCTTTTTAATTTCTAAAACCCTAAATTCTTTGTCCTTTAACTGATCACATATATTTTGCGCATCCTGATTAACTGAAATCTCTGCTTTCTGCTGATCAATTTTTTCCAACTTAGCGCAAAAATTACTCTCTCCCGAAACTTTAGGCTTAAATAATTCTGCAGCAATCTCCCAATATTCACAAGCAGTAAACTTTTGAATCTGCCGCTCCCTTTCCACAATTAATCTTAACCCTACAGACTGCACGCGCCCGGCGCTTAAGCCCCGAGCAATTTTTTTCCAGAGTAACGGGCTCAAAAAATATCCCACCATCCGATCCAGAACCCTGCGGCCAACCTGGGCCTCAATCATTTTAACATCAAACTCCCGCGCGTTTCTAAAAGCCTCTTCCACCGCATGCGGAGTAATCTCATGAAAACTTACCCTTAAAACATTTTTACCTTTAAACAACTTCTGTTTTATCTGCCAGCCAATCGCCTCGCCTTCCCGATCAGGGTCGGTAGCAATATATATATTTTCTTTTCCCTTAGCCTCTTTTTTCAATTGCGCTAATATTTTTTTTCTACCCGGAATCACCACATATGTCGGCTTAAAGTTATCTTCTACATCCACCCCCAGCTTTTTCGCCGGCAAATCAATAATATGGCCCATTGATGAAACGACCCGGAAATCATCACCCAGGATCTTACTGATAGTTTTTGCCTTAGTCGGTGACTCAACAATCACTAGATTTTTACTCATTTAGCTCCTTACAAACTGTTTACCCGGCAATGCTTTAATTAATTTCTTAAACTGTAATTTTAAAATTAAGCTCAAGACCTGGCTGCTACACAGCGATGTCTTTTGAATTAAATCATCTATCGCTACCGGCTGCTGGGTTATGTATTCATAAAGCCGGTTTTCTTCGTTTCCGCGGGTAATTTCTTGTTTTTTTACCATAGATTCTATTTTTCCCATACTCCGGCCAGATAAATTTAACTCCTCAAGAATATCATCGCAACAGGTAACTATTTTTGCTCCTTGTTTAAGCAAGGCATTAGTCCCCATTGAGCCAACCGAATCGATTCTGCCCGGTAAAGCAAAAACCTCACGGCCTTGCTCCAAAGCAAAATCCGCGGTAATTAATGCCCCGCTATTTCTAGCGGCTTCAGTAATTAAAACACCCAAACTTAAACCACTGATTAAGCGATTACGCCGAGGAAAATTTCCCGGCAAAGGTTTAGCATCCATAGGAAATTCAGAAATAACTGCTCCACAGGAAGAGATCTCTTTAGCCAGATCCGCATTCTCCGCAGGATAAATATGATTAAACCCGCTACCGATTACCGCAATCGTGCGCCCCTTGGCTTTTAAAGCTCCACGATGCGCGTAAGTATCCACTCCGCGGGCCATCCCGGAAACAATGGTGATTCCCTGCGTAGATAACGCAATCGCAAATTTTTCCGCGTTATTTAAACCGTAAAAAGAAGCACGCCGCGAACCAACAATACCAATCGCCAGATTATCCTGCACAGTCATACTGCCTAAAACATAAAGCACAAGCGGAGCCCCGGGTATTTCTTTAAGAGGTTGCGGATAATCTTGATCAAAGAGCGTGATAATTTTTGTGCCGGCTTTTTTAGCTGAAGCCAAATCATTTTCCAAGCGCTGGATATCAAAAGAAATAATGCTTTCGCCTAAATGCTCACCTATCGCCGCAGCTAAATCCTTACGGCTGGCTTTAAATATATCGAGCGGCTTCTGAAAATTATTAAGCAGATTTTCCAGCCGTACACTGCCAATCTGCGGAATAAGGTTTAAACTTACCAAGGCCTCGAAATTATTCATTTTTTAGCCATAAGTATTTTGGAAATCTTAGCCACTACCTGTTTAATGGAAAGACCCGAGGTATCAATTGCCTTGTCCGCTTGCATATAATAAGGCGCGCGCATTTTTAACAAAAGCTCAATGCGCTCCCGAGGATGAGCGACATTTAAAATCGGACGCAACGAGTTAGATAAAACTCTCTTTAGAATTTCTTCGCAATTAGCGCAAAGACAGATCAAAATCCCGCTCTTTTTCATTATCTTGATATTCGCTTTGTCTAAAACTACCCCGCCGCCGCAGGCCACCACGAATTTCTTCTGAGCAGAAATCTGTTTTAATAAATTTTTCTCAATTTTACGAAAATACGGCTCACCATCCTGAGCAAAAATATCCACAATCCTACGCTGTTGTTTCAATTCAATCAGTTCATCCAAATCAACAAAACTCCAACCCTTTTCTTTAGCCAGCTGGCGGCCAACAGAAGTTTTCCCAGTACCCATAAATCCTACGAGATAAATATTCACCCCGCTCTTCCTTTCATGTTTCACCCAGCTCTTAGGAAAGGCTGGGTTAATTTTTATATAGGGACCGGTTCTATTTTTCAAGAACGATAGAACCGGTCCCATTGTTTTTTAACTACTTAGCTACCTTTATACGCTTCCAAAACAACTTCCGCTAACTGTTGCTTTAGCTCTTTAGACGTTGGAGTTACCGTATCTCGCCATTTACCATCTTTACCTTGATGGCGCGGCATACTCACAAATAACCCTTTTACGCCATCTACCACGCTAAAACCTTTAATCACCACTCCCGATAATGTTACATCCGCAAAAGCCTTAAGCTTAGAATCGGTATCTAGCTTATAGATGCGGCTAACGCTAATTGCGCTCTCATTCATCCTTAATCACCCCCTTCTATTAGAATAGACGTAGGGGATGGTTTTTTCTCACGCAATATTTTATTAAAATCAATAACAACTTTCAGTAGATATTTCAAACCGCGTTATATCTTTACCGATCTGGCTATACACCAATTCATCCATGGTCCGTTCAAATGCCTTAGTTGAACCATTAGGTACGCCATTGACTGTAAACACGGTATTGGCGATTATTGTATTATTAACAAAAAGTATAATACGCACTGCCACAGTATTATAAGCTTTATCAGAAAAATTAAAAATTTCGCCTTTTACAGCTATCTGATCAGCATTTTTAACCTTTCCAATCGTTACATTATGAAACTTAAAATTAGGCACGCGCTATTCTTTCCATATAATTTTTGTAAGCATCTTTAATATCATTCAAGGAATCCGCACCAAATTTCTCTAAAAACGCATCTGCTAAAACCAAGGCACAAGCCGATTCAGCCACCACCCCTGCAGATTCAACTACGCATATATCCGAACGCTCAACCGCGGCTTTAGCTGATTTTTTAGTATGAATATTTACTGAATCCAATGGATGCATTAATGTCGCGATCGGTTTCATACAAGCCCGCAAAATAATCTCTTGCCCATTAGATATCCCACCCTCAATACCACCGGCATTATTCGACAGGCGAAAATAACCCTTAGATTTAGAATGATAAATCGCATCATGCACTTCCGAGCCAAAACTTACCGCATATCCAGCCCCCAAGCCAACCTCAAAAGATTTAATTCCCGGGATAGAGATAATCCCAGCAGCTAAGCGGCTATCCAACCGGCGATCTGCCTGCACATAACTTCCTAAACCTACCGGAACATTCTTGGCCACTACCTCAAAAACCCCGCCCACCGTATCTTTATTTCTAATCGCTTCGGTTATTTTAGAAACTATCCCTTGCTGAGTAGACTCACCCCCAACCGATAGAACATTGCTCGTAATTAAGATCCCAAACTCATCTAAAAGCCTCTTGCACAAAGCTCCTAAAGCCACCGTAGCTACGGTGCTGCGCGCTGAAGCGCGTTCTAATACTTCGCGAATATCCGTAAAACCATATTTTAATACCCCCGCTAAATCCGCATGGCCCGGACGAGCAGCTAGAACCTTATACAATTTCTCAATACTGGCGTCTTTATTCTTAATCAGCAAAGTAATCGGGCTGCCGAGAGTACGATTATTTTTTAACCCCGAGATAATCTCTACCCGATCGTTCTCTATTTTCATCCGCTTACCGCGGCCAAATCCAAACTGCCGGCGTTTTAATTCTTTATTTATAGCTGATGCATCCACCTTTAATCCGGCGGGAACTCCTTCTAAAATAGCCACCATTCCTTTTCCATGCGATTCACCTGCGGTTAAAGATCTTAACATGAATACCTCCTGTATTAAATTCTAAACACTAAACTCTAAATCCTAAACAAATCCTAAATCCGAAACTCAAACTTTAAAACTAATGTTTGGATTTTGAATTTATAGTTTCGAGTTTGTTTAGAGTTTAGGATTTCGGATTTAGGATTTATTCCCATAATCCTCTTTTATTTTCTCTTGCTTGACGGTACAATCTCAAAAACTCATCAGCATATTTTACATTTGGAGGATAAGTCATTAATGAGGCATAACCCTCCTGGACAATCAAGGCATTTACAAATGTTCCGTCAAGTAAATAAACATAAGCCAGAATTCTTTTATATTTATCAAATCTTTCTACATCGAATTCCAATTTCACGCGTTTGCCTTCGACAAGTTTTTTCGTAAACTCATAAGACCGCCTACCTAATTGTTTAATTATCTGGACATCCTGACCAGAACGCTGTGCATCACGGTTAAGCTTATTCGATTCGTGCATCTCCGGCGTATCAATGCCGATTAAACGCACCCGTTCATTATTTTCTAGAACCAAGGTATCTCCGTCAACTGCCCGGGTAACGAGAATATTGTTATAATCAAAACTTCTGGCAAATGGTATTTGCCACTTAACTTCTTCCTGAGAATGATAGCGCGGATCCAAATCTCCGCCAAAAAGATACCCGGTTAAAACTAAAACTCCGCTCATTAATAATAGGATTGTTCTTTTGTTCATTTTTCTCATCATAATTGACTGGCGACTATCTGTGCCAGAACCACAATATCCTCAGTACAAAAAATATTTTTTATACTCGCGTCAAAATACATATTGGCATCCGGGCCAAACTCCTCATCCGGTTTCCACAATTTAATTAACACCGGGACATTTATAAAAGCCTCGATAATAATACTTATATCCCCACCTTCTGAAAGCTTTCCCGGTAATCTGCTTAAAACATCTTTGAGCGCATCCACTTGATTCCCATATTTACGAATTATCGGCTCAATTGAACGCTTCTGATATGCCTCGTAATACCCCTCAACCCCTGAGAACTCTCTAAAGGTAAGCCATTGGCTACTTAGCGCCGGTAAACCTTTTAACTTTTGCGCTAGATAATGCAAAATCAAGATACTCACAAAATCTTTTGCCGAAGCGTTACACGACAAAGAGATAATTTTCTCCGCTATGGTATCCACACTATACTCATCCGCCAAAAACTTCACGGATAAATTCTTGGGCGCCTTAAGGTTAGCTAAATCATCCCAAGCTTTTTTAAGTGCAACCTCATATCCCATAACTCATTATATTATTTTTATTAGATAAATCAATGATTTTAGATTATAATAAATCTATGCTTTACGACCGTTTTCAACAAGAAGCCATTGACCATATAAATTGCGGCCATTCAGTGATTGTCTCGGCTCCTACCGGAGCCGGTAAAACCGCAATTGCCGAATATATTATCGAAGGCGCTATCCGTAACCATTTAGGAGTAATCTACACTGCGCCGATTAAAGCCCTCTCTAATCAAAAATTCCGCGACTTTAAAGACCAGTTCCAAGATAATATCGGAATTCTTACCGGAGACGTTTCCATTAATCCCCAGGCTCCGGTTTTAATTATGACTACCGAGATCTTCCGCAACAAAATCCTGGATGAGCCGGCCAGCCTGGATAAGTACTCCTGGATTATCTTTGATGAGATCCACTACATTGATAATCCTGAGCGCGGCACGGTCTGGGAAGAATCATTAATCTTTCTGCCCAAACACATGAATCTTTTAGGCTTATCCGCAACCATTCCGAATATCAAACAATTTGCCGCTTGGATCGAATCTATCCATAACAAAACCGTAAAGGTAGTCATCGAAGATCAACGGCCAGTGCCGTTACATTTTAGCTTCCAATGCGCCAACGAAGTTGTGGATAATCTCGAAAGACTTAAACGCCTGCGTTCCAGTAAACCTAACCGCCTGCAATCACTAATTAGCTATGTCCAGGAAAAAGAAGGCCTGCCGGCGATTTATTTTGTTTTTTCCCGCAAGCGCGCCGAAGAATTAGCTTTTGATTTATACGGATTCAAATTTCTCGACGCTAAAGAAACCCGCTCGATCACCCAGATGTATGAAGAGTTGCTGGAGAGATTTAATTTAAAAAATGAACGTTCAGCACAATTGCTTTATCCTTTAGTGCAACGTGGCATTGCCTATCATCATGCCGGAATGCTGCCCACCTTAAAAGAAGTAATTGAACGCCTTTTTACCAGCCGCCTGCTTAAAGTTATTTTTACCACTGAAACCTTTGCTTTAGGAATAAATATGCCCAGCCGTTCGGTGATGTTTGACGGCCTGCGTAAATTTTACGGCACCTACGTGCGCAATTTAAAGACGCGTGATTTCTTCCAAATGGCTGGTCGTGCCGGACGGCGCGGTATAGACAAAGAAGGTTTTGTCTATACGCGGATTAACCCGCAAAGGATAAATTTCGAAGAAGTACGCAGGATTATTTATGGCAATCCTGAAGAAGTAAAAAGCCAACTAAATACTTCCTATGCCACGATTCTTAATCTTTACGAAAAATACCAGGATGAGCTGTTTAAGATTTATCCGCTTTCCCTGCATTACTATCAATCACGGAAAAATGAACAAAAACAGGCCTTGAACCTTTTGGACGCAAAACTTAGACTACTTAAAGACTTAAACTATATTCACGAAGGAAAACTCACGGATAAAGGAAAATTCGCCAAAACTATTTATGGCTATGAATTAGTTTTGGCTGAATTATATGCCGATAATATCTTGGAACAACTGGATGAATTCGGGCTCGGGGTAGTTGCCTCATCCGTGGTCTTTGAACCGCGTAAAAATCAACGCATGCCCACAGGTATCTCAAAATCCACCGGCCACTTAAAAAAAACCTGTGAAGAAACCTATGACCGCATAAAAAATAAAGAGCGCCGCTATAAAATTTATCCTTTTAGCAAGCTGCCTTATTTTCATCTTTGCTCTTCTATGGAAGCCTGGCTGCGCGGAACAAATTTCGATAAAACCTTACAATTTACAGATTGTGATGAAGGTGAAGTAGTGCGCTATTTCAGGATGAGCGTGCAAGTCTTAAGAGAGATTTCCCAGGCCCCGGTAACTTCTTTCCTGCTCAAGGACAAAATAAAAGAAACCATCCGCGTAATCAACCGCGATATCGTCGACGCCGAGAAACAACTGCGCGAAGGCTAATCTTAGGGACGTTTCTAGAACCGATCGGAGAACTGTCCCCAGAGGGGACAGTTCTTGCTTTGAATTCAGAAACGTCCCTATTTAGTTTTAAGGTAGTCTTTTAAGATTTTTTTATGATCAAAAGCGAATTCCAGCTTTTCTATTTGGCTTAATTGAATTACCTTGATCTGGGCGGCATCATCTCCTGCTTTAGGGGTTCCTTTAGCTTGGGCGATAAAAACCGTTCCGATAGTATGAAATCGGGGATCACGCTGAGGGTCTGAATAAGTATGAAACTGCTGAACTTGAGTTAAATCTAAATCTGTCTCTTCTTTGGCCTCCCGAATTACCGCATCTTCTAAACTTTCGGCATAATCCACAAAACCTCCGGGCAATGCCCAGCCAAAAGGCGGATTACTGCGCTTAATTATCACAATACCTTCAGGCAATTCAATAATCGCATCTACCGTCACATAAGGCCCGCTAGATAATTTTGTGGTCACATACTCCAAATAGCCTAATACACCTTTCTTAAAAACTGTAAATATCTCCTGATTATAAAGACAAAAGATAATTTCCCTTAAAGGAGTATTCTCCTGGCGCAGATGCTTTAATACTTCCTGTGCCATGATCTTTGCGGAGGCTAAAAACTCAAAACCTCCTGTGCCGCAGCCTAAAGCCGGAAAAACAATAGAGTGAATTTTTAACTCTACCGCCAACCTTAAGGAATTTTTACAAGCGTTACGAATCATTATTTCATCTGTCTTGAAATCCATACCCATGGTCGCAGCGTGAATTATATATTTTGCTGCCAACTCTCCGGCACCGGTTTGAATTGCTTGACCAATTTCTATGGGCCCTTTCTTTACTGCCTCTTCCTCAATAATCTTGCCGCCCTTACGCTTAATTGCCCCCGCCACTCCACCACCCATCAACAATTTATTATTAGCCGCATTGACAATCGCATCTGCGCGTAATTCAGTAATATCCCCCATCACCACTTTAATTTCCGTATTTTTAATTTTCATAATCACCTCTTATCTTGCTGTTTTGCCTTACTTTCTCGCAGGGACGTTTGTTGCGGCCCAGCATGTCGTAAAGAGCAAGATTATTAATTAATAAGCAATGATTAACGGGTGGCCTGGGTGTTTTCGCAGCGCGTCAGCGCAAGAAAATACCCAAGACAGGACCCGTTAATCCCCGATTATCTTAACTAAAACTCGTTTCCTGCGCTGGCCGTCAAACTCACCATAAAAAATCTGCTCCCACGGGCCAAAATCTAACTTACCTCTAGTTACCGCCACGACCACCTCTCTGCCCATAACTGTGCGCTTAAGATGGGCATCCGCATTATCCTCACCAGTTAAATTATGTTTATATTTATCTTTGCCAAAGGGAGCCAACTTCTCAAGCCAAAGAGAAAAATCTTCATGCAATCCACTTTCATTATCGTTAATAAAAACCGAACTAGTAATATGCATAGCGTTAACCAAGCACAACCCCTCCTGAATGCCACTTTTTTGGATCACTTCCTCAACCTGTACAGTAATATTAATAAACTCTTGTCGGTTTTTCGTATTAAACCAGAGATACTGGGTATGTGATTTCATTTTCTTACCCCTTGACTTCCACTTTGCTCATTTTGACTGCGACAATCAAACCTGTCAATATCATAAAAAAGGCAATGCCTGCTCCCAAAATATTTGATGAACGGCTAATCAGTACTCCAGAAGCAGAAAACATAACTGCTAGTACCAGCATCAAAACCAATGCCTTCCTGTTTGAATACTTTATCGCTAAGAATCTGAGAGCAAGATGGTCTTTGCTTTTCTTAAATGGTATCTTTTTATTTTTTATTCTAATCAAGATAAGGAACGCGATATCAAAAATAGGAAAACCTAAAACTAACAAAGGGCTAATCAGGGCAACTTTTCTATCCATGGGGGCATAGCTGATGACCAAAGTTATTGCCGCAATGATGAAACCCAAGAAGTGACTACCGGAATTTCCCAAATAAGCCTTGGCGGGAGGTAAATTATAAATTAGAAATCCTAAAATAGAGCCGATCAACATTGATAAAAAAAACATGCTATTAACGTCATGATTAAATAGAGCAATTAACAAAAGTCCGGATGCCGAAATCAAAGCCACACCGGCGGCTAACCCATCCATTATATCTAAAAGATTAAAAGCATTCGTTATCCCGATAATCCAAATTAAGGTCACTAATATATTCATCAAATTCCCGATATAAACAATCTGTGTTTTCACCCCAAATAAAATAAGCAGGCTTGCCGCTATAAGCTGCACTAAAAACTTAGGTATAATCGATAGCTCGCGCCAATCATCGATTACTCCAAAAATGAGGATTATATACGCACAGATAACAATACCCAACATCTCTCTAGGTAAGCTGGCGGTGAGAAATAAACAACAAATGATAAAAGATGCGCCAATACCTAAACCTCCGACTAACGGCATACCTTGCGACAATAACAATTTAAACTTTAAAGATATTTTTCTGAACAAGAATATAAATAACGCGCTAATGATTAACCCTCCCATGAAAACAATAAAATAGTTACTGCGCATTTTTACCCGCTCCTTTCCCGTTTAAAATTGCCTCGTATAGCGCCGAAGTATTCCTTACCATATTCTCCAGGCTAAATCTATTATCCAAAGATCTTCGTGCGTTCTCCCCCATTTGCTCTCTTAACTTAACATCCACTAATAATGCGGTTATTCTTTCACTAAGTAAAACAGCATTTTTTGCGGAAACAAGATACCCATTTACCCCATCGGTAATTACTTCTGCGATACCTCCGGTATTAGTAACCACTACCGGCTTGGATGCCGCCATGGCTTCTAAAACCGAAATGGGAACTCCCTCCCATAAAGAGGTAAGCGCAAATACGTCTAGCGAAGAAAGTATGCTAGAGATATCTCTTCTCCAACCGGTCAGCATAACGTTTTTCGCTAAGCCTGATTTAATAATTTGCGCCTCAATATCTTTGCGCAATACACCGTCGCCAATCAATAAAAATCTGGCTTGAGGGAGTATTTTGGTTACCCGGCGCGCCGTCTCTATAAAATCAAGCGGTGATTTTTGAGGCTTAAAACACGCTACCATCCCCACCACTAAATCATTATCATCTAGGCCTAACTCTCTTCTTAAATTTATATCTTTACGGCTAAACTCTCGGTAATTAATCCCGTAATGGATAATGCAATATTTGAAACGGGTGCCAATTCTTTTAGCGAGGCCTTTAAGCTTATCATGTTCACAGACGACTATTATTCGATCGGAAAATCTAGCGCAAAGCCTCTCCAGCCAAATAAATAATCGCCTTAAAAAAAAATTCTGATAATCATTAAAAGACCAGCCATGAACAGTATGCAGCAGGACTTTTACTCCGGTACGCTTAGCCGCAAAACGTCCCAAAATGCCGGCCTTTGAGCCGTGCGTATGCACGATGTCAATGTTATTCTTTTTGATAAAAGAGCAAATCTCGCCAAAAGCCAAAAGGTCATTTATAAAATTTACCGGACGCTCTAGAAACTTTGATTTGATTAATGTTATACCACTTAAAGACAACGCATCGTTCATTAATAAACCTTCTTTTGCGGTAAAAAGAAAAATATTATATTTGGACTTCTCTAAAAACAAAATTAAGCTCAACAGGTGTTTTTGGGCGCCACCAAGTTCCAACTTTGTAATAATAAAGAGAATGTTGATCTTACGCATATTTAAAAAGTAATCTAAACTTATTGCAATTAGAAACTTAA
>Ga0268280_1001867_pt1 | contig 13154 bp, 6 predicted proteins | sample saktaG_9_FD_190139 | JGI IMG/M metagenome (GOLD analysis project Ga0268280, IMG submission 190139) | Saline water microbial communities from Sakinaw Lake, British Columbia, Canada - sak_2011_5_24_40m | ecosystem: Environmental > Aquatic > Non-marine Saline and Alkaline > Saline ...
CGCCAACGACATCCGGACGATTATTCAGGATCGGAACGGCTCGATCTGGGTCGGGACGTACGGCGGCGGACTCCGGTATCGAGACGTCAAGAGCCGAGAATGGACCACCTTTGTTCATAATCCCTCCCAACGGGACAGCCTCGCCAGCAACGACGTCCTGTCCCTAGCCCAGGATCGGAACGGCGAAATCTGGATCGGTACACCGAACGGTTTGGACAGGCTAGATCCCGGGCGCGGGCTGTTCACCCACTATACACGCGAGCCGAAAAGCGCGTTCAGCCTGAGCGACGATTGGGTCAATTGCGTCCATGAGGACAGAGACGGCGATCTCTGGATCGGCACCAACGAAGGCGGGCTCAACCGCTATCGCAGGGAGACGGACGATTTCACTCATTCGATATTCGATCCCGCCGATCCGAACGGCATCAGCGCCAACCGGATCCTTTCGATCTATCAGGATCGTTCGGGACTGATCTGGATCGGATCGTACGGGGGCGGAGTGGACTATTTCCAAAAAAGCTCCGTCCGGTTTTTGCATATCCAGACGAATCCCCAGGATCCCAAAAGTATCACAAACAACCAAATCCGCGCCTTCCTGGAGGACGGCCCCGACCGTTTGTTTTTAGGCGCCGAATCGGGTGGGATCAACATCATCGATCGGAAGCGGGGAACGACGGTCGTTCTCGCCTCCAATCCGAACGATCCGGCCAGCCTCAGCGCCAATCAGGTTTATTCCATCATCAAGGACAGTCGAGGCACCATCTGGATGGGAACCTACGGCGGCGGATTGAATCGCTTCAACCCAGCTGACCGGACCTTCACCTGCTTCCAGCATCGACCCGACGACCCCCACAGCTTGAGTCACGACAACATCCGGATTCTCCGCCCAAGCCGCGACGGCGGCCTCTGGATCGGTCTGGAAGGGGGCGGACTCAATCATTTCGATCCCTCGACCGGCCGATTCACCCAGTATCTGGCGGATTCGCGAGACCCGAACGGCCTCTCCCTCAACCGCGTCTGGGCTCTGGCCGAAGACGCCCAATCCGGGATTCTGTGGATCGGGACGTTCGGCGCCGGCTTGGACCGATTTGATCCCCAAACGGGATTGTTCCGCCACTTCAGAGCTCAGGAAGAAAACCCGAACAGCCTCAACAACAATTATATTCTCTGCCTCCATATCGACAAGGAGGGAATTCTTTGGATCGGAACCAACGGAGGAGGCCTCAACCGTTTCGATCCGCGTCAAGAGACGTTTCATAGCTACACCCAGGCCGACGGACTCGCCAATAATACCATTTACGGTATTCTCGAGGATGACGCCGGGAACCTCTGGATGAGTTCCAACCAGGGCATTTCTAAATTCAATCCGAAGCTATTGATCTGCAAGAACTACGACGTCAGCGACGGATTGCAGAACATGGAATTCAACGGCGGCGCTTATTACCGAGGTCCCAGCGGCTGGATGTACTTCGGCGGCATCACCGGTTACAACGTCTTTAAGCCGCAAAGCATAGCTGACAATCCTTTCCTCCCGCCGGTGGTGTTCACCGGGATCCAGATTCTGAACAAAGAAGTGCGGATCGGGAACACCATCAACGGCCGGAGGATTCTCAACAAAGCCATCAACGTCACCGAGCAGATCACCCTGACCGCCAAGGATCGGGTCCTTTCTATTGAATTTGCCGCCTTGAGTTTCCTGGCCCCGGAAAAGAACCGGTACGCCTATAAATTGGAAGGATTCGACGTGGACTGGAATCCCGTGGGAACGCGCCGTTTCGCCTCATACACGAATCTTCCTCCGCGGAATTATCGGTTCGTCGTCAAAGCTTCGAACGACGACGGGCTGTGGAATGAACGAGGGGCCGTCTTATCGATCACCGTAATTCCGCCGGTATGGAGAACCTGGTGGTTCAAAACCATCCTGGTTTTGGCGATCGGCCTTGTGGTGATGTCTGGCATCCGAATCCGGATGCGGGCGATCATCAACAAGAGGAACGAACTCGAAGTCCTGGTCCGACTCCGGACCAAGGAATTACAGGACGCCCATCTTGAAATGGAAAAGCTGTCCATCACAGACTCCCTGACCGGCCTCTACAACCGCCGTTATTTCCAGGACCGGATGAAGACGGACGCGGCTTTGGCCGTCCGCCAAACCTTCCGTAAACCGGCGGAACGATCCTCCAACTCCCTCGGCTTCCTGATGATCGACATCGATTTTTTCAAGCGCGTCAACGATACGTTCGGACACGACGCCGGAGACCAGTTGCTCAAGGAAATCAGCAAACGTTTCAACCACACCGTCCGGTCCAGCGATGCGCTGGCCCGATGGGGCGGCGAGGAGTTCCTGGTGATGTCGAGGGAAAACGACACGGAAGCCGCCGAATTGCTGGCCGAGCGATTGCGCCGAGCCGTGACGGGCACTCCGTTCTTGATCGCCGAAAACTCCATTTCCAAAACGATTTCCATCGGCTATTGTGCGTTCCCCTTCTTTGTCCGCAAAGCCCACCTCTTGACTTGGGAGGAAACGGTCCAGATCGCCGATAAGGCCCTGCTCATCGCCAAAAATTCCGGTCGTAACCGTTCGGTCGGCGTGGAAGTCCTGAACGAAGACCCTTCCCCGGATGACCTCGACTTGATCAAGTCGGATCTGCCGGCCGCCGTGAATCGTGGCCTCTTGAAGTTGCGGCTGGGGCTGACCGACACCGCTCCGCTGAAATGACAGATCCCTGGACTCGAATGCCGGGGTCAAAAGAGTGTGGTCGAACGTCGGCTGGACCTGAGTCTCATCTTTGAAGGCCAAATCGCCTCACGTGAAGCCGGAATATTCCATCGACGCGAGTGCCTGGATCCCATATTTCCGGGACGGCGGATCGGAACACGGGGATTTCATCGACAAGCTCATCGACGATAATCGTGTCCAAATCAAGGCCAAGATGCGCGAGAAAATGAAGTGAGCCGTTAGCACGGCCCGGTGCTTCAGGGCTCGACGATGGCCTTGATGACCCCGTCGCGTCGGGCCGCTGCGATCTCGTAAGCCTCGCGGGCCTCCTCGAGCTTGAAGAAATGCGTGGCCAGGAAATCGACCTTAACCCGTCCCGTGTGGATCATGCCCACGGCCTTCTCCAGGCACTTGTTCTGGCGGCGGACGCTCTGAACGCGGATCTCCTTGCGCCGGAGCTTGCCGCTGTCGAAGGACACGCGAGGTTCGAAGGGGATGCCGACGACGACGATCGTGCCGCCGGGCTTGAGCAGGGCTACGGCCTGGTCGAGGGCCGCCTGGTCGCCGCAGCACTCGAAGACGAAATCGAGGCCGAGGGACTCGCGGCCAAGGATCTCGGCGACGACGTCCTCGCGATCGGGGTTGCCGGTCCAATCGGCCCCGGCCGTTCCGGCGGCCTCGACCCGGGCCTCGACCTTGTCCGTCACGTAAAGGGCGCCGGCACCTTCCGCCTTGAGAGCCATGGCCGCGCACAGCCCGATCGGGCCGGCCCCGAGAACGGCCGCCGCTCTTCCCCGCACCGACCCGGCCAGCCCGGCCGCGTAGAGGGCGATCGAGAGCGGCTCGGCCAGCGCTCCCTGAACGAAGCTCATCTTGACCGGAAGAGGGACGCAGTTGCGCTCCGGGACGAGGGCGAACTCGGCCATGCCGCCGGTGAGCTCGCCGTAGTGCCCGATAAAGAGTTGTCTCCGGCAGGTGTGAGGCCGCCCCGTCCGGCACTGGTCGCATGTCCCGCAGGAGACGGCCGGTTCGATGACGACGGCGTCGCCCGGCTTGACCCGGGTGACGCCCCGGCCGACCTCCTCGACGACGCCCGCGCACTCGTGCCCGGGAATGAAAGGGTAGGACACGCGGTCGCTGCCGACGGAATCGGAGAGATAGTAGTGGAGGTCGCTGCCGCAAACTCCGACGGCTTTGCTCCGGACGAGGACGTCGTCGTCCCGGGCGACGCGAGGCGCCGGGGCCTCGCGGATCTCCATGGAGCGAACTCCGATCAGGAAGGCGGCTTTCATGATTTTCCTATTATAGAGCAGATGGGCCGGGAACGGGAAGGCCCTCGCCTTTGACATCGGCAGGGCGAGGTTGGTATATTTCCGCTGTCTTCAAGGAGGCGCGCATGAAAAAGCATCTCTCGGGGCGTTCGCTCGCCCTCATCATCCTGCTCATCCTTTTCGCCGTTCAGATCGGCGCCCAGGAAAATCTCGACCTTTCGATGGTCCAGCGCATCCGCAAGGAGGGGCTCGAGAATTCCAAGATCATGGATTTCATGATCTATCTCTGCGAGGTCTACGGCCCGCGGCTCCCGGCCTCGCCGCAATACCTCAAAGCGGGGGAATGGGTCGTTGGCAAGGCCAAGGAGCTCGGACTGGAGAACGTGCAGATGGAGTCCTACGGCACGTTCGGCCGCAGCTGGGAGCTCCAGAAGTTCTACGCGGCCATGACCGCGCCCCAGTACATGCCCATCATCGGCTTTCCGAAAGCGTGGACGCCCGGGACGAACGGCGTCCTCAAGGGCAACGCGGTTCTGCTCAACGTCACCAAGGCCGCCGACCTGGACAAGTACAAGGGCAAGCTCAAGGAGGCCATCGTCCTGACCCAGGGAGAGCGGGATCTTCCCATCTCCTTCGACCCGGCCGCCTCGCGGTTGTCGGACGAAGACCTCCGGAACCTCGTCCTGGCCCCCGAGCCGGCCGCGCGCTCGCCGTACGCCGCGCGGGCCGCGGAGATGATGGCCCAGCAGCAGCTCCAGCAGGCGGTGGCCAAGTTCCTCCAAGCCGAAGGGGCCGGGGTCGTCGTCGAACCCAGCCGGGGCGGGAAAGACGGGACGGTCTTCGTCCAAAGCGGCGGGTCCCGCACCAAGGCCGCGCCCATGCCGCTGCCGACGATCGTCCTCGCCATCGAGCATTACAACCGTATCGTCCGCATCCTGCAGAAGGACATCCCGGTCGCGATGGAGGTCGAGGTCCAGGCCCGGTTCACCGATGACGACCAGCCGGGATACAATATCGTCGCCGAAATCCCAGGCGTCGACAAGAAGCTCAAGGCCGAGGTCGTCATGCTCGGCGGCCATTTCGACACCTGGCACGCGGGCACGGGGGCCACGGACAACGGTGCCGGCTGCGCCGTCGCCTTCGAAGCGATGAGGATCCTGAAAGCGCTGGGCATCCAGCCGCGCCGCACCATCCGCCTGGCCATGTGGGACGCCGAGGAGCAGGGCTTCGTCGGCTCGCGCGGCTACGTCACCAACCATTTCTTCGACCGGGCGAAGAAGGAGAAGAAGCCGGACTACGACAAGCTCGCCGGCTACTTCAACTTCGACAACGGCAGCGGCAAGATCCGCGGCATCTACGCCCAGGGCAACAGCGCCGTGGCCCCGATCTTCGAGGAGTGGCTCAAGCCCGTCTATGACCTCGGCGCCGCGACCGTGACCCTCCGCAACACGGGCGGCACGGACCACCTGTCGTTCGACGCGGTCGGCCTGCCCGGCTTCCAGTTCATCCAGGACGATCTCGAGTACGACACGCTCACTCACCACTCGAACATGGACGTCTACGACCATCTGTCGCGCGGAGACCTGATGCAGGCGGCGACGGTCATGGCTTGGTTCGTCTACAACACGGCCATGCGCGAGGAGAAGCTGCCGAAGAAGTATTCCGACCCCAACGCGCCCGCGCCCGCACGCCGCGGGAACTGAGCCCGCGGCGTCCAGCGGCGGCCGGGGCCCCGGGCCTTGCCTGGGGGTCCACTTCCGCCGGCCCGGACCTAGAACGGGTTCTCGGTCGGGTAGAGCATGCCGGCCGGCCGGTTGAAGGAGATGTCCTCGATGCCGAGCATGCGCAGGACCGCCCAGAGCGTCTTCCCGGCGTGGTCGAAGGCCACGGCCGTGTGGTGGGGGAAGCGCTTCTCGATGAGGACGTGTCGGTAGAACCGCCCCATCTCCTTGATGCCGATGACACCGATGCCGCCGAACGACTTGGGGTCGATGTCGAGGACTTCGCCTTCGGCCACGTAGGACCGAAGGACCGTGTCGGCCGTGGACTGGAGCCGGAAAATGGTCATCCCGCCCGTCTTGATCCGGCCCTCGAGCGTCCCCCGGGTGATGTCGGGGTCTTTCCCGGGCTCCATCAGCCGGTGCATGATGAGCTGGTAGCGCATCGTCGGATCGAGCATGCACGGCGCCGGCGTGTTGCCGCAGTGGAAGCCCATGAACAGGTCCGTGGGCTTGTAGCCTTTCATCGCCTTCTTGGCCGCGGCGATCATGTCGTAAGGGACGGTGTTGTTGATGTCGAGGAGGGTCGCCGGCAATTCCGTGGCGCACGTGCAAATGTACTCGCTGAGGGCGCCGTAGATGTCGACCTCGCAGGCGACCGGAATGCCCCGCGCCGCCAGCCTTGAGTTCACGTAGCAGGGGACGAACCCGAAGAAGCTCTCGAACGCCGGCCAGCACTTGTCGGCGAAGACGCCGTATTCCGACGCCCCCAGGTTCTTCTCCATGAACTTGAGCAGGGCGACCTCGAACTGGGCCAGCTTGACGAGGATGTCGGGATACTTGTTCCCTGCTCCGAGCTCCCGGGCCATGTCCGCGGCGACGGCCTTTATTTTCTTCTCACCCGCGGCCTGCCGGAAAATATCATAGAGGTCGAGCTCGCTGTTCTCCATGACTTCGACGCCGATATCGTAGAGGGGCTTGATGGGCGCGTTGCAGGCCAGGAAATCCTGAGGTCTCGGGCCGAACGAGAAGATCTTGAGCTTGGCCAGGCCGAGGACGACGCGGGCGACGGGGACGAACCCGGCCACCATCGCCGCGACCTCCTCCGGCGTGCCGACCGGGTACTCGGGGATGTGGGGCCGGAGCTTCCTCAGGCCCGTGTTGTAGGAGGTGTTGAGCAGGCCGCAGTAGGCATCGCCCCGTCCGTTGACAAGATCTTTTCCCGATTCCTCGGCGGCCGCGGCGTACATGACCGGCCCGCCGAACTTCTGAGCCAGAATGGTCGTAGGGCCCTCGGGTCCGAAGTTGCCCAAGTAGATGACCAGGGCATTGACGCCCTTGGCCCGGACTTCCTCGAGCGCCTGGAGGGCGTCTTTTTCGTTCTCGACGATCGTCGGGATCTTGGCTATCGCCAGGCCGGCTTTCCGGCACTCCTCGGCTACGCGGAGCTGGCGTTTCCGGGAGATCTCGATGGGGAAACAGTCGCGGCTGACGGCGACGAGGCCGAGCCGCACCTTGGGCATGTTAGTCATGGTCCTTCTCCTTCTTCTGTCCGTAGGTGGCCTGGGGTCCGTGCTTTCGGAAGTAGTGCTTTTCCTGGATATAGCCGTCGAGGGGCCCGAGCTTGCGGTCGAGGGCCATCGTGCCGTAGGCCATCTTGGCCACGAGTTCCAAGACGAGGGAGTTCTCGACGGCTTCCGCGGGCGTCCGGCCCCAGGCGAAGGGCCCGTGCCCGGCGACGAGGGCCGCCGGGAGCTCGAGCGGGTCGATTCCCGCGAACCGTTCGACGATGATCCGACCCGTGTTCCGCTCGTAATTTTCGGCGACCTCGGCCTCGACGAGAAGCCGGGTCAGGGGGACGGGGCCGTGGAACTGGTCGGCGTGCGTCGTCCCGAAGCAGGGGATCTCGCGCTTCGCCTGGGCGAAGATCGTCGCATACTCGCTGTGGGCGTGGGCGATCCCGCCGACATGGGGGAAGGCCTTGTAAAGCTCGACGTGCGTCAACGTGTCCGAGGACGGGCTGAGCCAGCCCTCGACGACGTTCCCTTCGAGGTCGACGAGGACGATGTCGTCCGCCTTGAGGCTGTCGTAGGGGACGCCGCTCGGCTTGATGGCCATGATGCCCCGGCGCCGGTCGAGGCCGCTGACGTTGCCGAAGGTCAGGACGACCAGGCCGGATTTCAGGAGCTCCTGATTGGCCTTGAAGACGGATTCTTTGAGTTCGCTCAACATGCTCTTATCTCCGCTGGCGGTCCTTGATGGCCAGAAGGTCCTTCATGACGTTGTGGAGACCGCCGCTCCATTCTTTCGTCCCGAACGCGTCGTGGAGCTCCCGGTAGAGAGGATAGAGCTCGAGATAGACCCGGTGGTTCCGGGCGTCCGGTTTATAGCTCGTTTTCTTGACCCCGCCCATCGCGGCTTGGGCCTCGGCGAACGTTTCATGGCCGTCTCCCTTCCGGCCCGCGGCCACGGCCCCGGCCATGGCTGCTCCCAGGGCGCAGGTCTGGGCCGAGCGGGCGATCTTCATCTCCAGGCCGGTCACGTCGGCGTAGATCTGCATGACCAGCGGGTTCTTCTCGGCGATGCCGCCGCAGTTGACGACGTCGCGGATCTTGATCCCGAACTCCTCGAAGCGGCGGATGATGGTCAGGGCGCCGAAGGCCGTGGCCTCGATGAGGGCCCGGTAGATCTCCTCGGGCCGGGTGCGGAGCGTCAGCCCGACGAGGAGGCCGGTCAAGCGCTGGTCGACGAGGACGGTCCTGTTGCCGTTGTGCCAGTCGAGGGCGAGAAGGCCCGATTCGCCGGGCTTGAGGGCGCCGGCCTTCCGGGTCAGGGCGGCATGGGAGCCCTTCTTCGGTCCGCCCGGCTCGATCTCATTGACGAACCAGTTGAAGATATCGCCGACCGCGGACTGCCCGGCTTCGAGTCCAAGGTAACCCGGCAGGACCGAGCCGTCGACGATGCCGCAAAGCCCGGGGACGTCGGGGAGCTTCTTCGACGCCGGCCAGACGCAGATGTCACAGGTGCTCGTGCCTATGATCTTGACGAAACGGCCTGTTGCGACGCCCGAACCGACGCCGCCGAGATGGGCGTCGAAGGAACCGACGGCCACGGCGATCCCCGGCCGGAGGCCTAGCTTTTTGGCCCACTCTTTCGTCAGGCCGCCGGCGGCGACGTCGGACGTGTACGTCTTCTGGCAAAGGCGGTCGCGGAGCTCGCCCAGCCTAGGGTCGAGCTTGGCCAGAAACGCCTTGGCCGGGAGCCCTCCCCAACGGTCGTTGAACATCGCCTTGTGGCCGGCCGCGCAGCGGCTCCGCTTCATCCTCAAGGGGTCGGCGATCCCTGTGAGCAAGCCGGGAATGTAGTCGGCGCACTCGACCCACGAGTAGGCAGCCGCCCCGACCTTGGGGTCCGTCCTAAGGCAGTGGAGGATCTTGCTCCAGAACCACTCCGAAGAATAAGTGCCGCCGCATTTCGCCAAGTATTCGGGGCGCTCGGCGGCGGCTAGGGCGGTGATCTCCGCGGCTTCGGCGTGGCCGGTGTGGTCTTTCCAGAGCCAGGCGTGGGCGTTGGGGTTCTTCTTGAATTCCTTGTAGAGGGCCAGCGGTTTGCCGGCCCGGTCGACGGGCAGGGGAGTTGATCCTGTCGTATCGACGCCGATGCCGACGATATTTTCGGGCTTGAAGGCTTTGCTTTTCTTTTTGGCCTCCCCGATGGCCGCGGGCACGGCCGCTTCGATGCCCAGGATCCAGTCGGCCGGGTTCTGCCGGGCCAGGTTCGAGTCCTTGGCGTCGAGGAGGATACCCGCCGTGCCGCTCGGGTAGGCGAAGATAGCCGTCCCGACCTCGTCGCCATTGCCGATGTCGACGATGAGGGCCCGCACGGAATTGGTGCCGAAGTCGAGGCCGAGGGCGAACTTGGCGATCTTCATGTCGGTGAACCTCCGCTGGCGGGCGATATGCGGCTGTCGCCTGTCCTTATTATACCCAGCCCGGGTTCGGGGGCAACTCCCGCGTTTTTTCTTTATATTGAAGGCGCGAATGAAATATAATATATCAGCCTTGAGCGGACATGAATCGTTTTCCCGCTGTTTCCACGAATTTTCGGAACAAAGAGGAGGAGCTATGAGGACACGTCTGCTTTCGCGCGCCGTCGTTGCGGCCGCGGTCATCGTCATTCTTTCGGCCGGCTACGCCCAACAGGCCCCGGAGCGTTTCACCGGAGATCTCCTGAAAAATTTCACTTACCGGGCCCTCGGTCCCTACCGGGCCGGGTCCTGGGTGACGAGTTTCGCCGTGCCGGACGCCCCCGCCCGCGACCACCTCTATACACTCTACGTGGGGACGCGGAACGGCGGCGTCTGGAAAACCGTCAACAACGGGACGACCTTCGAGCCCATCTTCGACGGCCAGCCGAAGCTCTCGATCGGCGACGTCGCCGTGGCCCCGTCCGATTCGAACATCGTCTGGGTCGGGACGGGCGAGGCCTACTGCGCCCGGAGCTCGAACTCGGGCGACGGAGTCTGGAAGTCCGGCGACGCCGGGAAGACCTGGACGCACATGGGCCTCGGGGATTCGCATCACATCGCCCGCATCCTCATCCATCCGACCAACCCCGACGTCGCTTACGTCGCGGCCATGGGCCATCTTTTCTCTCCGAACGTCGAGCGCGGCCTCTTCAAGACGACCGATGGCGGGAAGAGCTGGCAGAAGGTCCTCTATGTCAACGACAAGATCGGGGCCGTGGACCTGGTCATGGTCCAATCGGCGCCCGACGTCCTCTACGCGGCGATGTACGACAAGGTCCGTTTGCCCTGGCACTACGAGCTCGGCGGCCCGGAGAGCGCCATCTACAAGACGACCGACGCGGGCAAGACATGGGCCCGCCTCGGCGGCGGCCTGCCGACGGGCCGGATCGGCCGCATCGGCCTCGACGTCTACCAGAAAGAACCGAACATCCTCTACGCCGTCGTCGAGAACGGCAACCGCCGCCCGGCGACGGCCCAAGAGGCCGAGCAGGACAAGCGCCGTGGCGTCGCGCCGGCTCCGCGCACGGTCGGCAACGAGGTCTATCGTACCGACGACGGTGGGAAGTCCTGGCGCAAGGTCAACGCCGGCTACGAGGCGGCCCTCAACAAGGCCCCCTATTCCTTCAACCAGCTCCGCCTCGACCAGAACGATACGGAGACCGTCTATATCACCGGCCAGTCCCTGGCCTCGACGAACGACGGCGGCAAGACCTGGAAAGGCCTCGGCTGGCCGTCCGACGGGGTCATGCCCCGCGCCTTCGGCGACTGGCGCGTGATGTGGGTCGACCCACTCGACTCGAACCGCCTCATCTTCGGCTCCGACGGCGGCGTCAACATCTCCTACGACCGGGGCAAGACGAGCCACCACGCCTACAACCTGCCGCTGACGGAATTTTACGCCGTCGGCGTGGACATGGAGGATCCCTACAACATCTACGGCGGCCTGCAGGACCACGATTCGTGGAAAGGCCCCTCGAACGGCTGGGCCGGCGAGATCACGCTCACCGACTGGGTGACGGTCGGCGGCGGCGACGGCATGTACAACTGCGTCGACCCGACCGACTCGCGCTGGCTCTACAACAACCGGGAGATGGGCACGATGTGGCGGCTCGACCAGAAAACCGGGGTCCAGACGTCCATCATGCCGCAACGCCCGGCCGGCGCGCCGTCGCTTCGGTTCAACTGGACGCCGCCGATCGCCCTGTCGCCGCACAACCCGGCCATCGTCTACACAGGCGCCCAGGTCGTCTTCCGTTCCCTCGACCGCGGCGACCACTGGCAGGAGGCGAGCCCCGACCTGACGACGAACGACGACGCCAAGCAGCACGGCGAGGGCTTCATCTCCTACTGCACGCTGACAACCCTGGCCGAGTCCCCCGTGGCGCCCGGCGTCATCTGGACGGGAGCGGACGACGGCAAGGTCCAGGTGACCCGGGACGGCGGGGCGACCTGGTCCGACCGCACGGCCAAACTGGCCGCGGCCGGCGGGCCGGCCAACTTCTGGGTCAGCCGCGTTCTCCCGTCGCCCCACGCCGCGGGCACCGCGTTCGTGGCCAAGACGGGCTGGCGCCTCGACGACTACCGGACTTCGATCCACAAGACGACCGATTTCGGTGAGACGTGGACGTCGATCGCCGGGGACCTGCCGGCCGGCAAGCCCGTCAACGTCGTCGTTCAGGACCGCAAGAACCCCGACCTCCTGTTCGCCGGGACCGAGTGGGGCCTCTATGTGTCCTTCGACGGCGGGAAAAAGTGGTGGCCCTTCATGGCCAACATGCCTTCCGTCAAGGTCACCGATGTGGTCATCCATCCGCGCGAGAACGACCTCGTGGTGGCGACCTACGGGCGCGGCGTCTACGTGACCGACATCACCCCGCTCCAGGAGATGACGGCGGCGGTCCTTGATGAGGACGTCCATCTCTTCGACGTCGAGCCGAAGACGCAGCGAGTCACCGGAGGCATCGGCAACTACCAGCTCCTCGGCGACAGCCATCTCTTCACACCCAACGAGCCGAACGCCGTCGTCGTCAATTATTATCTCAAGGCCAAGGCCGTGGGCACGGTCAAGGTCACCGTGGCCGACCCGTACGGTGCGGTCCTGGCCGAGCTCACTGGGAAAGGTGAAGCCGGCCTGAACACCGTGTCCTGGGGCATGCGCGCGCAGCGTCCCGGCCAGCAGCCGGGGCGTTTCCGGGGGATGGGCGGCGGCCTCGTCGCGCCGGGAGAGTACGTCATCACGCTCGACGCCGGCGGCAAGACACTGGCCAAGAAAACACGGATCCGTTACCGCCAGGGCTGGACTATCGGTCCGGTCCCGATCGTCATTCACTAACGAAAAGAGGGAGGAGAGCCCATGCTTCGTTCAATGCGTCACCACCGAAATTCCGTTTGGATCCTCGCCGCTTTCGTCCTGGTCGCCGCAGGCGCCTTCGTCGCCTTCGGCCAGCAGGGCGGACGGAGCGGCTTCATGCGGGCCCGGCCCGCGCCCCGGCCCGGGACCATCCCCGACGACCTGGCCGCCCTGCAGTGGCGGTTCGTCGGGCCGCAGGGCAACCGTGTCAGCGCCGTCGTCTGCGACTCGAACGACCCCAACATCTATTACGCCGGGGCCTGCGCCGGCGGCGTCTGGAAGTCGTCCGACGGCGGGACGAACTGGACGCCCGTCTTCGACGACCAGACTTCGCAGTCGATCGGCTCGTTAGCCATCGCCCCCTCGGATTCGAACCAGGTCTGGGTGGGCACGGGCGAGGCCTTCATCCGCTCGAACGTCCTCATCGGCGATGGCATCTACAAGTCGACCGACGCCGGCCTGACCTGGGCCCGGATGGGGCTCGAGAAGAGCGGCCGCATCGGCCGCATCGCCGTCGACCCCCGCGACCCGAACATCGTCTTCGCCACCGCCCTCGGGCACTGCTACG
>Ga0268280_1001870_pt1 | contig 13150 bp, 10 predicted proteins | sample saktaG_9_FD_190139 | JGI IMG/M metagenome (GOLD analysis project Ga0268280, IMG submission 190139) | Saline water microbial communities from Sakinaw Lake, British Columbia, Canada - sak_2011_5_24_40m | ecosystem: Environmental > Aquatic > Non-marine Saline and Alkaline > Saline ...
TAAATACCGCGGTAGGCGGAGCTGTGACAAATGTAGCTCTTGGAAAAGACAACAAAGCCGGTCTTGCGGCAGTTGATATGAAGAACAGCGATATGAAGGGCGCTATAGTGAATACGGCAGCAGGCGGAGCCGTAACAAATGTTGCAATCGGAAAGGACAATAAAGCCGGTCTTGCAGCCGTGAATATGGAAGGCAGCAATGTCAAGGGCGCTATAGTCAACACGGCGGCAGGCGGAGCCGTAACGAACGTGGCGATCGGTCAGGGCAACAAGGCGAACCTGGCTGCTGTTGATATGAAGAACAGTTCAATGAAAGGCGCGATCGTCAATACGGCGGCAGGCGGAGCCGTTACGAACGTTGCCATAGGCAAAGACAACAAAGCCAACCTTGCCGGTGTCGACATGAAGGGCAGTGATATGAAAGGAAACATCGTAAATACCGCAGCGGGTGGAGCTGTGACTAACGTTGCCATAGGTAAAGGCAATAAGGCCAATCTTGCCGGTGTCAATATGGAAAACAGCAACATGAAAGGCAACATTGTAAACACTGCCGCAGGTGGAGCCGTGACAAATGTCGCCATAGGCAGCAATTCCAAGGCGAATCTCTCTTCAGTTGACATGAAAAACAGCACCATGAAAGGCAATATTGTAAACACTGCCGCAGGCGGGGTTGTGACGAACGTAGCCATAGGCAGCAATACCAAGGCGAATCTCTCCTCGGTTAACATGGAAAACAGCAATATGAAAGGAAATATTACGAACACAACAGTGGGTGGAGTTGTAACAAATGTTGCCATAGGCAGCAATTCCAAGGCGAATCTTTCTTCTGTTGACATGAAGAACAGCAGCATGCAGGGCAATATCAGCAACAGAGCTGTTGGTGGTGTTATGACAAATGTTGCTGTAGGAAGGAACACAAAGGCGAATCTGGGTTCAGTTGTTCTTGAAAACAGCACCGTAAAGGGGAATATAACTAACAGGGTCAGCGGTGGCGCTGTAACCAATGTCGCGGTCGGATCGGGAGCCGAAGCTAATTCCGGTTCCGTTGTTGTTAAAAACCGGAATATCGGAGGCGCAGGCACCAGTTCGGGACTGGGGGTTGTCATAAATGATACGAGAATACCTTTTGGCGCAATCACAGGGACAAATACAAATGTGGCTGTTGGCGGTAAATCCAACAAAAATTCGGTTGTTTTTAAATAATGGATAAGGACTCAGATTTTTTACGATCTTCATTTTAAAGTATTAAATCTGAGAGTATAAGAAGGAGAGAGGGTTATTGATTTGCAAAAAGAACATTTTTATGCTTTATGCTCAACCGGCGCATAGAAAGGAGTGCAATTAAAATTTAAAAAAAGAGGGCCATTTAAAAGTGAATATCGCACAATTAAAATGTGAGATGATTCACTGACAACAACGTTTATAAGTAGTTAAGTAAACACAAGATTGGGGTATGGTAATTAACAAAAACAAACAAGGAGGTAAGCAAAATGAAGAAGGTATTATTAGTACTTGGTGTTCTTTTAATTTGTGTTTCTATGGCTTATGCAGGCTCAGATGTAAAGGGCGCAATTATCAATAAGTCGGAAGTTAAGAATGCGGCCAATGTAGCAATGGGCCAAGGCGCAACAGCCAACATGGGTTCCGTTGCACTGAAAGATTCCTCGGTAAAAGGTGCGATCATTAATAAGTCCAATGTTCAGAACGCCGCTAATGTAGCAATGGGCAAGGGTGCAACAGCCAGCATGGGAACGGTTGATATGAAGGGATCCAGCGTAAAGGGAGCCATCATCAACCAGTCTGATGTCAAGAATGCGGCCAACGTAGCAATGGGCCAGGGCGCAACAGCACAGATGGGAACAGTTGCAATGAAAGACTCCTCGGTAAAAGGCGCTGTTATCAACAAATCCAATGTCCAGAATGCGGCCAACGTAGCAATGGGCAAGGGCGCAACAGCCAACATGGGAACAGTTGATATGAAGGGATCCAGCGTAAAGGGAGCCATCATCAACCAGTCTGATGTCAAGAATGCGGCCAACGTAGCAATGGGCCAGGGCGCGACAGCACAGATGGGCACTGTTTCAATGAAGGATTCAAGTGTTAAGGGAGCTGTAATCAACAAATCGAGCGTAAAGAATGCAGCCAATGTAGCAATGGGCAAGGGCGCAACAGCCAATATGGGCACAGTTTCCATGAAGGGTTCCACAGTTAAAGGCGCCATAATCAATCAGTCCAATGTACAGAATGCAGCTAATGTTGCAATGGGCAAGGGCGCAACAGCCAATATGGGTTCCGTAAAACTCGATTAGTCTTATTTTTATGTTAGTAATTGCCTGTTCAGGGTTGCGGTTTGTTTGCCGCAGCCCTGAACAAAACAGGACAAAACGATTCGGTAAAATATAGTAAAAAAACGATATTTTTTAATAACAGATTTTCACCGGCCCTCCATATAAAAAAAATTGTCCCTTTGGTTAAGAATAGACCTGTTCTTACATTGGGCATAATAAATTTGTTAATAAGAAAGTGGTGTTTGTATTAAAAGTTTAATAGAAAATGATATTTATCGCGGTCAGGTGTAAGGGGGGCATATGTATAAGAAATGGTTTATAACAGCGTGTATAATTATTATTCCGGTTATGTTTGCAGGATATAGCCGGGGGGATGATCTTGACGACGGAATTTCAACTGCTACTGATGATAATGTCAGCGCTGATGATGAGATAGGCAAGAAGGATAATAATGTTAACTTTATTGTCATAGAAGCAATGGCGGCAGCCAAAATGAAGGCCAAAAAGGGTGACCAGGCAGCCAAAAACGGTAGCGGCGATATAGCGGGAGATAAGAATGAGAACAGCGTTGTAGTAGGCGCTGGGTCTCAGACTGGAAATATATACAATATTCAGGTTATGAAATAAGACGCTGCGAATTTCATTCTGCCTTAATGTCTTACAGTAACCCCAACTTATGAATATTAAAACAAAAATTTTAAAGAGGGGAAAATGAAAAACACATTTTGGAATAAAAAAATCTACCAGAGAATGCAAATTGTTTTGATTATCATGTCATTTTCCTTGCTTCTGGTTTCTTGTGCGTCGGTTGATCCTGCTAACATAGAGGTTGAACTTAAAACAGCCCCGCCGACTTCTCAGATCACCAATTATACGCAGGCTCTGGCAGACCTGGGATTGATGACGGAAATCTACAATGTCGATGTGGTAAAAATTCAGAGCAATCCGATTGGCGATAATACCGGAACATCCGGATCAACCGGGGGAGAAATTCCGAGAGATATCACAGAAATGATAAAGAGCGCCTTAAATTCGATCGGTGGAAGAGTCATCTTTATACCATATGATCCTTCTTTCATGCAGAACCAGATGGTAACGGGATACTCGAATTTTGACGACAAGCTTATACCGGATGTTGTAATAAGCGGAGGCATTACCGAGTTTGACAGAGGGCTGGAAACAAGGGGTGACGGTACTGATGTCAGCGCCGGAGCCGAATTTACAGGTCTGCCGGACTACCTCCCTTCAAAAGAAATAAAGCTCAGATACGGAGATACCGGAAAAACAGGCCTGGCAAGCATTACCCTTGATTTTAACCTTCTAAACTTCAGGACAATGGCCGGTATACCGAGAATGGGCTCTGTAAACAGCATGAAAGTATCGAAAGCAATGGGTGAAAAAGAACTGGGCATAAGTCTTTTCGGACAGTCTTTCGGAAGAAAGGGGTCTGTTAAGAAAGTCCAGGGAAGGCACGCTGCGGTCAGACTCCTTGTTGAACTGAGCATGCTCCAGGTTGTAGGTAAGTACAACGGGCTTCCATACTGGAGACTCCTTGGCGATGACGCAATGCCCGATAAGGATGTCGAAAGCGCCATAAGGAAATTTTATTATAAACTCGGGGATTCTGACAGGATATTTAAAGCCCAGGAATGGCTATATCTGCACGGGTATGAAGTTGTTCTTAACGGACAGCTTGATAATGCGACGGCTGCAGCCCTGAAACAATATGACGCCAGTTATAATCCGGCAAACAAGATAAGTGATGATATGTTTGTCAGATTGTATTCGTCGATACCGATAAAAGAGAGTACCCTTGGAAGAAGAAATCAGCTTGACAGGATCATGGGACAAGCGCCTGCAGTTGCAGAAACAAGCTCTCCCTTTGTTCAGTCCCAACAACCACAGGTACAACAGGCTGCTGCCCCGCAGGCTGCTCCTGCCGCTGCACAGTCTGCACAAGCGGCGCCTGCAGATGTAAAACAGCAGCAGGCGGCTCCTGCACAGAAGGCTGCTGTCAGCAGCTCAAAGAGGAAGACCTCCATCGGCAAAATACTTACTGATGAAGAGTGGTAATAAACATGAACTGTTGTATCAGGACTGTTTATTTCGTTCCGGTATTCCTGATTGTCTCTTTTTTCTCAATATCTTTTGCAGGGAACAAGGAGATGGTCGATGAGAGAATTAAGGGAATGGATGATGTGAATAAACAGATGGTAAAACAGATCCCCGGTCTTCCAATGAATGGAAAAGTTGACGCGAAAGCAAAGGTCAGCAGCGAGAGCGGAAAGATAAATTTTGAAGTTTATCAGGTAAAATCAGTTGCAAAGGAAGCCAGTCTGGATTTCGGAGGCGGGAACAAGAAACCGGAAAACTCTGCGACTACCAAGCCCGATGAATTAACAAAAGAAAAAACGTTACAGGACGTATCCAAATAGAATTTAAATAATTACCGGAAATACGATTCCGTCTTAAACGGAAAGCGTCCGGGAAGAGAACAAGGACCATGAATTACTCCAAAAGGGAGGAGGCGGTTATATGATATCAAGATGTTTTAAAGCTTTCCTGGTTTTATTTGTTTGTGTTACTTTATTTGCACCGGGCGTATGGGCCGGAAATAAAAAAATGATGGCTATAATGGCTGCAAAAAATGATGCGATGAGAGGGCTTACCGAGCAGGTATACGGCCTGAAAGTCCGTTCTTCGGAAGAAGTGAAAAACATGGCTGCGGACAGTTATGTCGGAAAAACCGATTCCAAGACATCCGCAACCTTGTCGGGTATCAAGATTTCAGATGTTGTTTACGATCCGCAGCAAGATATTGCCAAAGCTACTGCTACTATGACGGCAAGTGAAATTGTAAATATAGACGGATCGAACGTGGCTTTAAACGGAAAGGTGTTTAAGCATGTCGGTTTCGGTACAAGTTCTCCCGAGAAAGCCGGCCCTCTGAAAGCGCTCAGGGCGGCCCAGATTGACGCTTACAAGCAACTTGCGCAGCAAGTAGCCGGATTTACCCTTGAGAGCCAGACTACAATTGAAAATTATATGCTCAAATCGGATCTCATACAGACAAAAGTTCAGGCATCACTTGCTATGGCGGAGATCACAGATTATGGCTGGGATAAGGGAGGAGATGCTTTTGTCAAGATGATATTAAACGTAGATGCAGTATCTGCTATGCTTGGTGAAGCTGTTGTCGGTGCAGGAGAAGTCATTGAGGTTGAAGGGCAGGGCGCTCAGCAGGATGATTTCAAGAAAGCCAAAACCGGAAAAAAGCAATAGCCGGTTGTTTATTATAAAATATAAGGGAACGGCGTCTATATTTAAAAATAATTAAAGTCCCCTTCATCTTGCCTCATTATATGGAGGTGGAGAGAAGGGGATTTTTTTTAATCCATATTTATTTACATGAAAGGAGATTTGCAATGAAGGACAAACTCTGGTCTGAAAGAATCAAATTTTTTCTGTTGGGTATGCTTGTGGTGATAGGTATCCTGTTTTTAGCCGGTGCAGACACGCTGAACCCGCCTCCTCCCAATTATGGAAGATTTCAGATATCATCATGGGCAACTTCGTTTGGAAATAATTCAGGAGGAGTTGGTGCTTTTGTAGTTGACACCATCACCGGGGAGACTAAAACAGTATACAGCAGGATATACGGAGCTCCCATTGAAGGTAAACTCATAAAGAATGATCTCAAAAGACCCTTTGTCGCAATAGATTAGCGGTAATATCTTTGCCCCGGGAAGGCTCCGGCTTCTGCCGGCGGCTCTTTATTTTTATAAGGGAGGCTGTATGAATTCAAAAATTTATTTTTATTTATTATTCCAGCTGGTTATTTGTTTGATGGTTTTAAGCGCTGGTGAAACTTCTGCCGGAGGCATTACAATAAATATCGGTGGAGGGAGCGTCGGCGATATTTCGATCGACGGAGGAACTGCGCGCTCCGGAAGCGGCGGATGCGGCGGTGGTGTGGAAGGAAACGGTATCGCAAAGACGGAAAACAGGAATGTTGCGGCATTCAGCAATGTCGAGGTGGACGGCGCCTTTTATGTTTATGTAGAATGCCGGAAGAAACAAAAACTTGAAGTCAGCGGTGACAGTAATATACTTCCCCATATCATAACGAGAATAAAAGGAAATACTCTCCAGATCACAACATCTAAAACAATATGCCCCAAAAAATTGCTGGAGATAAAAGTATCAGCCGATAACATCGAGAAGATAACGGCCTCAGGCGCCGTAGATCTATCAATTTCCGGAGTGGACAACAATAAACTTGATCTGACAATTGATGGTGCAGGCGATATTAATGCATCAGGAAAAACAAGGAATTTCAGAGTTGGTGTGTCCGGATCAGGAGATCTGAAAGCAAAGGATCTGAAGGCTGAAAATGTTGAAGTATCGATAAACGGAGCCGGAAATGCGGTAGTTTATGCTTCAAAAAAACTGAGGGCGGAAATAAACGGTGCCGGTGATATCGCTTATTACGGCAATCCCAAAGAGGTGATTCAGGAAATTTCAGGGGCTGGAGATATTATAAAAAAATAACAGTATATTGCTGTTCATATTCAAAATCAAATCGCAGTGTTCCATCCTCATTTTTATCCCGGCTAATATCTGTCCGAAGCCGTTATTATTTCATTAGGAGCGCCATATGAAATCGTTCGGGATCATTGTTCTGGCGATAATTATAATGTTTGTTTTTACAGCGCCTGTTTTGGCGAAATTAAGTGTCAAAGAGGCTGTAGTTAAAATTTATACGGTCAGCAATCCCTATAATTATCATGAACCTTGGCAGATGTGGGGGCAGAAAATATTTCATGGTTCGGGGTGCATAATAAGCAATAAAAGAATTTTAACAAACGCACATGTAATACGGGACCAGACATTCATACAGGTGAGGCGTTCCGGAGAAGCAAAAAGATATACTGCCGAACTGGAAAAGGTCGCGCATGAATCTGATCTTGCTGTTCTGAAAGTCAGAGACGAATCTTTTTTTGAAGGAATAGAGCCTGTTGGAATAGGAGATCTGCCCGAAATCAAGGATAAGGTTGTTGTCTACGGCTTCCCTGAAGGCGGGGATAAACTATCCATCACGGAAGGGGTTGTTTCAAGGATAGAACACAACAAATATTATCACAGCAGCTCTTATCTGTTCACCTGTCAGATAGATGCCGCAATAAATTCCGGTAATAGCGGAGGGCCTGTTATAAACAAGGATGATGAAATTGTCGGTGTGGCATTCCAGGGATTGCAGGACGGCCGTTATGAAAATATTGGATACATGGTTCCGGCACCTGTAATTAAACACTTTCTTGAGGATATCAAAGACGGAGAGCATAACGGCACACCGGATATAGGCCTGTCAATGCAGAAGATGGAGAATCCGGATATGAGGCGCAACTACCTTATGTCGGAGAATCAGACGGGAATTTTAATCAACAAGGTATATCCGGATTCACCGGCGGAAGGAATTATAAATCCGGGGGATATATTGCTCTCAATTGAAGGGAAAAACATAGAAAATGACGGGACAATAGAATTCAGGCAGGGAGAGAGGACTTTCTTCGGGTATTTAATGCAAAAAAAACAGATAAATGATTCGGTAAAATTTGAATTACTTAGAAGCGGAAAGATAAAAGAGGCGGCTGTCAGGCTGACAAAACCACTCGATTATGAACGACTGGTCTCGCATGAGCGGTATGATGAGCCACCGGTTTATTATATCATCGGCGGTCTTGTATTTGAAACTCTGACATTAAACTATCTCATGGAATATGGGACAGAGAAAGACTGGTATATAAATGCTCCCAAGGAACTTTCCAATTTTTATATCAACGGGGAACCGACCAGCGAACAGAGAGAGATTGTTGTGCTTGTAAAGGTTCTTGCTGATGAAATAAATGTTGGATACCATGATTTTGTTGATGCCGTTATATCGTCGGTTAACGGCGTAAAAGTGGCAAGAATCGGAGATCTTGTCAGGGGATTTGAAAAAAATAGCGGTGAATACCACATTGTCGAAGATATCCGGGGATATAAAATGGTACTTGACAGGAAGAAGGTAGTTGAAAGCGGTGAAAGAATATTGAAAAAATATAAAATAGGTTCTGACAGATCAAAAAATTTGCACATTAATTGAACTGAAACAGCGAGCGCATTCCCCTACGAAGGTCCCGCCAATCAGTATGGCGGGCGGATTTCCAGCTGGGAGCTTCTATAAAATAAAATAGTTATATGTCTGGGGAGATGGCCGGGTTCTTCATAACCCGGCCGGTATTACGGGACAATTACCTGTTTACAAATTCGATTATAACATTCTGGATATCGGGGATGTTGCCTATATTTGCGGATGTCTCAAAGGAGCCTGTCTTACCGTGGGCAAAAGATCTTTTATCATTGACATCGGTTTCAACAGAATGAACTACTTTATCCTTTTCGTTCTTAAAATATACTATTACATATCCTTTTACAGGATAATGGCTTAAATTCCTTATTTTTCCGGTAACAAGCACATTGCTGCCGTCTCCCTGCATGTCGGCCACCAGATCTTCTATCTCATAAACCGGAGCTGAAAAGGTCAGAGTCCCGGTACGTACTCCGCTTCCACCAATAGCATTTCCAGCAAAAATAAGAATTGACATAATAATAATTAGAAAAACATGTTTTATTCTCATAAGTATCACCCGTATAATTAAACTTGAATATTGCAGAGCAGGCAATCGGCGCTAACAAATATTATCAGAATATTTCACTATCTTCAATATAGTTTCCTGTAAATAATGTCAAGCCTGTTACTTTGTGAAATATTACCCAAAAACACTTCTGTTCTTTACCGCTGTTTACTTTATCAGGCCGATTGATTCCCAGAATGGTATCGAAATTATTATTCCAATTATTGTAATTAACGCATAATAAATTGCGACCGTACGGCCCTGACGGTGCGTGAAGGCTTTTTCATCAGTGCAGTAATAGGCTGTAAGGTATATGGCCGACTGGTACGAAAAGAAAAAAGGATTGTAGGAAAGCAGTATTACGAATGCAATCAGCCATGGATGTATTCCCACCTGGTTTGCCATGGGTAAAAGGGATAGGATGAGCAAAATAACCAAAGGGCTGCCGGTTACGATAAACGATGCAAGGTAAACCATAACGGCCAAAGTAGGCAGAAAAGTATATGGAGAGGCTGTAAAAGGTTTCAGCAGATCAGTAAGGATTCCGGCAATCCATGGAGTAACACCAAGCCTTGATGCCGTATCGGCAAAGGCAAAGATTATCCCGACATAAAGCAGAAACGCCCAGTCAATACCTGTTTTTAAAGTATTTTTGTCAAGCAGCCCGAATATGACAAGCATGGCAAAACCGCTTATAACTATCCAGACTCCCCCTATCTTGTGCAAGGGCTGGAGAATGAGGAGTGTAATGACTCCGGTCAATACCGATAGTGTAATTATTTCCTGCCGTGTCATACTGCCGAGAGTCGTAAGCTGATCCTTAAGCAGCTGTTTTGACTGTTTTTTAGGAAGGTTTTCCGGTCTGAAAAGAAGAATAATAGTGCTGAACATACAAACCGAAAAAAATATCATAAGTGGCATTGACCACCAGAACCATTCGAGCCAGGAGATGTATTCGCCGGGAAGCATTCCCAGAACCATAAAGTTTACATAGCTTGCAGTAAGAAAAAAAGGAATAAACAATCCGGAAAAAATCAGGGCTGTAAAACCAAGTCCTGCCGATCCTTTGCTCTGGTCGGCAAACCCCATTGATTCTGAAATACCCAATGCAAGCGGGCTTGTTAATGCGACCTTGGCTATAGCTGATGGTATGAGGGGTGAAAGAATAAGACCGCATACCGAGAGTCCGGCCATTTGCCCCCTGTAGCTGGGAGGAAAAATTCTTAAGATCTGCAAAGAGAGTCTGTACAATAAGCCTGATTTTGATATGGCTGCGCTCAGGCCAAGAACTCCGACCGTAAAAAGCCAGATTGGATTAGAAAATCCCGAAAGCGCCGTTTCAGCATCGACAAGGCCGAAAAGAACCCAGCACATGGCCATAAGCAAAGCGACAAGGTATGCCGGTATCACTTCAATTGACCACAGTACCACGGCGGATATTGAAAGTCCGATAAACAGCATGCTTTTTTCGTCGAGACCTTCAAACGGTTCTGCCGCATGGAAATAAAACAAGCATAAACAGGCAAGAATTAACGACAACAGGTGAACAATCTTGCTTTTTCCGAACCAGAGCCCCGTTTTTTCGGCGAGAGATATTTTCCATGTGCTCTCAACATTTTGTTTTGCAAGCTGGAAAGCTCGGTCCTGGTTGCCTTCCCGGAGCGCGTCAATGACGGCCGTATGTCCCATTTGAACCAGGGGATCATTCTGTACCGGAGAGAGGCTGAAGGTCAGATTGAGGTATTCCATGGATTTTTGAACATATCCCATTTTTCTGCAGAATCTTGCGGCATGCTGATAAAGCTGTGTTTTTTGATGCCAGGTGAAAAAATCTTTTGCATTCCCGAGTGCCGACTCGACTTTATTGAGCCCTGAAGGAGCATCCTCCTCAAGAAGAATATCAAGAAGTATTAAAAAGAAATCAAAATTTTTTACGAGAAGCTCTTCCGGGCACTTTTCAAAGCACCGTATGATCTTTTTACGCAGGCCTGAATTGGCGCTCATTTCGGCCTCAATATCTGTTGCAGTATCGCAGGCCATTTGCCAAAGGTTGTTTGTTGCATACATTTCAACTGCTGCGGGTAACATCTTTTTTGAGATGTAATATTTTGCGGCTTTTTCAATAAAAAGATCCGATTCTGTCGATTCGGTCTCGACTATGTACATTTGAGCAAAAATCCGGCATGCAGACGGATCGATAAGTAACTCATCATTCGAATCGCTTATTCTTACAAGATATGGATTGGAAAGGGTGTAACTGGCTATTTTAGAAGCAAAATCAGGAATTCCATAATATTCAATAAGAAATTCAAGAGAAGGAACCGGCATTAATGCCGCCGATAATAATGCTTTGCGGAAAAGCGCGGGAAAATGCTCTATCAATGCGTTTACTATCTGCAACTGGCTGCTTTTTGTGGCCTGTAGCGCCGTATTTGTCTGTGACAGCCTTCGGCAAAGCAATCTTGATAATGTATAGGATATGGTGTTTTTTTCGGAAAGTATCTTATGCTGAAAAAGTTCGGTCCCAATTTTAAAAAGAGTAAGGTCAGTAAATGCCCTTGCAGAGGCTGTCCGCGGTTCTCCTGTCAGCAAGGCCATTTCACCGAAACACTCGCCGTCCTGAAGCAAAGCCAAAACAGTGGTGATGTTTCCTCCGGTTTGAGTGTAAATTTCAACTTTTCCGCTCCGAATTACATACATTCCGTCGCTTTCATCGCCCTGTTTGAAGAGAATGCTCCCCGCTGGAAAATTGCTTTTTTCCATTAGGCCAAGCAGTCGTGACTGGTCGAGGGCTGAAAGCCCCTCAAAAATTTCGATGTTGTGCAGAGACACTCGATCTTTCTTCCTTTTATCGGGAAAAAAGAAGCAGCCGGATATTTAATCAGCCGGCTGCTTCTTGTGATAAAATACGGCAAATGTTTTGATATTCCAGTTTACTTTGCTTTTTGTGGCTTTACAATCGGGCTTGTCACAGCATTGCTGTCTGCCGGTTCACTCTTCAGGCCATCCTTATCTTCCGAGATGATTCTGTACCCGTAACTTATTTCAGGTTTTAACGCGAAGTCCTTATAGCTTGTCTGGCCGAGATTAAGCTCCTGTAATTTAGACCATGACCCGCCGTTTTCGTTTCTGTAAACGTAATTTGATTTAATATCGGTTTCAGAATTTTTCTCCCAGCTTGTGAGAATATGATCCGTTCCTGCCGAAGCAGACAGCCCTTTAACGGCCGCAGGTCTCGGTTTTGTTGAGGCCTGTACATAGGTGCTCAGTTTTCCTTCCGCATCGAAAAGGTTAAAGCTTGTTATAGCGTAAAAATAATTTCTTCCGTCATCAAGCGGGGTGAAAACTTCACCTTTATCAAGATATGAACTTGATTTGTATTCCCGGACGGCAGCAATTTTATTCATATTTCTGTTGTCGGTGCCTCTGTAGATATTATAGCCGCCGACATCCGGGTCTTCCAGAGGAGTCCATGATATTCTGACTGATTTGACAAGGCCGCCCTGGGTCTGCAAATCAGCCGGAAAAGCAGGAAGATCTTTTGTCTTTGCCTTCACTTCATTTGACTGGCCTGTTTCCTTCTTATCGTCGTAGGCGGTAAGGTAGTACAGGTATTGCTGGCCGTCAGACAGCTCTTTTTCATCCGTAATATTTATTTTTGATGCGCCTGAAATACCCGCAACTTTTTTCCATCCTGTGTTTTCGGTTTTTCTGTACAGATAATAACCGGAAACATTACAAACCGGTTCCCAGGAGAGAATCACCTTTCTTAAGAGATCATCCTTGTCAAGAGAGAGCACCGGATTTCTTATGGTTTCAACCGGCACAGGATCCGACAGAGGGCTTTCCGCATTTTTATCATCAAGACTTGAAAGCGCATATGTATAGGTTGTGCCGTCTTTTAAATCACTTTCATCAAAAACCGTAAAGTCTATATCAAACTGAGACGTATTTTTTGAATCTGTTACGCCTATATGCTGCCAGTCATCAGGACCTTTCTGCCTGTAGATTTTATATTTTGTTATATCAAATTTATCCTGTTCATTCTTTAAGGATGGGACGAACTTGATTTCAACCCTTTTAACATATCCTTTCCCGCTCATTACGAGGGGAGGATGCGGTCTTTTCTCCCCGGCATTCATAAACAGTGCGGTGTAGAAGCTTTTTACCTCCGGATCTGCTCCGG